>Ga0247841_10003244_pt1 | contig 30635 bp, 27 predicted proteins | sample LaCruzMarch2015__2_FD_192410 | JGI IMG/M metagenome (GOLD analysis project Ga0247841, IMG submission 192410) | Freshwater microbial communities from meromictic Lake La Cruz, Castile-La Mancha, Spain - LaCruzMarch2015_18m | ecosystem: Environmental > Aquatic > Freshwater > Lake | place: Spain... | reverse complement strand
CTTGCACTCCTCTTCGCCGATATTCACCAGGCCGATGCGGGGCTCGGCCACCTGCAAGACATCGCGGCTGTAGATGTGTCCAAGCAGCGCCCACTGGTGCAGGTAGGCGGGCTTGCAATCCATGTTGGCGCCCACATCGAGCACCAGTACCTGCTGTTCTGTGTCTTTGGTGGGGAATAGGGCGCCGATGGCTGGGCGATCGATGCTTTTGAGTCTGCCCAGCCGGAATATCGCCGCAGCCATCACGGCGCCGGAGTTGCCAGCGGAATAGACCGCCGTGGCCTCGCCCTGCTTCACCAGATCCATGGCCTTGTTGATGCTGGCGTCGCGCTTCTTGCGCACCACAGTGGCCTCTTCGTTCATGCCCACTGAGGGGCCGCTGGCCACAAGCTCGATCAGGCCGCGAGCCACGGCTTCGTTGAGTTCGTCCTGGAGGCCCATGGCGGTCACGGCGGCCTGTAGCAGGGTCGTTTCGGCCACGAAACGCACCCGCAGGGGCAACAATTCCACGGCCCGCAGGCAGCCCTCCAGAATTGGCCCAGGGGCGTGGTCCCCACCCATGCCATCCACCGCTACCCAGAGGCGGTCGGAGTCGTTGATCGGAGTGTCTTCGCCCGGTCCGCCCAAGCCCCGTTGCAGGCGGCGTAGGGGGTCGAACACCAGCGGCTGCAGCACCGTGTTGGCCATGTTGCCGGCCACGCTGGTGGCGGTGCCAGCCACATTGCCAGCAGTGTTGGCGGCGGAGCTGGCGGCAGAAGTGGCGCTATCCACAAGGCTGGTTACCGCCGCGTTGCGGCGATACCAGATCACCAGCCGGCGGATGGCCCGGCTGGGCTTGGCGCGCTTTTCAGGTCCCTTCGGAGGCAACGGCGTCAACGATGCGTTGGAACAAATAACCGGTGCCGCGAGCTGTGAGGATCAACTCGGGGTTGGCCGGATCATCCTCCAGTTTGGAGCGCAGACGGGAAATGTGGACATCCACCACCCGGGTATCCACGTGACGCTCCGGGGTGTAGCCCCACACATCCTTGAGAATTTCACCCCGGCTGAAGGGTTCGCCGCTGCGACTCACCAGCAGCTCCAGCAGGCTGAATTCCATGCCGGTGAGGCGGATGCGCTCATCATCTCTGTACACCTGACGCTTGTTGGTGTCGATGCGCAGTTCGCCCACCGTGATCACTCCGGAATTGGGAGAACCGGCGATGGAGTCCTTCTCCACCCGGCGCAGCACGCAGCGGATGCGGGCTTCCAGCTCCTTGGGGCTGAACGGTTTCACCACGTAGTCGTCGGCGCCGAGCTCGAGGCCGGTGATGCGATCTGCCACATCGCCTAGGGCGGTGAGCATGACGATCGGCACATCCGATTCCTTGCGCAGCTCCTGGCAGACGCCATAGCCGTCAAGCTTCGGCATCATCACGTCGAGCACCACCAGATCCGGCTGAGTGGTCTTGAACAATTCCAGGGCTTCGATGCCGTCGCAGGCTGTGACCACCTGATAACCGATCATCGATAGCCGGGTCTCCAGGATCCGCCGGATGCTGGCTTCGTCGTCGACGACAAGGATTGTTTCCTTGCCGTGATTGTTCCCGAGGGTGGTGGTTGGGGCGGATGCCGTCATCACTGCAGCCGGGCTGCTACATCAGATAGCCCCCACTGAAAAGGCGGGAGGGGGCGAAATTTATTCAATGCCACCTTTCTTCATACAGCCCTCTCTCCTCAGCCCTTAGTTCGTGGCCAAGCCCAGCACTTTTTTTGTATGCACTAGCTGCGGAGCCCAGGCCCGCCAGTTTTTTGGCAAGTGCGCCAGCTGCGGTAGCTGGAACACCTTGGTGGAGCAAAAAGCTGCTCCGGCGGCCGACAGTCGGCGCCGGCGGCCGGTGGCCGAGGCTGCTGCCGCTGAAGCCGTTGTCGCCGGCCAGCCTCGACGCTCCGAGCCGATCCAAGCGGTGGGCGAGCGGGCCTTGCAGCGGCTTAGCAGCGGCTACGGCGAATTCGATCGGGTGCTGGGCGGTGGCCTGGTGCCCGGCTCCCTGGTGCTGGTGGGCGGCGACCCGGGAATTGGTAAGAGCACCCTGCTGCTGCAGAGCGCCCGCGCTATGGCGGGTCGGGCGTCGGTGCTTTATGTGAGTGCGGAGGAGTCGGCCCAGCAGGTGAAGCTGCGCTGGCGTCGCCTGGCCGAGGCGTCTCCTGCTCAACCAGAAGCTGGTCAACCAGAAGCTGGCGAATCCAAAGCTGGGGCTGATTTTCAGCTGCTCGCTGAAACCGATCTGGAGCTGGTGCTGCAGGAGCTGGAGGCGTTGCGGCCAGCGGTGGCGATCATTGACTCCATTCAGGCCCTCCATGACGCCGAACTGGGCAGCGCACCTGGTTCGGTGTCCCAGGTGCGGGAATGTGCCGCCGCCCTGGCCCGCATCGCCAAGCGCCAGGACACCGCCCTGCTGCTGGTGGGCCACGTGACCAAGGAGGGCGCCCTGGCGGGCCCGAAGGTGCTCGAGCATCTGGTTGATGCGGTGCTGACCTTTGAGGGCGACCGCTTTGCCAGCCACCGGCTGCTGCGGGCGGTGAAAAACCGCTTCGGCGCCACCCATGAGCTGGGCGTTTTCGAGATGCGTGATCGGGGCCTGGCCGAGGTGACCAACCCCAGCGAGCTATTTCTCGGCGGCGATGAACCCAGCGCCGGCACCGCCACGATCGTGGCCTGCGAGGGCACCAGACCCCTAGTAGTGGAAATGCAGGCCCTGGTGAGCACCACCAGTTACGCCAGCCCGCGCCGCAGCGCCACCGGCATCGCCGTTAATCGCTTGCACCAGATCTTGGCCGTGCTCGAAAAGCACCTGGGCCTGCCCCTGTCGCGCTTTGACTGCTACCTGGCGGTGGCCGGTGGGCTGGAGGTGGAGGAGCCCGCGGCGGATCTCGGCGTGGCCGCGGCGGTGGTGGCTAGCTACCGCGATCTCACCCTGCCGCCCGGCACGGTGCTGGTGGGGGAGCTGGGCCTGGGCGGCCAGCTGCGGCCCGTGGGGCAGCTGGAGCTGCGGCTGCAGGAGGCGGCGCGGCTGGGCTTCACCAGGGCGGTGGTGCCGAGGGGCACGGGCCTGGCCAAGGCGGCCGCTGGATTTGGTCTGCAGCTACTGGAGGCCGGTGGCGTGGCTGAGGCGCTGGTAGCCGCCCTGGGGGTGAATCCAGCGGATGATCGGGGTTAATCCGTCTTAGAAATACACGTCGACGCTGCCGCGGCCGCTGGTTTTGAGCCAGTTCTGGGCTTCGATGTAGTTGTTTGGTGCCAGCCGGATCGCCTTGCCCCAAAAGTCGGCGGCCTGATCGAAACAGCGGTCAGCTTCATCGGCATCGCCGCTTTCCTCGGCAATTGAGCCGAGGTGGTGGTGAATCACCGCCATGTTGTTAAGGGCCTGGGGCATCTTGCTGTTGAGATCCAGTGCCTGGCCGTAGAAGTCAAGCGCTTTGGCGTGGTCACCATTTGAGGCAAACACCAACGCCATGTTGTAGAGGATGAAAGCCTTGTCGTTGGGGTCGTCCTCGAGGGTTAGCGCCTCCTCGTAGTTCTCAAGGGCTTCTGCGTATTCGCCGTCGGCCTGGGCGCTCATGCCGTCGCGGTAGTAGGCGAAGGCCTCCTTGGCGCGACGGTTGGTGGGCAGCACCTTGAGGATCAAGTCGGCCATCACCGTGAAGCTCTTATCGATGAAGTTGTCGTTGCGCTGACTGCGGGGCACGGGCTGGGTCTGCGGACTTCGTGGGCCCATCCTGGCGGATGTCCCTAGCCTGGGCCGACTCCTTTACCTGCTTGGCCTTGCACTCGCTCCAGGAGCCGCCTCTGCTGGAGCCCCTCCTGCTGGAGATCGAGGGGATGAAGTGCGGTGGCTGCGTGCGGGCCGTGGAGCAGCGCCTGCTGGATCAGCCCGGGGTGCGCCAGGCCAGCGTCAACCTCTTAACCCGCACTGCCTGGGTCGATCTCGCCTCTGCGGAAGCGGATCAAGGCAACCTGGTTGAGGCCTTGGCAGAGCTGGGTTTCCAGGCGCGACTGCGCTCCACTGAAATCGAGTTTTCGAGTCGTCGGGAGCGCTTGCGGGCGCGCAGCTGGTGGCAGCAGTGGCGCCAGCTGGTGGTGGCCCTGCTACTGCTGCTGGTGTCAGTGCTCGGCCATCTGCCAGGGGCGGGGCTAGGTGACCTCTGGATTCACGCCTTGGTGGCCACTGCAGCTTTGGCAGGGCCCGGGCGGCCAATTTTGGTGCGGGGAATCCAGGGAGCTCTGGCCGGCTTGCCCAGCATGGACACCCTGGTGGGGCTGGGGGTATTCAGTGCCTATGGGGCCAGCTTGGTGGCCTTCCTTTGGCCCCAAACCGGCTGGCCTTGCTTTTTCAATGAGCCGGTGATGCTGCTTGGCTTTGTGCTGCTGGGCCGCTTTTTGGAGGAACGGGCCCGCTTTCGCACCGGCCGTGCCCTCGAGCAGCTCGCTGAGCTCCAACCTGACACCGCCCTGCTGCTGCTTGGCGATGGGCCGTCACGTCCGGTGCGGGTTGGCGGCTTGCGCCCCGGTGACCGCGTTCGGTTGCTGCCCGGAGACCGGGTGCCAGTTGATGGCGTGGTGCTGGAGGGCTGCTCGGCGGTGGATGTTTCAGGCCTTACCGGCGAACCGCTTCCGCTGCAGGCCGCTGCCGGCAGCGAGCTCGCCGCCGGCAGCCTCAATTTGGAAGCGCCCCTGGTGCTGGAGGTGAGTCGCCGTGGGGCCGACAGCGCCATTGCCCGGATCATCCATTTGGTGGAGCGGGCCCAGGCGCGCAAGGCGCCAATTCAGGCCCTCGTGGACCGGATCGCCGGGCGTTTCACCCTGGTGGTGCTGGCTTTAGCGGTGGCGACGCTGCTTTTTTGGTGGTTGCTAGGCACCGAGATCTGGCCCCAGGTGCTCAACTCCCCCCATGCCGCCGGTCATGCCGGGGGCCACGCCGGCCATGGGGTGCTCGGCACCAGCGCCGAAACCCCCTTTGCATTGGCCCTGCAATTAGCAATTGCGGTGTTGGTGGTGGCCTGCCCCTGCGCCCTGGGCCTAGCTACCCCCACCGCCATCACGGTGGGCACCGGTAGGGCGGCCCGGGAGGGTTTGCTGTTTCGCGGTGGTGATGCGATTGAAACCGCTGCCCGCCTCCAGGCTGTCCTGTTCGATAAAACCGGCACCCTCACCCTGGGGCGTGCCTTGGTGGCGGCGGTGGAGCCCCTCGCTGATCTTGATGCCGATCGGCTGGTGCAACTGGCTGCCAGCCTTGAAGCTGGCAGTCGCCATCCCCTGGGCCAGGCCTTGCTGCAGGAAGCCCAAAGCCGTGATCTGGCGCTGTTTGAGCTGGGTGATTCCCACACCACAGCCGGTGAAGGCGTGGCGGGCTTGGTTGAGGGCAGGCGGTTGCGGGTTGGACGGCTGGCCTGGGTGGAACCGGCGCCCTCAGCCCCATTGCTTGCCCGCCAGGCTCTGCTCGAGTGTCACGGGGCCAGTGTTCTGGCTTTGGCCGACGACCAGCTGGGCCTGCTGGGATTAATAGCAATCAATGATCAGCCCCGCCCGGACGCGGCGGCGGTGCTAGCAGCTCTGCGGGGCATGGATCTGGAGCTTGGCCTGCTCAGTGGCGATCGGCGTGAACCGGTGCAGCAGCTGGGCAGCAGGCTGGGTCTGGTTGAGGCCGAGCTGGCCTGGGAACTGCGGCCCGAGCAGAAGCTGGAGCGCATCTTGAATCATCCGGCCTACGGCGCCCTGGCGATGGTGGGTGATGGCATCAACGACGCCCCTGCCCTGGCTGCGGCAGACCTTGGCATCGCCGTTGGCACGGGTACCCAGATCGCCCAGGACAGCGCCGATTTGGTGGTGATGGGCGAGCAGCTCGACGGCATTGTGCGGGCCCTGCTGCTGGCCCGCCGCACCATGGCGAAGGTGCGCCAAAACCTTGCTTGGGCCTTTGGTTACAACCTGATCGTGCTGCCCCTGGCGGCCGGTGTGTTGCTGCCCGGCTTTGGGCTATTGCTCACCCCGCCGCTGGCTGCCCTGCTGATGGCTCTTAGCTCGATCACGGTGGTGGCAAATGCCCTCTTGTTGCAGGATGGGAGGGACCATGCCAGCTGATTTCCAGGTTTCAGAGCCGGCAGTGGCTCCCCAAGGCCGGTTCGTGGTGCTTGAGGGCATCGATGGCTGTGGCAAGAGCACCCAGATCGAAGCCCTGCGCCGCTGGTTGCCCACCAGTGGCTTGCTGGCAACTGGGGCTGAGCTGCTGGTGACCCGGGAGCCGGGTGGCACTGCCCTGGGGGCCGCCCTGCGTCAGCTGCTGCTGCACCCCCCGGGTGAGGCGGCGCCGGAGCCAATGGCCGAGCTGCTGCTCTACGCCGCCGATCGGGCCCAGCATGTGGAGCAATGCATTCGGCCGGCTCTGGCGGCCGGCCATTGGGTGCTGAGCGATCGCTACAGCGCCTCTACGGCGGCCTATCAGGGCTATGGCCGCGGCCTCGACCTGGCCCGTATCGCCCAGCTGGAGGAGCTTGCTACGGGAGGCTTGGCCCCTGATCTCACCCTGTGGCTGGAGTTGCCCCTGGCCGAATCCCTGCGCCGCCGCGGTGAGCGCACTGCCGATCGCATCGAGGCCAGCGGCGAGGCTTTTCTGCAGCGGGTTATCGAGGGTTTTGCGGCCCTGGCCGCAGGGCGGGGCTGGCGGCGGGTTGATGCCACCGGGGCACCGGAGCAGGTGGCGGCAGCCTGCTGCGGCTTTCTGGCCGAGCTTGCGGCTGGTTCGCCCCCATGACGGCCCTGTTTAAGGACCTGCTTGGTCAGACCAGGGCCGTAGCCCTGCTCGAGGCCTCCTTGGTTAAGGGGCGGCTGGCGCCGGCCTATCTGTTTGCCGGCCCAGATGGCGTCGGGCGGCGGTTGGCGGCGTTGCGCTTTTTGGAGGGTGTGCTGGCAGGGCTTCAGGGCGATGCCGGTATCCGCCGGCGTCTGCAGGAGGGAAACCACCCGGATCTGCTCTGGGTCGAGCCCACCTATCAGGACAAAGGCCAGTTGGTGCCGGCTTCCAAGGCCGAGGAGCTGGGCTTGGCGCGCCGGGCTGCACCCCAGCTGCGGCTTGAGCAGATTCGCGACGTTTCGCGCTTTTTATCCCGCCGGGCCGTGGAAGCCAGGGGTTGTGTGGTGGTGCTGGAGGACGCCGAGGCGATGGCGGAGGGGGCAGCCAATGCCTTGCTCAAAACCCTGGAGGAGCCAGGCGAGGGCCTGTTGATCCTGATCGCGGCGAAGCCAGAGCAGCTGCTCACCACGATTCGCTCCCGCTGCCAGCAGATCCCCTTCACCCGGCTCAGCTCCGAGCAGCTGGCGGTCGTGCTGGAGCGCTGCGGTGAGCCCGCCCCAACGGCCGATCCACCTGAATTGCTGGAGTTGGCTGCAGGTTCGCCGGGGGGCCTGCTGCTTTGCCGCCAGGCCTGGGCAGCCCTGCCTGAGGGGCTGGCGGCAAGGTTGCTGGATTTGGCAGCAGCTGCGGAGCCCCTCCAGGCCCTGGCCCTGGCAAGGGATCTGGCCGAGGCCCTTGATGCTGAACAACAGCTATGGCTGCTTGGCTGGTGGCAGCTGGCGTTATGGAGGCGGCAGGCCCCGGTGGCCCAGCTCCAGCGTCTGGAACGCCTGCGTAGCCAGCTGCGCGCCTACGTGCAGCCGCGGCTGGCCTGGGAAGTGGCCCTGCTGGAGTTGGCCGGGATCTGATCAGCTGGCCTGGGCTTGGCGTTCGCTGGGTAGCTCCAGGCAGTAGCCGGCGCCGTACACCGTTTTGATGAAGCGGGGTTTACGGGGATCGGGCTCGAGCTTGGTGCGTAGGTGGCGCACGTGCACCCTGATGGTCTCGATGTCGTCGTCAGGTTCGTAGCCCCACACCTCCTTGAGGATCAGGGAAGGTGCCACGGTTTGGCCGTGGCGCTGCAGCAGGCAGTGCAGCAGTTCGAATTCCAGGTGGGTGAGGCGTACCGGCTCGTCAAACCAGATGGCTTCAAAGCGCTCCGGCACCAGGGTGATGCAGCCGTAGCTGAGGATTTCGTTGTGCTTGGTGGAGAGGGGGGCATGGTCGCTGCGGCGCAGCAGCGCCTTAACCCGCACCATCAGCTCCTCGAGATCGAAGGGCTTAGGGAGATAGTCGTCGGCGCCGGAATTGAAACCGCTCACCTTGTCTTTGATGCTGCCGAGGGCCGTGAGCATCAGGATCGGGATCTTGGCAGTCCGGTCATCACGCCGTAAGCGCTGGCAGAGGGTGAGGCCGTCCACCTTGGGCAACATCAGATCCAGCAGGATCAGATCAGGGCTGTATTGAAGAGCAAGGGCCTGGCCCTTGATGCCGTCTTCGGCGCGCTGTACGTCGAAGCCGCCATGCTCCAGGTGGCCTGCCACCAGCTCGCGCATGTCGCTGTCGTCTTCGATCAGCAGGATGCAGGGCTTCATGGAATGAGGTGGTGGAGCAATCGCTACCGCCGCAGCGAACTTCAGCGCATTTTCTCCGTTTTTGCCCGGATGGGTGAGCTCCGGCCGCTGATTGAAGGCTTGCTGAAACGATTCTTTTGGGCTGATCGCGCCCGTTCGCCTGACTCAGGCCAGTGGGGGCAAGCCCTGCAGCTGTCATCTTTGGCCGGATCTTCAGGATTTCTTCCTGGTTTTTTGTTGCGGCGCGGGCAATAAAAAACCGCAACCCAAGGGCTGCGGTTTGGTGAATAAGCTCCCCGGGCGGGATTCGAACCTGCGACCAATCGATTAACAGTCGATCGCTCTACCGCTGAGCTACCGAGGAATAAGCCGGATCAAACCGGTTCGAAGACCTTACCCTTCGGCCCTGCCGCCCTGCAAGGGGGCCAAGCGCTGGGCTAGCTGCTGTCCGTTCTGCCAGCTCCCCACGGAGCCGTGCTCCATCAAGGCGGCGCCATCGCAGTGCTGCAGCTCCTCAAGCCGGTGGGTGATCCAAAGGGCAGTGAGTGGGGCTGCGGGCCGGTGGGTGAGCTGCCAGAGCAACTGCAAAACCCCGTTTTGGCTGTCGGGGTCTAGCAGGGCGGTTGGTTCATCCAGCAGCACTAGGTCGGCGTCGCTGGCAAGGGCGCCGGCTATGGCCAAGCGCTGCTTCTGGCCGCCGCTGAGGGTGTGGATCGGCCGCTCCTCAAAACCGCCTAACCCCACTTGGGCAAGGGATTCGGCCACTCGCGAGTGCCGATCATCGTCGCTTAAATCTGCTGGCAGGCCTAGTTGCAGGTCGCTGGCGCAGCTGGGCAGCAGCAGCTGATGGTCTGGGTTTTGAAAAACGAGTGCGGCCTTGCCGGCAGCTTGAATGCGGCCGCTGCGGGGCTCCAGCAGGCCGGCGATCAACCGCAGCAAAGTGCTCTTGCCGCTGCCATTGGTGCCCACCAGCATCCATAGCCCTGGCCTCGGGATCTGCAGGTTGCAGTGACTCAGGGCCGGACGGCCATTGGGCCAGGTGAAGCTCAGGCGCTCAACGGTGAGAGGAGTCGTCATGACCGGGTGGCTCCAGCGCGATGCCGTGGCAGCTCAGCTGTCGAAGCTGAAACCGGGGCGCTTGCCGCCACTACCCGTGGCTGATTTCTCGTACAGCTGCACCGCAACCACTTCACTGCAAAGCAAGGTGATCCGCTTTTCCTCCTCCTTCTCGCAAGTGAGTTCCAGCAGTCGGGGGCCATCGCTTTCGAGGACCTGCCGCACCTGGTTGTAGAGGACCTGGGCATCGTTCAACTCCTTGCGCTGAACGGCAACAGGCATGGGGCTGAGCTTGAGGGAGAGCTCGACTACGTACATGGAAGGGGGTTGGGCTGGCCCCACTGTGGCGAATCCCGTCCCCCATGGTGCAAGAAGCGACTTGGGCAAAACGCAACTGGCGGCCCCTAGGTAAATCTGCTCAGCGTTGCGGTGGGTTTGCGCACCTGACGGTTGTGACCCGTAGTATTCCGATGTAACGCTTCATGAAGCCGCTCTCATGACGATCGCCTTAGGCCGCGCGCCGCAGCGGGGATGGTTCGACATCCTCGATGACTGGCTCAAGCGCGACCGCTTCGTATTTGTGGGGTGGTCTGGTCTGCTCCTGTTCCCCACGGCCTATCTGGCCCTGGGTGGCTGGCTCACCGGCACCACCTTTGTCACTTCCTGGTACACCCACGGAATTGCCAGCTCCTACCTAGAGGGCTGCAACTTCCTCACCGCCGCCGTCAGCACTCCTGCTGATGCCATGGGTCACAGCTTGCTGTTGCTCTGGGGCCCAGAAGCCCAAGGCGACTTCGTGCGCTGGTGTCAGCTCGGTGGCCTCTGGCCCTTCGTTGCCCTGCACGGCGCCTTCGCTCTGATCGGCTTCATGCTGCGTCAGTTCGAAATTGCCCGCTTGGTGGGCATCCGTCCTTACAACGCCATCGCCTTCTCCGGCCCGATTGCGGTGTTCGTCAGTGTCTTCCTGATGTATCCGCTGGGTCAGAGCAGCTGGTTCTTTGCTCCCTCCTTTGGAGTGGCGGCAATCTTCCGCTTCCTGCTCTTCCTGCAGGGCTTCCACAACTGGACGCTGAACCCCTTCCACATGATGGGAGTGGCCGGCATCCTTGGCGGTGCCCTGCTGTGCGCCATCCACGGCGCCACGGTTGAGAACACCCTGTTCGAAGACTCCGATCAGTCGAACACCTTCAAGGCGTTCGAGCCCACCCAGGAAGAAGAGACCTACTCAATGGTCACCGCCAACCGCTTCTGGAGCCAGATCTTCGGGATCGCCTTCTCCAACAAGCGCTGGCTGCACTTCTTCATGCTGTTTGTGCCGGTGATGGGTCTTTGGACCAGCAGCATCGGCATCATCGGCCTGGCCCTCAACCTGCGCGCCTATGACTTCGTGTCACAGGAGATCCGCGCCGCTGAGGACCCCGAATTTGAAACCTTCTACACCAAGAACATCTTGCTGAATGAAGGTCTGCGTGCCTGGATGGCACCGGCTGACCAGCCGCATGAAAACTTCGTCTTCCCTGAAGAGGTTCTGCCCCGTGGAAACGCCCTTTAATTCCAATTTAGTGGTCGGGGGCAAAGACCTCGACTCCACCGGCTATGCCTGGTGGGCGGGCAATGCCCGTCTGATCAACCTCTCCGGTCGCCTACTCGGCGCCCACGTCGCCCACGCTGGCCTGATGGTCTTCTGGGCTGGGGCCATGATGCTTTTCGAGGTGAGTCACTTCACCTTCGATAAGCCCATGTACGAGCAGGGTCTAATCCTGTTCCCCCACGTAGCCACCCTGGGTTACGGCGTTGGTCCTGGCGGTGAGGTCACCGATCTCTATCCGTTCTTTGTCGTTGGTGTGCTGCACCTGATCAGCTCGGCCGTGCTCGGCCTTGGTGGCCTGTATCACGCCCTGCGTGGTCCTGAAGTGCTGGAGAACTACTCCACGTTCTTCTCCCAGGATTGGCGCGACAAGAATCAGATGACCAACATCATTGGTTATCACCTGATTCTTCTCGGCGTCGGCGCCCTGCTGCTGGTCTTCAAGGCCATGTTCTTTGGCGGTGTTTATGACACCTGGGCACCGGGCGGTGGCGATGTGCGCATCATCACCAACCCAACCCTCAGCCCCGGCGTGATCTTCGGTTATCTCACCCGCGCACCCTTTGGTGGAGAGGGCTGGATCATCGGGGTCAACTCGATGGAAGACATCATCGGTGGTCACATCTGGATCGGCCTGATCTGCATCTTCGGAGGCATCTGGCACGCAATCACCAAGCCGTTCGGCTGGGTGCGTCGCGCCTTTATCTGGAATGGTGAGGCCTACTTGAGCTATAGCCTCGGCGCCCTGAGCTTTATGAGCTTCATCGCCTCGGCTTACATCTGGTTCAATAACACCGCCTATCCCTCGGAGTTTTACGGCCCCACAAACGCCGAATCCTCCCAGGCCCAGAGCTTCACCTTCCTGGTGCGTGACCAGCGCCTCGGCGCCAACATCGGTTCTGCCATGGGCCCCACCGGTCTGGGTAAGTACCTGATGCGCTCACCCACAGGCGAGATCATCTTCGGTGGTGAAACCATGCGCTTCTGGGACTTCCGCGGTCCCTGGCTGGAGCCCCTGCGCGGCCCCAACGGCCTGAGCCTGGACAAACTCCAGAACGACATTCAGCCCTGGCAAGTGCGCCGCGCGGCTGAATACATGACCCACGCTCCGAACGCCTCCCTGAACTCCGTTGGCGGCATCATCACCGAGCCCAACTCGGTGAACTTCGTGAACATCCGCCAGTGGCTGGCGTCCACGCAGTTTGTCCTCGCCTTCTTCTTCTTGGTCGGCCACCTGTGGCATGCAGGTCGCGCTCGCGCTGCTGCTGCTGGTTTCGAGAAGGGCATTGATCGCAAGGCAGAGCCCACCTTGGCTATGCCGGATCTGGATTGATCACAAAGTGATCGTTGCTGGCCCCCGCTTTCGAGCGGGGGCTTTTTTGTTGCCGCCCCGCCCCTATCTGCCTAGCTTTCGGAGAAATAAGACCTTTGTTAATGGCCCGCCATTCAGTTCAAAACCTGAGCTCAAGATCACGGCTATTGGAGGCTGCTCTGCTGGCAACTGGTCTGAATATGGTTCATTTACTGGCCCAGCCAGCCCAGGCCCAAGGAGCTATCACCTCTCCTGCTGCAGGTGTGATCTGCGACCAAGCTGGACCCACCTGCTACGACAAGCAAGGACCTTCCATCGGCCTGACCCAGACCTACTTCGGCAGCATCGCTGCCAACCGTCTTGGCTCCGAGCTGGGCAACCGTCCCCAAGCCAATGACTTCCGACTGAGCAACGGAGCTGTTTGCGACTCGCGAGCGGCCACCTGCTGGAGTGATGGCTGGCAGAGGGCCCAAATGGCTCCCAACCTCACCCAGCAACTATTCGGCTCACTCCCAACAACAGCAAATCAATCCGGCGGCGGTCTCCAGGGTTTGCAAACCCCCCGTGCCGGAATCGTCTGCGACCCCGGCAGCAGTCCCGTCTGCTACGACCAGTCCGGCCTATCCCTGGGACTGACGAGGGAGTACTTCGGATCCTTTGCCGAGCAAACCGCCCTGCGCAACCTGGCCGGCCAAGCACCGCCACGTCAATTTCGGCTCAGCAACGGCAGCGCCTGTGATCTCAACGCTCGCACCTGCTGGAGCGATGGCTGGAACCGTCAGCAGGTGAATGTTGCTCTCTCCAACCAACTATTCGGTAGTGCAAATGGGACTGGCGCTGGCGGTGCCAGCACCCAGACCCGAGCGGCCCAATGCCGCATGACCCGCTGGTTTAAATCCCTGTACAACGGCAACTGTGAACTGCGGGAAAACCGCACTAGCAAAGGACGACTCCTAGAGGTGAGTCTTCAAGACGGCAACATTTACAGCGTTAGCAAGCCCAGGGGCGGCAGCCACCAGCTCAGCGATGTCAAGGGCAACTCCTGGCCAGTCAATGTCAATGACCAGGGCCGCAGTGTCAGCTTCACCTGGTCTGATCGGGTACTCACCGTGACACCCACTGCTGCCCCCAGTAACGGCAATAGCTTCGGCCAGCTGCTCAACAACTTGATGGGGCCTTGAGCCATCGCCTCAGCAACGGCAGGCTCAGGCCGATCACGTTGCTGAAGCAACCTTCAATTCGCTCCACCAGCAGCCCTCCACGCCCCTCCAAGGCAAAGCCACCGGCACATTGGAGGGGTTCGCCACTGGCTACATAGGCGTCGATCTCCGCCGCGCTGAGGGGAGCGAACTGCACGCGGGTCACTACCGCGGCCAACAGGGGCCCGCCATCAGCTGCTTCTTGGCAGCAAGGCAGGAGGCAATGGCCGGTGATCAGCTCACCCCAACCGCCTGCCATCTGCAACCAGCGCTGCCGAGCTTCGCCAGCGTCAGCGGGCTTGCCAAACACCTCACCGTTGAAAACCAGCAGCGAATCGCAGCCAAGCACCCTGGAGCCCTGGGGCAATTGTTGTGCCACGGCTTCGGCTTTGGCCCGGGCCAGCCGCTGCACGAGCTGGGCGGGATCGGGATCGCTGATCGACTCCTCATCAACGCCACTCACCTGCACCTGATGAGCGATGCCGGCCCGCTCCAGCAGGCGCCGGCGAGCTGGGGAGGCGGAGGCGAGCACGAGCATGGGGTCAGGGAGAATCCTTCTATGCAACACCGGGAAGCCGCCGCGATCGACCCCCTGCTTCAAAACAAACGCTCCCTGTCCAGGGCCAGCCAGGCAATGCGCTGCCTGCCATTTAGGCGGGCGTTTTACGTGGAGGTGAGCGATCGGGCTCTCAGCGGCGGCGAGCTCTGCCGCCGGAACGACCTCCAGAGCCTTTGCCAGGGAGCACCGACGGCCGATCGGGTTGAAGCCCACTGGATCTGGCTGATCCAACTGGGGGTGCTGCGGCGGGAAGTGGATGGCCAGGGCCTCACCGAGCGGGTGCGGCTCACGCCCATGGGACGGGAGCTGCTGGCCCAGTGGCCTGGGGAGATTCCAGGCGCCAGTGGGCTGGATCGCCTGCTGCACGGGTTGCGCCGCCATCGGCCGCGTCTATGAGCGCAAAAGCTGCTCAGCCGGCCCCAGCCGCACCCACCCCCCTGATGGTGCTTGGCACCAGTAGCGGGGCTGGCAAGTCGCTGATGACCGCTGCCCTCTGCCGGGTGCTGCGCCGTCGCGGCGAAACGCCCCTGCCCTTCAAGGGGCAGAACATGAGCAACAACGCCTGGGTTGATCAGGACGGCGGCGAAATGGCCTACTCCCAGGCGCTGCAGGCCTGGGCCGCCGGACTCGAACCACACCACAGCATGAATCCGGTGCTGGTCAAGCCCCAGGGCGACTCCACCAGCGAGCTGATCCATCTGGGCCAGTCGGTGGGGCTGGCCCGCGCAGAGCACTACTACCGCGACTGGTTCCGGCCAGGCTGGGCGGCCATTCGCGCCGGCCTGAGCGAGCTGCAGGCGGCCCATCCGGGGGGGCGCCTAGTGCTGGAGGGAGCGGGCAGCCCGGTGGAGGTAAACCTGCAATCCCGCGACCTCACAAATTTGCGTTTAGCCCAATTTCTGCGGGCCCGCTGCATCCTCGTGGCCGACATCGAGCGCGGTGGCGTTTTTGCCCAATTGGTGGGCACCTTGGCGCTGCTGCGGCCGGTGGAGCGGCCCCTAATCCGCGGCCTGCTGATCAACCGCTTCCGCGGCCGCCGTGAGCTGTTTGACGAGGGGCGCCGCTGGTTGGAGGCCCACACCGGCATCCCCGTGCTGGGGGTGATGCCCTGGCTCGACGAGCTATTTCCGCCAGAAGACTCCCTCGATCTGCTGGAGCGCCGCGGCCGCAAAAGCGGCGCCGAGCTGGAGATCGCCGTGCTGCGCCTGCCATCACTGAGCAATTTCTCAGACCTCGATCCCCTCGAGGCCGAACCAAGCGTGCAGCTGCGCTGGCTGACGCCGGGGGAACCATTGGGGCGCCCCGATGCGGTAATCGTGCCGGGCAGCAAGCAGACCCTGAGGGATCTGGCGGCCCTGCAGCGAGCTGGGCTGGGGCAGGAGCTGCGCAGCTACGTCGCCGGCGGGGGCCAGGTGTTTGGTATTTGCGGCGGCTTACAGCTTCTGGGCCGGGAGCTACTGGATCCGCAGGGCCTTGAGGGCGGTGATTGCGCCGCCGGGCAAGTGGTGGCCGGCCTGGATCTGCTGCCGCTACGCACCCGCTTCGGCGGCCGCAAGGCCCTGCGCCAGCGCCAAAGCACGGCCCGCTGGCCCGGCGAGGGCTTGAGCCTGGAGGGATTCGAACTGCATCGCGGCCTCAGCAGCCCCATCGAAACCGCCGGCCACCTGCAGCCCCTTGCCATCGATCCCGACCTGGGCCATTGGTGCAGCTTTGGCGAAGCGGGTGGTCTGGTGGCTGGCACCTACCTGCATGGGGTATTCGAAAGCGGGCCCTGGCGGCGCCTTTGGCTCAACCAACTTCGCCAGCGTCGCGGCCTGGCTGCCCTGCCGGAGAACCCGCCCCACCACAGCCGGCAGCGAGACGCCCTCCTAGAGCGACTCGCCGATGCCTTTGAGGCCCACGTGAACCTCACCCCCCTGCTGAGCCCCTAAATGGCCGACTCCGCCACCAGCATCCACTGGCCCAACGGCCACACCAGCAGCTGCAACGCCGGGTGTGACTGGCTGGTGGCAGCCCAGGCCGCAGGCTTTCTGATCCCCACGGGCTGCCTGGGCGGCAGTTGCGGCGCCTGCGAGATCGAAGTAAACGGCCAGGTGGTGCGGGCCTGCATTGCCACGGTGCCCGCCCGCCGCTCCGGCTCTCTGACGGTGGAGCTAGCCAGCGACCCCTACTGGTGACTGGCTGGGCTCAGGACTGCCTGGGCTCAGGACTGAATCAGGCCTCCACCGAGCAGCACCTCACCGGCGTAGAACACTGCCGCCTGACCAGGCGTGATCGAAAACTGCTCCTCGGCAAACTCCAACCGCACCCGGTGGGGCCGCAGGGCTGCGCTATCGGCGTCTGTAGCGGGCAAGGGAATCAGTCGGGCCGGCTCGGGTGCACTGCGGTAACGCACCTGCACCTCCAGCTCCATGGGCGCCGTAGTTGGCTCGATCGACACCCAATTCACCGCCCCCACCAACGCTTCGCCCCGGGCCGCCCCAGCGCGGGGAGCCACCACCACCTGGTTCATCGCCCCATCAAGGCGCACCACATGCAGTGGCTCGCTCCAAGCCACCCCCAGGCCCTTGCGCTGGCCGATCGTGAAATGCTCAATGCCGTCGTGCTCGCCCACCACCGTGCCATCGGTAAGCACGATCTGACCCTGACGCGGCGGCAGGTAGGCATCGAGAAAGGCCTTCATCGAGCCGTGGTGGTCGGCCAGGCAGAGGTCCTGGCTCTCGGGCTTCTGGGCCGTACGCAGCCCATGGCGCTCAGCCTCCAGCCGCGTGTCTGCCTTGGTGAGCTCGCCGAGGGGAAACACCAGCCGGCCCAGGGCCTCCTGGGGTAAGTCGTAGAGGAAATAGCTCTGATCCTTCTGGCCATCTAAGCCGCGCAACAACTGGTGACGGCCGTTGTCGCTGCTGGCGCCATGGCGCACCCGGGCGTAATGGCCCGTGGCGAGCCGGCCGATGCTCCGCTCGCTTTCAGCCCACTGGAGCATCGGCCCAAATTTCACCTCCCGATTGCAGCGAGAGCAAGGCAGCGGCGTCACGCCGGCCTGATAACCCTGCACCAGAAAATCAACGATCTGGGCCTGGAAGTGCTCGCGAAAATCCACCACGTGGTGGGGCACCTCTAGTTGCTCGCAGATGCCGGCGGCATCCACCAGGCCCTCGGCGCAGCAGGCACCCTTGCCACTCATCAACCACAAGGTGAGGCCCTCCACCTGCCAGCCCGCCTCCACCAGCAGGGCTGCCGTCAAGGAGCTGTCAACGCCGCCTGAGAGGCCCACCGCAACGCGATGCTCCCCGGGCCAGGCCCGCAGCCGCTCTAAAGCGGCCTGGCCAGCGGGCGTAGAGGCAGGCGGAACAAAAGCTGAAGAAGCCACTGGAGCAGGCAAAGGGCAGACAGCTGGCGGGAGTACTCCCATCATGAAACCCAGATGCCTTAAAGGGGTTGGGAGAGCCGTCCGCAGTAGCCCCTTGGCCGGAACGCAATAGCAGCCACCTGCTGGTCAACAGCGCCCAGATGGCAGCGCTGGAGGAGCAACTCTTCGCCAGCGGCCTGCCGGTGGAAGCCCTGATGGAGAAGGCCGCCCTGGCGGTGAGTCGGCTGCTGCTGGAGCAGCACGGCGAACGGCTGGGGCGCCATGGAGCCCTGGTGCTGGTGGGGCCAGGCCACAACGGCGGGGATGGGCTGGTAATCGCCCGGGAACTGCACCTGGCTGGCATCTCAACGGCCATCTGGAGCCCGTTTGGGCGCCACAAGCCGCTCAGCGCCGCCCACCTACGCCACGCCCTGTGGCTTGGCATTCCCCGGCTGGAGTCAAGCCCCGATCCCAGCGGTGCCGCCCTCTGGATCGATGCCCTGCTGGGCATCGGCCAGCGGCGAGCACCTGGAGAGGCGATCGAAGCCCTGCTGCACCAGCGCCAGCGCCAGCGGCCACATGCCCTAGTGGCGATTGATGTGCCCACGGGCCTCTGCGCCGACAGCGGCCAGGCCACCGGCTCATACACGGCCCAGGCCATCAGCACCTATGCAATCGGCCTCATCAAGACCGGCCTGGTTCAAGACGCGGCCCTAGAGGCTGTGGGGTCGCTGCACTGGGTCGACCTGGGCCTGCCGCCATCGCTGCTGCAGGAGCTTCCCCTCAAAGTGCCCCTGGCTCTGGCGGAGCGGGATCTGGCGGCAAGGCCTAAACCCAAATTCAACCCGGCGGCATCGAAATATCAGCGCGGCCGACTGCTGGTGGTAGCGGGCAGCGATACCTATCGGGGTGCCGCCAGCCTGGCCCTGGCCGGCGCATGCAGCAGCGGCTGCGGCAGTGTCCGGGCCGCCCTGCCCGAGGCCCTGGCCGGCACCATCTGGCAGCAACACCCACAGGTAGTGGTGAGCCTCGATCCCCCGGCCGAACTCGATCCCCAGCGGCTGGATGCCCTGCTGGTCGGGCCCGGCCTGGGCGAGCCCAACTGCTGGCCCAATCCGCCGAGTTGGAGTGAGCTGCTGAGCTGGCGAGGGCTGCTGGTGCTTGATGCAGACGGCCTCAACCGCCTGGCGGGGCCAGTGAGTCAAGGGCTCGGTCTGCAGGCAAGCCGCTGGCTCCAGCAGCGACAGGGGCCTACCTGGATTACCCCCCACCCCGGCGAATTCGCCCGCCTCTTTCCCGAGCTCGCCGGCAGCACCGCCCTGGAGGCGGCCGCCCAGGCGGCCATGAGCAGTGGGGCCTGCGTATTGCTCAAAGGGGCCCGCAGCATCGTGGCGGCCCCGGATGGTCGCCGCTGGCAATTGCTCGAAGCCAGCCCCGGTAGTGCCAGAACAGGACTCGGAGACGTGCTGGCCGGCTACGCCGCCGGTCTGGGAGCGATGGCCCTGGCCGCCAGCGGCAACGCCGACGCCGCTTGGCTCGCCGCGGCAGCACTGGCCCACGCCCAGGCTGGGCGACGGGGGGAAAACTCCGAGAGCGGTTTCACACCAATGCAGGTGGCAGAAAACCTGGCTCAGCTGTGTTGATCACAACACGGAAATCAGTAAATGCCAGACCAGGACAGGGCTGCTTCTGTGTTGTTTTGCAAGTGAAAGCTAAAGGGTTGCTGAAAACACCCTCATAGAGCCGAATTTGCCTCGATAGTTGACTCCTTCGACATGCCTTCCAATGACCTCATCCCCGACGAGGGTCAGCGAAAGCAGTCGCCGTAGAAGTAGCGACCCGATTACTTGGTACCTGGCCACGATCGGGCGGGAGCCCCTGTTGACCCCAGCTGAAGAGATCGAACTCGGCAATCAGGTGCAAACAATGATGCGCCTCACGGAGGAGGGAGATCGGGAGCTCAGCGACTTGGAAAAGAAATTGATGCGCATCGGCAAGCGCTCTAAGCAGCGCATGATGAAGGCCAATTTGCGCTTAGTCGTAAGTGTTGCCAAAAAATATCAAGGCAAGGGTCTGGAGCTGCTCGACTTGATCCAGGAAGGTTCACTGGGACTGGAGCGGGCTGTTGAGAAATTTGATCCCACCCGTGGTTATAAGTTTTCGACCTATGCCTTCTGGTGGATTCGCCAGAGCATGACCCGAGCGATCGCTTGCCAGTCGCGCACGATTCGACTGCCGGTGCATCTCAGCGAGCGCCTCACCGCCATTCGCAAGGTGAGCCTCGACCTTGCCCACAAGCTCGGCGCCATGCCCAGCCGCCAGGAGATCGCCGAGGCCATGGCCATGCCGATCGAAGAGCTTGATGGCCTGTTGCGCCAGTCCCTCACCACCTCGAGCCTGGATGCGCCAGTAAACGGCGATGAAGGCCGCAGCTTCCTGGGCGATCTGATCGCCGATTCCTCCGAGGAGGAGCCCCTCGACCGGGTGGAGCGCGGCATCCATCAAGAGCAGCTAGGGCGCTGGCTGAGCCATTTGAGCGACCAGGAGCGCCAGGTGCTGCAACTGCGCTTCGGGCTGGAAGGAGAGGAGCGTCAAACCCTGGCGGAGATCGGCCGGCGGCTCGATGTGTCCCGGGAGCGGGTGCGCCAGGTAGAACTCAAAGCTCTACGCAAGCTGCGCAATCTCACCCGCCGCACCCCCACGACGCTTTAGGGCACGGGGCTTTAGGGCACGGGTATCAGTCTTCCGCCCATCAGTCTTCCGCCCAGATGTAGCGAGTGAGCTCTTCCGGCTTGGGTTCGGGAGCCGCCAGGGCGAATTCGACGCAATCTGCCACTTCGGCATCGATCTCCTTCTCGATCGACTTGAGCTCCTCGGCCGTAGTCAAGCCCTGCTCGATCAAGCGGCTGGCAAGGGATTTGATCGGATCTCGCTTGGCCCAAAACTCCTTTTCAGCCTCTTCGCGCAGCTCGTCGGGGTCAGCCAGGGAGTGGCCGCGGAAGCGATAGGTGAGGCACTCCATCAGGGTGGGTCCCTCTCCGGCCCGGGCCCTCTCAACGGCGCGCTGGGCGGCGGCACGCACCGCCAGCACGTCCATGCCATCCACCTCCTCACCAGCCATGCCAAAGGCAGCGGCCTTACGCCAGATCTCCGGATCGCTGGTGGCACGGTTGTGGTCCATACCGATGGCCCACTTGTTGTTCTCCACCACAAACAGGATCGGCAGCTTCCAAAGCGCCGCCATGTTTAGGCATTCATAAAATTGACCGATGTTGCAGGTTCCGTCGCCGAAGAAGGCGGCAGTAACAGAGTCGCTACCAGCATCGCCTAAGGCATCGCGCTTGTAGCGGCTAGTGAAGGCAGCCCCCAAGGCCACGGGAATCCCTTCACCGATGAAGGCGTAGCCACCGAGCAGGTGATGCTCTTTGGAAAAAAGGTGCATAGAGCCGCCACGGCCCTTGCTGCAGCCGGTTTCCTTGCCGAATAGCTCGCTCATCACCTCGTGGGCCGGCACGCCGCAGCTCAGGGCATGGACGTGGTCGCGGTAGGTGCTGCAAAACCAATCGTGCTGCAGCTTCATCGCCTTGATCACGCCCGTGCTCACGGCCTCCTGGCCGTTGTAGAGGTGCACAAAGCCAAACATTTTGCCGCGGTAGTACATCTCCGCGCACTTGTCCTCAAAACGCCGGCCCAGGGTCATGTCGCGATAGAGCATCAAGCCCTCGTCGCGATTCACCGTGGCAGGCACGGATGGGTAAAGGTTCTCGAGGCGCTCAGCGTGAGCCCCCACCAAACTGGTGACGTCGGCTGAACAGGTCGGGGCTCCGGAGGCTGATCCAGTTGCCGCCGCAATGTCGTGGCCCATGTCCGCCTGCGTCATTGGCTAACTGTACGAGGTCTGTTCCCGCAGCAGCTGACAATTTGTGCCACAACCGCTGACCCTGCCTACAGTCAGCCACTTGTAGAAGGCATGGATTGGAACTGCCGATCGATCATTTCCGGTTGCTCGGAGTCAACCCGACCACGGACTTGCAGTCCCTATTGCGGACCCTGCAGCAACGCGTCGACCGGGCGCCAGATAAGGGATTTACCCAGGAAACCCTGCTAGCCCGTGAAGAACTACTACGCGCCAGCGCCGACCTCCTCAGCGACAGCAGCCGGCGCCAAGCCTACGAATCCGGCCTGACGGCGCTGGCCGGCAGCGGGCCAGCGCTGATGCCCGCCCTTGATGTGTCCACCAGCAAGGAGGTGGGCGGCCTGCTGCTGTTGCTCGAAGCGGGTCAGGCCTTCGAAAGCTTCGAGCTCGCCTGCCGAGCCCTGCAGCCACCTCAGACGCCAGCGCTTGGGAGCACTCGCGAGGCCGACCTTGCCCTGCTAGCTGGCCTCGCCTGCCTGGCGGCCGCCGTCGACCTGCGCCAGCAACGGCGCTATGAGGCCGCCGCCCAGACCCTGCGGCAGGGCCAGCACCTGCTGCAGCGGATGGGCCAGTTACCAGCCATTCGCCAGCAACTCAGCGACGAGCTCGATGGTTTGCGGCCCTACCGAGTGCTGGACCTACTCAGCCGCAACCTCACGGCTCAAGCGGAAAGGGCCGAGGGTCTGACCCTGCTTGAAGAGCTGGTGGCCCGCCGGGGCGGACTGGAGGGTTTCGGTGACCCGAGCATGGGCCCAGAGGAATTTCAAGCCTTTTTTAAGCAGATCCGTGCCTTCCTGACAGTGCAGGAGCAGGTGGATTTGTTCAGTCGCTGGGCAGAAGCCTCTGCGGCTGCAGATTTTTTGGCGAGCACCGCCCTCACCGCCTCCGGCTTTGCCCAACGCAAGCCCGAGCGCATCGCCGCGGCCCGCGAGCGGCTGGAGGCCAGCGGTCAAGACGGACTGCAACCGCTGCTGGCCTGCCTGCATCTGCTGCTTGGGCAGGTGGACAAAGCCCGCAGCGCCTTCGAGCAGGGAGCAACCCCCGAACTGAAGCGCTGGGCCGAGCAGCAAAGCAGTGACTCCTTAGCCCAACTTTGCGCCTACTGCCGCGACTGGTTGGCGCGTGATGTGTTGCCCGGCTACCGCGATCTGGAGGCTGATCCGGATCTGGAGGCCTACTTCGCCGACCGCGACGTACAGGCTTATGTCGAGCAGCACGACAGCCCCTCAGCGCGATTGCCAGCGACCACCGAAAGCGCCTTTGGCTGGGACATGGGCTCAGCCCCAGTTAGCGCAGCCCCAGCCAGCCCCAGCGGCGGCTTCCCGGAACAGGAAGACGAAGACGAGCAGTGGGACTGGGACGGGACGTCCTGGCTAGAGAGCCTGCGGGAAGCCTGGGACAGCCATGGTCCCGCCTCCTGGATGGAGCGCATGCCCCACTGGCAGTGGCAGCGGCAGTGGAAGTGGCCGTCGCGCCGCACAACTACCGGAGTAGCCGTGGCAGCCGGGGTGGCACTGCTTGCCATCGCCTCGTTTGTGAGGCTGCGCTCTCCCGCCCCCGGCCCGGGCCGCACTCCCATCGCGGTGCAACCGGTCGCCCCACCAGCTGTTCCCATCAAGCCCTCCCCTCCCGTTAAGGCCACCCCTGACGCCGAGCCCAGCCTGCCCCTGCGGGAGGAAGCGCCGAGTGAAGCCCAGGTGCAGGCCCTGCTCGAAGCATGGCTCGACGCCAAGGCCGCAATCCTGGCAGGCAAAGACAGTCGCATTCCCTTGGAGGTGCTGGCCCGGCCAAGCCAGCTGGATCGACTCGCCTCGGAGCGCGACGCCGATCAGGCCCGTGGCGAAACCCAGACCATCAGCACCGACATCACCAATCTGGTGATCAACGAGCGAGACGCCAACCGCATCGCCGCCACGGTGGGGCTGAGCTACACCGATCAGCGGCTCAACGCCAAGGGGGATCCTCAAGGCGAGCCCAGCAAGATGGAGCTTCGCAACCTCTATGTGTTTGGCCGCGACGGAGGTATCTGGCGCCTGGTGAGCTTCCAGAAAGCTCCCTGACCAGCCGGACTGGTTTTTACGATCGTTTGAATATGGGGCCCAGGCCCCAACCCCTGGCCCCGGAGTGGCACCGCGATGTTTGACGAGCTTTCCCAGCGATTTGAAGAGGCGGTTAAAAGCCTGAGAGGGCAGGCCTCGATCACGGAAACCAACGTGGAAGGCGCGCTCAAGCAGGTGCGTCGAGCCCTGCTGGAGGCGGATGTGAGCCTGCCGGTGGTTCAGGACTTCGTCGAGGAGGTGCGCCGCAAGGCCGTAGGCGCCGAGGTGGTGCGGGGCGTTAGCCCGGATCAGAAATTTATCCAGCTGGTGCACGAGCAGCTGGTTGAAACCATGGGAGGCGAGAACGCCCCCCTAGCCGCAGGAGGCAAACCCGGCGCGCCCTCGGTTGTGCTGATGGCCGGCCTGCAGGGCGCCGGCAAAACCACCGCCACCGCCAAGCTCGGCCTGCACCTCAAGGAAAAGGGGCGCAAGGCCCTGCTGGTGGGAGCAGACGTCTACCGACCTGCCGCCATTGAGCAGCTAAAAACCCTGGGCGCCCAAATCGGCGTGGAGGTATTCAGCCTTGGCACCGAAGCCAAGCCCGAGGACATCGCCGCCGCCGGCATCGCCAAGGCCCGCGAGGAGGGCTTCGACACGGTGCTGGTAGACACCGCTGGCCGACTCCAAATCGACACGTCGATGATGGAGGAGATGGTGCGGATCCGTCAGGCCGTGCAGCCCGACGAGGTGCTGCTGGTGGTGGATTCGATGATCGGCCAGGAGGCCGCCGATCTCACCCGGGCCTTCCACGAGCAGGTTGGCATCACAGGAGCCGTGCTCACCAAGCTCGACGGCGACTCCCGCGGCGGTGCCGCCCTCTCGATCCGCAAGGTGAGCGGTGCGCCGATCAAGTTCATCGGCACCGGCGAGAAGGTAGAGGCGCTCCAGCCCTTCCATCCCGAGCGGATGGCAAGCCGCATCCTCGGCATGGGCGACGTGCTCACCCTGGTGGAGAAGGCCACCAAGGAGGTGGAGCTGGCCGACGTGGCCCGCATGCAGCAAAAACTCCAAGAAGCCAGTTTCGACTTCTCCGACTTTCTGCAGCAGATGCGCATGATCCGGCGCATGGGCTCCCTGGGCGGGCTGATGAAGCTGATCCCGGGCATGAACAAAATTGACGACGGCATGCTCAAGCAAGGCGAGGTGCAGCTCAAAAAGATTGAGGCGATGATTGGCTCAATGACAGAGATCGAGCGCCAGCAACCGGAGCTGCTGGCCTCCCAACCCTCAAGAAGGCGCCGCATCGCCTCTGGCTGCGGCCACAGCTCGGCCGAGGTGGACAAGGTGCTGGCCGATTTCCAGAAGATGCGCGGCTTCATGCAGCAGATGACCCGTGGCGGCGGCATGCCCGGCATGCCAGGGATGGGGGGAATGCCCGGAATGCCAGGGATGCCCGGCATGCCTGGCCCCATGGGTGGCGGTGGCGGTGGCGGTCGCAGTGGCGGTGGCGGTGGGGCGGGGCAAAGAGTTGCCAAGCCCGCCAAGAAACGCAAGGGATTCGGCCAGCTATGAGCACCCGACCGGGTACATTGCTTGTTTGGACACCTAGCGCAAGGCCAAGATGATCAAGCTCCGCCTGAAGCGGTTTGGAAAGAAGCGGGAAGCGAGTTTCCGCCTTGTTGCCACTAACAGCACCTCTCGCCGCGACGGACGTCCGCTTGAGGAGCTGGGCTTCTACAACCCCCGTACCAAAGAGACCCGTCTCGACACCGAGGCGATCCGCACTCGCCTAGGCCAGGGGGCCCAACCCACCGACACGGTGCGCTCCTTGCTCGAGAAGGGTGGTCTGATCGAGAAGACCGTCCGCCCTGCTGAGGTCGTTGGCAAGCAGAAGCAGGCTGATGCCCGCGAAGCTGCAGCCAAACAGGCTGCCAAGGAAGCAGCTGAGGCCAAGGCTGCCGAAGCAGCTGCTGCCGCCGAAGCCAAAGCAGCTGCCGAAGCTGCTGCTGCTGAAGCCGCCAGTGCCGACGAAGCAAATACGGAAGCCGCCGCTATCGCCGAAGCTTGAGCTTTCGCCCCATGGCAGAGCCAAAGGGGCCCACAAGCTTTGCCATTCCCCTGCCCAATCCTGCCGCAGCTCTAGCCCTGGCAGGTGACGCCGAATCATCCACCCTGCGCCAACTCGAAGCCCTCACCGGAGCTTCGCTAGTGCTGCGGGGGCTGGATTTGGTAATTCAGGCACCTCCCAGCCAGATGGAGAGAGCTGCGGCCTTGGTGGAATTGCTTCGCCCCCTTTGGCAGGAAGGCCAAGCCATCACCCAAGTGGATGTGCGGGTAGCCCTTCAGGCCCTCGACACCGGCAGAAGCGCGGAGCATCAGCAAATGGGGCGGCAAGTTCTGGCCCGCAGCCAGAGTGGCAAGTTGCTGCGCCCGCGCACCCTGCGCCAGCAGTCCTATGTGGAAGCTATGGAGCGCCACGACCTCACCATTGCCCTCGGCCCGGCGGGCACTGGCAAAACCTTTCTGGCCGCCGTTCAGGCGGTGCGCATGCTCACCGAGCGCAAGGTCGAGCGGTTGGTGCTCACTCGCCCGGCGGTTGAGGCGGGCGAACGGCTCGGTTTTTTACCGGGCGATCTGCAGCAGAAAGTTGATCCCTACCTGCGCCCCCTCTACGACGCCCTGCACGCCCTGCTTGGCACCGAGCGCACCGGTGCCCTGCTGGAAAAAGGGGTGATTGAAGTGGCCCCTCTTGCTTACATGCGCGGCCGCACCCTGGCCGACGCCTTTGTGATCCTCGACGAAGCCCAAAACACCACCACCGCCCAGATGCGGATGGTGCTTACCCGGCTGGGGGAACAATCCCGCATGGTGGTAACTGGCGATCCCACCCAGGTGGACCTGCCCTATGGGGTAAAGAGCGGCCTGCAGGAAGCTGCCCAAGTGCTGCAGGGGGTGGAGGGGGTGGCGATCTGCGAGCTCACCGCGGCTGACGTGGTGCGCCACCCGCTAGTGCAGCGGCTGGTGGAGGCCTATGCCGATCGCGATGCCACCAAGCTGGCGCCTGCCGTTAAAAGGCGATTCGATAGCCCGTGCAGTGAGCCTGAGCCATGAACAAAGCAGAGCGTCTGCGCATCCCCGCCGAAATCGCCATAGCGGCTTTGGTGGCTTACTTGCTCGGCTACTGGTTCACGAATCTGTTCCCGGGCTACCTACCCAAGATCGGCGGGCTTTGGTCGGCGATCTCAGCGATCGTGGTAACCCAGGCCACCCGCAGGGAGACAACCAACTCAGCCTCGCTGCGAATTTTGGGTTCAGCCATAGGCGCCGGCACCAGTGCCATCTACCTGACGCTGCTTCCCTTTCACCCCCTGGGCATGGCCGTGGCAATCTTCGCCACAGTTGCGCTCTGCGCAGCGATCAATGTGCCGAGCCATGGCCGCCTGGCAGCTATCACCGTGATCGTTGTGATGGTCACCGGCAGCCTGGATCCGAAGCTCAGTCCAGGGCTAAATGCCCTGCTGCGCTTGGCTGAATCATGCATCGGCACCGGCGTTGCAGTGCTCGCGGCGGGGCTCTCGCCTAGCTCAAACCACCAGGCTGGTGACGATTCCTGAAGCCCAGGAGCCCAACCTGAGCCGAATCCAGATAGGGAGATCCGCACCAACGGCCGCCATCAGGGTCTCCCGTTGCCTGCAGATCGCTGGCAGGATATAGAAACTTCGAAACCACTGGTGCGCCATGCCGGCCAGCAGCAATTTTCAACAGGCCATTCGTGAGGCCCAATCGAGCGCCCTAGTGGGCCCCAATGTGGTCAACAAGGCCCTGCCCTATGTGGGCGGCGGCATGGTGCTCACCGCCGGTGGGGTGATCGCCGGACTCAACATGATCCAGGCGAAGTCGCCCATGTTCATGCCTCTCTTCTGGGTGGCCCTGATCGGCAACTTCATCCTGTTCTTCGTGGCCCAGAATGTGGCACTGAAGGGTAACAACAACACTGCCCTGCCGCTGCTGACGGCCTACAGCCTTCTCACCGGATTCACACTGAGCGGCATCGTTGATTATGCCCTCGACGAAGCAGGAATAGGTGCTATTGCCACTGCGGTTCTGGCCACCGGCGTCACCTTCGTGGCCGCCTCGGTGATTGGCCGACGCATGAGCGACAACGTCGGCCAGGCCCTTAGCGGCGTAGTGGGTCTGGGCATCCTCGGCCTGCTGATCGCCATGGTCGTGCAGATCATCGGTGGCATTTTTGCCCCAGGCGTTTTCAGCGGCGGCACCTTCGAACTGCTGATTGCAGGTTTCGGCACGGTGCTGTTCGTAGGCGCAGCCTTCGTCGACTTCTACACGATGCCTCGCACCTACAGCGACGACCAATACTTGGCCGGCGCCTTGGGGATGTATCTCACCTACATCAACCTATTTATCTTCATCTTGCGCTTGATCATTGCCCTCCAGGGCGGCGGCCGCCGCGACTGAGCTTCAATCCAGCAACTTCAGCGCCCCCCAAAGGGGCGCTTTTTTTATGGCTGAGCCTGTGGCTTGGGCGGTGGATTGGGCAACGCCGATGTCACGTCCCGCAGCGGATGGGTTGCACTGCCCCAACCAGCAAGCGGCAATTCAGGCGGGTTACCTGGGCTTAAGCGAGCAGCAGAGTTAAACCAAGCCAGCAGCAGGGCCCGCAAGGCCCCCCCGGACTCGCCCCTGGGCGAACGCAAATTGAAGTGATCGGCATTCTCAGCCAGCACAAGGCGATGGCCACTGGCGCCGCCCCGGGTGGCCCTGGCCATGGGCTCGATCGCCTCGGGCCCGGGCGGAACCACCCAGTCGCGGCTACCGCTGATCACCAGCACCTTCGCCTTCATGCTGCCGGCGGAATCGACATCAAATAGCAAGCGCATCGGCGGACTTACCGCAATGGCAGCAGCCACCCGGGGGTCTACCAGAGCGGCACTATCCGCCGAACCAACGAAGTTGCACTGCAATATCCAGCTGAGATTGCGGGAGGGGTCGCGCACCTCATCGCAAAGCTGCTGAAGTTTGGTGGTGATGGGCCGGGCCCCAGCCAGCTGCAACGCAGTGGTCGCTCCCCAGGAATGGCCTGCCACCAGCACAGCTTGGGTGTTCACCGGTCGGCGCAAGGCGAGCCGCCCCTGGGCGGCGGCATCAATCACGGCCGACACATCTTTTGGCCGCAGGGCCAGCTCAGACGGACTGGGAGGGGGCTGCTTGCCTGCCAGCATGGCTCGCTGCTGACTTTGATCGCTGCCTGGGTGGCGGGGCAGCACCACGGTGTAGCCATGGCTAGCCAGGTGGGCTGCCCAGCCCTCGAAGTTGCTGGGGTCATCCCACAGCCCGTGGGAAATCACCACCAGTCGATTTGGCGCCGCTCCAGATCCGGTTGGCTCGAGCACCACCAGAGCCAACGGCTCCGGGCGATGGCCAACGACGATTTTTAATTCCTGGCGGGCAACAGACTGCCGCCCTGCCTCCTGCAGTGGTCCAGCACTGCCCACAGCGGGGATGGAGGCAATCAGCTTTTCAGCCGAGCGGCGTTGGTCTCGAAACCGCTGAATTGAAAATCCCAACCGGCCCAGCTCCACCGTGACGCTCTGGCCTGGTAGCTGCTCGATCACATCCAGCAGGGTGATGCCCCCCTTAGCGGCAGACCGCTCCATGGCTTGCTCAAACTGAGCCGGATCGAGCGGATCAGGCAAGCCATCGATGTCGCCTAGGGCCCCCACCAACAGGAGCACCTGATCAAGCAGCGGTGAACCCTGGGCCTGGCGAATAACCGCCTTGGCCTCAAAGGGCAGGTTTGAGTTCACCACGGCCTTGAGCCTGCGGCCAATCTCACCTCGGGTGGCACGGTCGAGCTCGGCCAGATCGCTGTCGCCGGCAATCAATGCTTCCGGACTGCGCAATTCAGCGACCCTGATGCTGAAGTCTGTCTCGAGCAGGGGCAGGCGCAAATTAATGGTTTCAATCGCCCTGGCCGGCGCCGAGCCCAGCAAGGCGGCGGCACCGATTCCCGTGGCCAGAATGGATAAAGCCCGGGATCTGAAGGGGCGATTCATGGGCAGAAGCGACGGCGAGGCAGTTAAGTCATCTTGGCCCGTTTCAAGCCTCAGCCACAGCTTCGATTGCGGCGGCGATCGAGCTCCGCTGCTCGGCGTCGTAGCCCCAGCGATCTAGGAAGGCGACGTCTTCTCCCTGCCCGGCGGTAGCCGCCAGCAGGATTTCCAGCCGCTCCTTAACGGCCTGAGGCTCAAGGCTCCGCAGCAGTTCGGTGCAGCGGGCTTGCACCCGCTCCGAAGCCCCCTGCTGGCTGGAATCGCCAGCACGTTGATGGTGCAGGGCCATCGCCGTACTCATCGCCAGGTTGCGGGCCGAGAGATCGACGACGCCCTCGCCTGCCAGCCGCAGCTGCAGCAGCAGGGTTTCGGGCAGGCGGTCCATCAGCGGGCAGTCGCCGGCCAGGCTCACAACAAAAAAGCCCCTGGCACCATCGCGGCTTGCCACCAGCTCAGCCACCCGGTCGGCCAGCACCTCGTCGCTGAGTTCACCGTTCTCCCAGAGGGCCAGCCACTGGGCCGTGATCTCCATGGCCTGCTGGAAGGTGGGTTGGCGAGGAGCTGGGGTCATCGCTATGGACACAGACTTCACACTAAAGCAGCCTGTGGGCGTTAGCTGCCCCGCTTCGATGTCCCGCCGCCGCCACACGATGGAGCTGCACTTGCCCGAGGGACACCGCCGGGCCCTGGAGGCGCATTGCCGTCGCACGGGCGAAAGCGCCAGCCACGTGCTGCGAGCGGCTCTGAGCGACTATCTCGACCTGGAGCACCACACCCTCTGGCAGGTATCCACCTCCACGGCCGTGGTGGAAGGGGTGTCCCAGGGCTGCCTGCGGGTAGGCGAGCTGGCCCGGCATGGCGATTTCGGCCTGGGCACCTTCGACCACCTCGATGGCGAAGGGGTGCTGCTTGAGGGCGAATGCTGGCAAGCCCGGGCCGATGGTTCCCTCAGCCGAGCTCCTGACGAGGAACTGACACCCTTTTTTGTGGTGACCCATTTCCACAGCGACCAGCAGCACCAGTTCGAGCAGGTGACCAGCTGGGCAGACCTTTGCAACCGCCTAGACGCGTTGCGACCGAGCGACAACCTCTTCATGGCCATC
>Ga0247841_10003243_pt1 | contig 30635 bp, 31 predicted proteins | sample LaCruzMarch2015__2_FD_192410 | JGI IMG/M metagenome (GOLD analysis project Ga0247841, IMG submission 192410) | Freshwater microbial communities from meromictic Lake La Cruz, Castile-La Mancha, Spain - LaCruzMarch2015_18m | ecosystem: Environmental > Aquatic > Freshwater > Lake | place: Spain... | reverse complement strand
AGGACGTTATCATCACAACAGGATTCGGCATGACCGGCGCAGTGGTGAAATTCCAGCGTATCCTTGGATTAAAACCCTGCCGGGAAGAATGCCGGAATCTCTTTCCCGATGAAACGGAAAAACCGGTGGTGTTTGTCACCCATATGGAGCATCATTCCAATCAAACTACATGGTATGAAACCATCGCCGATGTCATTGTCGTGGAGCCAGGGAAGGACATGCTGGTGGATCTCAATAACCTTGAAAATGCACTGAATAAATACGCCCACAGGAAAAGGAAGATCGGCGCTTTTACCGCTTGTTCAAATGTTACGGGAATCCGCACACCATATAAAGCCATGGTGCGGCTCATGCATGAACATGGAGGTCTGGCCTTCATTGATTTTGCAGCCTCTGCTCCATACGACGATATGAACATGCACCCTGCCGATCCTATGGAAAAACTGGATGCCATTTTCTTTTCACCTCATAAATTTCTTGGAGGGCCGGGAGCTTCCGGTGTTTTGATCTTTGATTCAAGCCTTTATCACCGGAAGGTTCCCGATCAGCCCGGTGGAGGCACCGTGGATTGGACCAACCGCTGGGGAGAGTACAAATACATCGATAACATCGAAATCCGTGAGGATGGCGGAACCCCGGGCTTCCTTCAGGCCATCCGTTCAGCCCTTGCCCTTGAACTCAAAACACAGATGGGGGTGAAGATGATCCACAAGCGGGAAAAAGAACTGGTCAGGCTGGCGTTCAGCGAATTCCGAAAAGTTCCCGACTTGCATCTCCTTGCCGATTCCGTGGAGAAACGATTAGGGGTACTGTCATTTTATATCTCAAAAATTCACTATAACCTGGTGGTTATGCTGTTGAGTGACCGATTCGGGATCCAGGCCAGGGGAGGATGTGCATGCGCCGGAACTTACGGTCATTACCTGTTCGATGTGAGTTATGAAAAATCAAAAAAAATAACCGACAAGATCAATCGCGGTGACCTGTCCGAAAAACCTGGCTGGGTAAGGGTTTCGGTACATCCTACCATGACCGATGACGAACTGTTGCTGATTGCCGATGCCCTGAAACAGATCCAGAAACACCACCGGAAATGGAGACAGGACTATACCTATAATAAGCACACCAACGAATTCATTCACAAATCCGCGCTCTCAAAGGAATCCCGGGTGCAATCCTGGTTCAATATATAAAAATATAGATAGATAATTGTTGAGCGCCACCAGAGGTATCGATTTTTTCCCTATTTTCGCAGCCATCACATCAGATAGAACCTGGATGCATTGTCCAAACTACCCAACTTGTCAGCTTATACATGTCACTGGATTTGTTGAATCCCAATCTATCCGTGAACAATACATTCAAAACTTCTGCACCAGCGTGCAGGAGACCTGGAAAAATTGCAAGCGTTACCTTACACACAGTACCCTGCATTTTTGTCCCGACTTTGTTTTTCCCGACACGCTGCTTTCCATCGGTGAAATCATGGATAAATTTGATCATGAAGAGGCTCAGATTAACGATTTGAATCAATAGAAAATATGGCAACAATCGAAATTGAAGGAAGAATTCTTGAAGTTGACGGTGACGGCTTTTTATCCGATCCTACCATTTGGAATGAAGAATTGGCCACGGCCATTGCAAAGTACGATGGCATTGGCATGATGACAGAGAAACATTGGGCCATCGTCAGGGTCATCCGGAGTAACTGGGAAGAAAAAGGGATGGCCCCCATGATCCGGGTAATCTGTCAGCAAACAGGAGTGAAACTTCGTGAAATATATGAATTATTTCCACTGGGTCCTGCACGTGGCGCCTGCCGGGTGGCCGGACTTCCAAAACCGGATGGCTGTGTTTAAACCAATGGCTTAATATGTACTGGTATCAATTGTTTGCACTGGCTTCACTGGGCCTGTGCCTGGTAATTTCACTGTTTCACATCATCCGGCTGATACGGTTGGGAAAACCGCTGGATTATGCCCCTCGCTCCGGAAAGACCGGGCCGGCCATACAATACTCCTTTACCGGAGCCATGAGCCCGTCAAAAAAAGAATCGGCCTTTCTTCACATGCCTACCTATGCTGCAGGGATTCTTTATCACCTGGGAACATTCCTGGCGATATTTCTTTTCCTTTTTATTCTGGCTCAGGTTTCGTTTCCCGGAATAGTTGCCTGCCTGCTTTCCGGATTCCTCCTTGTAACCGGTGGATGTGGCATCGGAATCCTGATCAAACGCTTGGTCAAAAAAGAGCTCCGGAATCTTTCGAGTCCCGACGATTATATCTCCAATCTTCTCGTGACCCTATTTCAACTGGTGACCGCGCTGGTACTCTTCTTTCCCGGGATGATGTCCGGTTATTTTGTCATGGCCGGTTTGCTCCTTCTCTATTTCCCTATGGGAAAACTAAAACATGCCATCTATTTCTTTGCCGCACGTTATCATCTTGGTTTTTTTTACGGATGGCGGGGAGTCTGGCCTCCAAAATCCATGTAACTGAACGGTCTGATGAGAACATTGAATAACGATATCATTGACAAAGGGCTGGAGGTCTTCCGGGATCCTTCCGACAGCAAACTGATCACCCACCTGAACAGTTGCGTTCACTGCGGATTGTGTGCAGAGAGCTGCGTTTATTACCTGGTTACCAAAGACGAGCGCATGACACCTGCTCGGAAAGTAGATATTGTATCCTCCATTTACCGCCGTTACCACACCTTCACCGGAAAGATATTCCCATCGCTTGTCAATGCCCGTGACCTGGATGAAGAAACCACACGGGAGATGGTTGACCTGCTGTTTGGCGCCTGCACCATGTGCGGCCGTTGCAACATTCATTGTTCAATTGGTGTTGATATTGCCTACCTGGTAAGAACGGGCCGTACCATGCTGGCAAACATGGGTATGGTTCCTGCAACCCTGCAATCAACTGTGAATGCAGCCTTGGAATCAGGCAATAACATGAGCATCCCCACCGGAGAGTTTGTTGATACCCTGAAATGGATGGAGGAAGAACTGATCGATGAGGTCAATGACCCGAAAGCCCTGATCCCGGTCAATGAACCCGGTAAACGTTTACTGTATACCCTGAATCCCAGGGAACCGAAATTCTATCCCCTCTCCATTGCTGCCATGGCCAAGATTTTTTTTGCTGCCGGGGAAAGCTGGACGCTGTCGACAAAAATGTACGATGTGACCAACTACGCCTATTTCTCCGGAAATACTGAAGAGGCCCGCTTGATCGCTGACCGGTTATGGAAAGAGATGGAAGCATTGCAATCAAAAACCCTGGTGCTCGCTGAATGCGGACATGGTTCCCGGGCTTTTCGCTGGGAGGCGCCCAATTACCTGAAGGAACATTTTCCCTTTGAAGTAATGACTTCGGTGGAATGCATCGCCAACTATATCCGCGACGGGAAGATTCGTCTTGATCCTGATAAGATCAAAGATGTCGTCACGCTTCATGACCCCTGCAACCTGGTTCGAAGCGGGGGCATCATCCAGGAACAGCGGTTTGTGTTGCATCAATTCGTTAAGAATTTTATCGAGATGACACCTTGCGGAACCGACAACCACTGTTGCGGTGGTGGCGGTGGTCAACTGGCCATGAGCGAATACAATGACCGCCGGATGAAAATCGCGGAGATCAAAGCCAAACAGATCCGGGATACCGGAGCATCAATTGTTGTAACTCCTTGTCATAACTGCGTGGATCAGCTTACCCAGATCAACGTTCACTTCAAACTTGGAGTACAGATTAAAACATTGGCCGAAATTGTTGCCGATGCCATTGTTTTGGATAATGGATAATATCACTGAATAACAACATAGAATTAACCAGCCTTATGAGCGATCAGATTTACCTCGACAATTCAGCAACTACCTTCCCGAAACCGGATGTGGTATATGATTTTATGTGCAACTTTTACCGTCAACACGGGGTCAGCCCCGGACGCTCGGGATTCGATGCCGCGATTGCCACCGAAGAGGTCGTTCAGGAAACCCGTAAGATGCTGACCAACCTTTTTAATGGGGATGATCCAAACCGGTTGACCTTCAGCTACAACGCCAGTGATTCATTGAACATGGTACTACAGGGACTCGCAAATCCCGGCGACCATGTGATCACCACCATGCTGGAACACAACTCCGTGTTGCGTCCGCTGTATCACCTCAGCATGAATAACATCATTGAAGTTACCCATGTTCCTTTCGACTGCCATGGTTACGTGGATCCGGACGATGTTAAAAAGGCATTGCAGAAAAACACCCGGATGGTGGTCGTCAACCATAGCTCCAATGTCATCGGAACTGTCCAGCCCCTGGAAGCCATCGGAAAGATCTGCAAGGCAGCAGGCGTGCTTTTCATCGTCGACAGCAGCCAGAGCGCCGGAGCCATTCCCATCGACATGAAAGCCATGGGGATCGATGTGCTGGTTTTCACCGGACATAAATGTTTGATGGGACCAACAGGAATAGGCGGATCCTATGTAATGGAAGGGGTACCGGTACGCGGAACACGTTTTGGCGGAACCGGCGTGCGATCCGCTCAAAAAACCCACCTTGAGGAATTCCCATACAGGATGGAGTGCGGAACACTTAATCTTGTTGGGGTCGCGGGCCTGCATGCAGGATTGAAATGGGTTTTGGAACAAGGCATGGAAAAACTTCATCACCGGGAAATCATTTTGTGGGACCGGCTTCGCAAAGGGGTTCAAAACATCGAAAACGTGACGACCTATTGTGCTGAAAACATCGAAAATCAGAACCCTGTTCTGAGTCTCAACATCAAAGGATTTGAATCGGGAGATGTAGGGACCATGCTCGATGTGGACTACAACATCGCTTGCCGTACCGGGTTGCAATGCGCCCCGCTGGTGCATGTTGGCATCGGAACCGATAAAATTCATGGCACTGTTCGTCTGAGTATGGGGCCATTCAATAGCGAAGAACATATTGATGCCGCGATCCACGCCATAGAAGAGATTGCCTCGATCCGCAGGGGTTAACCTTCCGCTGTTTTGCTGAAAAAAGAATAAACCATAAGTCCATCCGCAAGTTTTTCTTAAAGGGATTGTCTAAATGTTAAAATCAGTTGAGTTCTTTCAACAAAATCATCACATTTTGTCAAAACCAAATAAAAGAAAAACCATGAAAACTGCATCAAAGATTTTAATGACAATGGGACTGGTTGTTTTGTTCGCCGGTTACACCTTTTCACAGGGTACTTCCACTGCTTCTCCTGCAAAGGATACGCAAAAAACCCAAACCACGGCTACCGCGCCGGGGAAATTTGTGGATACCAATAAAAATGGGATTTGCGATAACCACGAAGGCCGCGCCCAAACAGGCAAAGGAGCCAACTTTGTGGATAAAAACGGAGATGGAAAATGCGACAACTGCGGAGCAGTGTGTACCGGAAATAAAAAAGGCAACTGCTGCGGCCAGGGCAACCAGCATCGTAACGGATGCGGCCAGGGACAAGGAAAGTGTTCTGGTAAAGGACAGGGTTTTCAACATCGTCATGGATGTTCCCAAGGCAGCACCACCACACCTGCAAATCAATCCACCGACAAAACCAGGTAACAACCCGTGTACCGATGAAATCAAAATATGCCTAACTTGGGGCATATTTTGATTTCATCCTATCTTCAACTCAACTGACCGAATGAACGACCAGGAATTGATTGAGGGAATTCAACGGCATGATCGAAATGCTTTTCAATACCTGGTGACCACCTATCAGAAAAAGGTAATTAAAACTGCCTGTTATTTTGTTGAAGAACTCACGGAAGCAGAGGACCTGTCACAGGAGATCTTTATGGAGGTAATTGATTCCATCGGAAAATTTAAAGCCCAATCATCCCTGTCAACCTGGATTTACCGCATCACGGTCAACAAATCGCTGAACGCGGTAAAGAAGAAGAAACGGGCAGCGATTTTTTCACGCCTTGAATCCCTGTTTTTACCCGGGAATGGTTACTCAGACAATCCAATTAAAGAACCGTTCATGGAGAACACAGCTCTCGAGGAGGAGGAAAAACGGAAATTGCTGTACGGCGCAATCAGAAATTTGCCCGCGAACCAGCGCATCGCTTTTACATTTCACAAATTCGACGACTTGCCCTACAAGGAGATCGCCGAAATCATGCAGCTAAGCCTCTCGTCGGTTGAATCGCTGATCCACCGCGCAAAACTGAATCTTCAGAAACAACTGGTCACTCATTTTTCGGAATATGCAAAAAACTGAAACTATGGATTGTTCCCATGTACGCAACCGACTTTTCGACTTTCAGGAGGATACTTTTCCTACAGAGGAGCGAAAGAAAATCGAACAGCATATTCGCTCCTGCCCGGCTTGTGCCCGGTTGATCGAAGGTGTACAGGAATTTTCTTCCGCCCTGAACCACGAAAAGGCCATTGAGCCGAATCCTTTTGCCGGGACCCGTATTCTTCAACACATTGAATCGGAGCTTGAAAACCGCACCCGGAAATCACAACCGGCTTTTCGCCGGGCTCTTCAACCCGCGCTCGTCACGATGGGTCTTCTCCTGGCGCTGGTGGTAGGCTATGCCGTTGGTCAACGCTCCACCCTCCCAACTGCCCTGACAGCGAGCAACTCCCAACCAGTTGAAATGATCAGGTCTGATCTTTTTATCAATGATTTCGTAGATGAGAATACTGCCTTTCTGTTCAATGAGTAAATGCTTTGCATATGGATACCTATAAAAAAAACCGGTTCTTATTCTGGCTGCTGATTTTCCTGGTTGTGGTCAACCTTTCGGCACTGGCAACATTTTTAATATTTTCCACGAAACCGGTTCCGGTCTCCTGTGGGGAATCCGCATCCAAACCCGGTGGCGCCTTGTGCGAGCAACTGGGTTTGACCTCAGCACAGACACTGGAGGTTGAAAAAATCAATACCCTTTACCGCGATGTCACTACCCCTATCGTGGCAGAAATAAAAGAGAAACGGATGGAAATCCTCGATGAACTGAACAAGGATAATCCTGATACCATGCACCTGAATAATCTGACGTTGGATCTTTCCACCCTTCAATCACGCATGCAACGCGCCAGTTTCAGGCAGTTCCTTGAATTAAAAACGGTATGTACCCCTGAGCAAGTGAAGCGTTTATCGGCGCTATACCGCGATCTGTACGGCTGTCCGATGAAAGGCAAGGGTCAGCAAAACCGCTACCGACATGGAAAAGGGCAGCAGGGCTGCGAAAAGTAAGGAATAAAAAAAGCTGCCCCTGGCACATTTGCCTTTCGGGACAGCTTTTTTAAAGTGGAAAAATTCACCAAACCATTATCGGGTCACGGCGACTTTATGGGTATTGGTATGGCCATTCACGGAAACCTCAACAAAGTATAACCCCTGGGTTAAGCTGCCAAGGTTTAATTCTACCTTGGTCTGACCAACGGGGTATTGAGCAGGAGCCATGGTAATGACACAATTTCCGGGTAAATCGTATACCTTGATACTGGTTATACCGGGCTTATCGAGTGTGAAATGCACGTTAGCCTTGTCAACAGCAGGATTAGGAAATACCCTGAGCCGAAGGTCATTGTTCAGTTCGCTTGTTCCAACCCAAATAACATCATCGTTGGCATTGAGGATAACACCAGCGGTATGGTCCATAACAAGTCCGACGAAATGAAGGTTTTCATAAATCCATTCGGCAGGAATGGTATATTCATAATGATAGGTGTGAACCGATCCGGCGGTGATGGGTCCCGGAATACTGCCCTCGGTGCCATATGGACCATCGAGAATGACTCTGCCTACATGATCGTAATGCATATCAACAGCAGGTATGGGATCGGGTTTGGCTTCGAATCCGCACATCGGACCCTGGCCTCCGCCTTCATAATAGTTGGCCTGGCTCCAGTCGGGTCCGGTACCATACAGGCTGTCTTCAAGGATAACGGCGGCAAACCGGAGTTCATTGTATATATCGATAAGGAATTCCGATTTTACATCAAATGAAACCAGACGAGTAGCAGGGTTCCATGCAAAATTGATCACTTCAAGGGTAGCCGGGGTGATGGCATCTATCTCCTCGAGATATCCCGCTTCAAATTCTTCAGGATCCCACATTTTTACACGATTGATCGTGCCACTGGGATAGCCGGGAAAGTCGGGAATGATATTGGGAATTTCATCATCCCAATCCGAAACAACCATGGGGTCGCCATTGTGAACAGCGACACCGATCCAGGTATCCGGGTACGTTTCGGCCATGTAATCCATGAAGCAGATGCCCCTTACGCACCAACCGCACCAGGTTCCGGTGGCCTCTTCACAGAATACCTTTTTATCAGGGGCCCAGGGTACCACACCAACATGGGTCGAAAGCGTATCGTTCTCAATATTATTGTCATTGCCACCATTTACGTTCTGTACTTTAACATCAACTTTATAGGTACCGGAATTGGCAAAGACCAGGGGGGTATCGTGTGTAAATTCATAGGATTCTCCAATAGCCAGGTTTTGTCCTGAATAGGTATCGATGACCTGTGCACCCCCATCGATAGAATAGGCAATATCGAAGGATGTGATGATGGTGGAACCCAAATTTTTTACTTTACCCGTGAGTGTCGCGGGCTCATTCACTGCGAGGTATTGAGGCAGGCTGATCTTAACCAATGCAGCGTCAAGGATCGGTGGCGTCATCAGGAGAATATTATCGACGTACCAGTAATCAAGATTATAAAAATCACCGTCAAGGTAGAAACAGAACTGGAAATTCGCCCCAACATCACCGTTAGTAATGGTGATTACTTTTGTCTGGGCTAAGATATTTGCGGTTGGTGTAACCTCCCATACCGAGGTCCAGTTACCTGTTCCTGTCCGGGTAGCAACCCCCAGTTTCGGAGCAGGATTGGCATACCAGTCGTACATGTGATCGAACATCAGGGTAACAGTTGTAAGGCCAGTAAGGTCGACCACCGGGGAAATCAGCCGGGTTGAACCCAATTGCTGAATGTAAGAGAATTTTCCTTCCGGGGCAACGCCACCGGCTTCGCTGCTGGCGGCACAAGACCATTGGTTCGCCTGGTTCAGGATTGTCCAGCCGGCAGGTGGCATCTGACCGGCATCGAAGGCTTCCGACAAATAGGTTTGCCCGAACGAAATCATGCTCAGGCAAAACAAAATGGCAAAGAGTAAGCTTTTTGTTTTCATGGATTTGTTTTTGTTAATGGTTCTTTGAATGGGTTGTTTCAACAAAATTAATAAAGATTAAGATATGTTGATATGAATATTTGCCTTTTTTTTAAAAAAAAAATCGCAGAGACATAAAAAAAGGGAGGATAAACATATTTTTCAACAATGTGAGGTCATTGTGAACATTTATTTACCTTAGCATAAAAAAAACTTTACAACATGCGTTTCAGGCTTACTCTTTCACTGGTCAACTTGACCCAGAAAAAGAAAAATCAGGGTATAAATATTTATTGCACTGGGAGGAGTTTTATTCTCCTTTATACGGATTTGATCAAAACAAGATAGATACAAGTGTCTTTCTTTAAAAACACCATAATAGACTGAATTATCAGATAAACCATGACCGACCTGATCATATACAACACCCCCGACGGTAAAAGCGCCATTGCATTATATGCAAAAGATGGCAGCGTCTGGCTTAATCAAAACCAGATTGCCGAACTTTTTGCCACCTCTAAACAAAACATCGGACAACATGTATCAAGTATATTGAAAGAGAACGAGTTGGATGCCGATTCAGTTGTAAAGTATTACTTTACAACTGCTGCCGATGGCAAAAACTATAACGTCGCTTTTTATGCGCTCGAAATGATTCTGGCTGTAGGATTCAGGGTGCGTGGGGTGCGTGGCACGCAATTCCGGCAATGGGCAAACCGTAACCTTACCGGGTATTTACGTAAGGGATTCGTGATGGACGACGATCGTTTGAAAAATCCAGATGGCCGTCCCGATTATTTCGATGAACTGCTTAGCCGGATACGTGATATACGTGCATCCGAAAAACGATTTTATCAGAAAGTCCGTGACTTGTTCACCCTCAGCAGCGATTACGATGCAACCGACAAGTCTTCCCAAATGTTTTTTGCCGAAACCCAAAATAAATTATTGTTCGCGGTAACGGGTAAAACCGCAGCCGAATTGATTGTATATCGTGCCGATGCCCAAAAAGATAATATGGGGTTGACATCATGGAAAGGCGCTATCGTCAGGAAACAGGATATTATCACCGCCAAGAACTACCTTACGGAAGATGAAATTGACACTTTAAACCGCCTTGTGGTTATTTTCCTTGAAACTGCCGAACTGACTGTTAAAGAACGGAAAGACCTTACCATGTCATTCTGGAAGGAAAACGTTGACCGATTGTTGAATTTCCAAAATAAAAATTTATTGCCGGGAAGTGGCACAGTTTCCAATGCTCAAATGGAAAGCCATGTGGAAAAGGTATATGAGTTGTTCGACAAAAAACGTAAAGAATACGAGGCCATGATGTCAGACCTGAAAGACATGGAAGAAATAAAAGCAATGGAGAACAAATTAAGTAGTAGAAAGAAAGAGAAATGAACGAAGAAAAGCCCAACTCCCTCTCACGGAAAACATTGGAAATCCTTATATCCGATCTCTCCGATAAATTCGATAACGTCAGGAATTTCATCGACCTACGGATGACCGGAAACAGCGATCCGCTGGTTATAAAGTATAAAAAGCTGATCAAAAACCGGTTGATAGAAGATATTGGAGAGGGAACAAAAAAAGCCTGTACCCGGGAAACCTGCTAAAATGGTAAAACCAATCAAATCTCACAGGAAATAGTTCCCATGCAACATTACATTAAGCAACTCCTGGACGACCTCAGCGAGGCCGCTAAAACCCCGCCGGCACTACCATATACCGAGATACCTCCTCATCTTGAGCAACATCCGGATATTGCGGAACTGGCGCTGGTTCCCTATAAACCCATCTCGGAATGGACCGGGATCGATTCCAATGTTTTTCCGGAGATGTATCTGCTCAGCATGGAACAGATGGAACAGGTCGGTAAAGCCATGATCCGGGTGCTGAATAGCATGGGCGTGGAAATCGTTGATTTGCCTGATGAAATACCGCCCGAACATCTTTATATGGTATTGGCTGCCTGCTGGGACGAACCGGTGCAATACCTGCCTTCAACAGGGTACGACCTGGAATTGTGTACCGGAGATCCCGACACCTGCCCATACGGCGATTTATGCGGATGCGGCATCCAGGCGGAAAATCGGGATGACCAAACTGATCTTCCTCCATTCACTGATGAATCGGATGACCAGACTGGCTTACCTTTTTAATATATATGGCGCAATCGCATAACATATTATGATACGATAACGTCATTTATTGTATATTTCATGTCATAAAAAGTTATTATGATAAAAAATCAACAAACGCTGCTGCAGATCATTGGCGAGAATCAATGGGATATTTTTTCGCATGCCATGATTCTTCAGGACGGACGGTTGTCTCGTTCCCGATGGGGGCATTGCGTATTGGTCGGCTTTGAATATGCTATCAATCGTACCAAAGTGGAATTGAAACCCAACTCTTCCGGGTTTTGGAAAGCTGGATGATTTGGGCGTTTACTTTTCCTTTTTCGGTCGTTTTTCCTTTTTTACTTTCTTCTTTTTCCTGGTCTTTTTCTTGCATGTACAACGATCGCCCGAAATATCCTTGATCAGTTCTTTCAGAAGGTCGACCTCTTTTTCATGCAATTCGATGATCTTATCCAATTTCTTCTCCAGAAGATTGGTTTCCGGAAAGAATTGCTTGTCGCAGGTATTGGTTTCTATATCTTTCAATACTTTGAGCATTTGCTCGAGGATTACTTCTCTTTCAGCCATAATGGTTTGTTTTATTCAAAGGTACTAAATTGAAGGAGATATGCAACCATAAAAAATGAAATTTTTATCTTTACCTTCGCGTTCACCTATTTTTCATGAATGAAGACATTTAAATCCCCTGGTCCGGGTGGCGAAAAGGAAATGACCTTTTGGGAACACCTGGATGAGTTGAGAGGCACCTTATGGCGAATTCTTTTGGCTGTCATCCTGACCTCTGTCCTCGCTTTTGCCTTCAAGGAATTCCTGTTCGATACCATCCTTCTGGCGCCCAGGTCGAAGGATTTCATCTCTTACAGGGTCCTTTGCCGCATCGGGGAATGGTTGGCCATGCCTTCTCTTTGCATCGATCCTTCACAGTTTCAGCTGATCAACATCAACCTGGCCGGACAATTCATGTCGCACATGAACATCTCGCTGGTGGCCGGGCTGATCGTTGCACTTCCTTTCGTGCTCTGGCAATTGTGGCGTTTCATCAAACCAGGACTTACTGAAAAAGAGATCCGGAACTCACGCGGCGCCATCACCATCACTACTTTTCTTTTCATCATCGGAGTGCTTTTCAGCTATTTCATTGTCGCTCCCCTGATGATCAATTTTTTGGGAGGTTATACCGTAAGCGCTTCGGTTTCCAACCAGATCGCGCTGACCTCGTATGTCAGCTCCATCACCCTGATGACACTGCTGATGGGATTGTTGTTCGAATTGCCGGTACTGGTGCTTTTCCTGACAAAAATCGGAATTCTTACCCCCCGGTTGTTAAAGAAATACCGGAAACATACCGCGGTGATCATTTTAATCATTGCCGGGGTCATTACACCCAGCCCGGATATATTCAGCCAACTGATTGTGGCCATGCCTTTATACGCCCTTTTTGAACTCAGCCTTATCGTCTCTTCACGTATCTACCGAAAAAATCAGGAACTCGCCGGGTAAATACGGTCATTTAACGGGAAGAATGTAACCAATCGAAAAACAGGCAGTCTAAACGACATACTTCAAAACCAACACTAATATGGAACCAAAACGATTTTACAGAAACACTACCGATCGAAAAATTGCTGGTGTTGCCGGCGGATTAGCCGAATATTTCATGATGGACCCCATGCTGGTCCGACTGATTTTTGTTGTCCTTGCTATGGTCGGGGGCGGGGGTGTTCTCATTTACGTGATCCTGTGGATAGTTACACCGGAGAAACCTTTTGAGCTTTCTCAGCCCGTGAATCAGACTTCATCCGATTACCAGCCAAAGACTGAAGAACCCGACTTTTCGGCCGAAAGTCAGAAAGCTGAAACCCCTGCTGCTCAGGCTTGTCCTCCAAAGAGAAGGGGAAGCCTTATTGGCGGGTTGGTTCTCATAACGCTTGGCGCTTTATTCCTGGCAGATGAATTTTTCCCCGCCATCAATTTTGGCGATCTCTGGCCGGTCATTCTTATTGTCATTGGTATCGGACTATTGATCAATACCGTAACCGGTAGAAAAAACAATTAAAACTTAGCGATATGAAATACAGACATGTTTTTTGGGCCATTATCCTGATCGCCATCGGCACTTTGTTTATGATGAACAATTTCGGAGTCTTGGACTTCGGATGGAGAGCCCTGTGGAGCTTATGGCCGCTGATCCTGATTTTTTGGGGAATTTCGATTTTACCCATCAGGGATTGGATCAAGATCATCTCGTTGTTGGGTGTACTGGCATTTACCGTTATCTTCTTCAACAGGATCACGGAACGTTCATCCTGGTTATTCAATTTTCAGGACCATGGAAGGTGGGAGCGCGACTTTGACTGGAGTGAAGATGATGAAGACACCTGTACCACCTATAATTTCAAGGACCAGAATCTCATTGTTCCCTTCGATTCATTATCCAAAAAGGGGAAGCTTCACCTTGTTGCCGCGGCAGGGAATTTCACCATGGAAGGAATGACCTCCGATTTTCTCGCTTTCAATAAAACCGGTGATATCGGAAATTACTCACTCACCACATCGGATGACAGAGGGGTAAAAACCATCGACCTGAACATGGAGAAAAGCAGGATCCGTCATTCCATCAAGGAAAACAGGGTGGACATCAAGCTTAGTGGAAAACCAGCCTGGGATCTGGATCTGGATATCGGCGCTGCCGAGATCAACATGGATCTGCGCGATTACCGCGTGGATACCATTAAAATTGATGCAGGAGCCTCTTCCATCGATATTAAAATCGGGGATAAAAGCCCCCTCACCATCATGACCTTCAATGCCGGGGCCTCCTCCATCACGGTCAGTATCCCTCACTCATCGGGATGCCAGGCCACCTCTGAATCATTCATGGTAAGCAAGGATTTTGACGGGTTTGAGAAGAAGGGCAATGGAGTTTACCAGACTCCGGGTTTTGCTTCAAGCAAGAATAAAATATACATTCTGGTCAAGACAGCTATTTCAAAGATAGAGATCAACCGGTACTAAAGAGAAAATTATCAACCACCCTGTAGAATTCCCCGGGAGCATCCGCGTGAACCCAATGCGAAGCATTCGCAATGGTTTCAAAGGTAGCCCCGGGGAATCTCTTTTTTATCTCAGCCCTGTCGCCATCGAGAAGGTAACCGGAATTTCCGCCTCGGATAAACAGCGCCGGAGCGTGGAATTGCCCTTCCACGCGGATGCCTTCAAAAATGACGGGTAGCGCTGCATTGATCGCTTTCAGGTTGGGTCGCCAGTCCAGTTTATCCCGCTCCCTCCGGTAAATGTTCTTGAGTAGAAACAACCTCAGTTTCTGACTTGGAATCTTTGTCATCAATTGGTTTTCCACTTCGGAGCGCGACTTGACACCGGAAAAATCAACCTCCATCATGGTGTCAAGCAACAATTGATGTTCATTGTCGGGCAGCGATTTCCTCAGGCTGATATCCACGATCACCAGTTTCCCTACACGTTCCGGATGATGCTGCGCGAATAACATGGCCACCTTCCCACCCAGTGAATGACCCACTAAAAAGATCTCGTGAAGATCGCTATCTTCCATCAATTCGAGTAAATCTTCTTCCATTGAAGGAAAATCAAACACCGGACTATGTGGTGATTGCCCGTGGTTCCGGAGATCGGGGATGTAAACGGCGCACTGCTTGCCGAGTTGCCGGCCAAAGGTTACCCAATTGTCGGATATACCAAAGAGTCCATGCAGGATGATCACCGGTTTCCCGCTCCCAAACTGGCGATAGAACAGCTTCATTCAGAGTAACTTTATTAACATAAAATTGTTGAAAAAAAAACAAAATATGCAGTCAAAAGTACATAAAAATGTTACCTATTTGCAGCAGATTTTTTTACTGAAAAAATCATCCGGACATGTGTGGCAGGTATAAATATAACTTTCTGAATTATAAACATTTTAACATTTTTTATAAAGTTAAAGGGTAGCTGTAAATAACACCTTCCAAATTAAACATCACAAATGGAAAAGTCACAAAACGAAAAACTGAACATTTCACATCCAGAAACAACCGAAGACGAAGAGCCTCCAAGTAAGCCTACCTTCATAGACGAAGCCTCCCTCATTGATGAATACCTGAAATCGCGTGTCGAACGCGATAAATCCATTACCAGCGAACGTTCACTCTCTTTTCTCCAAACCTATTTCCCTGAAGCCAGCATCAAAGACTGGAATAACTGGCATTGGCAGATAAAGAACAGCGCCCGTTCAATTCGTCAGTTAGCGCGGTATATAAAGCTTTCCGACAACGAGGTAAAACCGGATGCTGAGAATCACCAATCTTTGCCATTAAGGATCACTCCATATTACATCAGCCTTCTTGACCGCGACGATCCGGAGCAATCGCTCCGCAAGAGCGTGGTACCGGTGTTCGACGAATTCATCGTGCATTCAGGAGAGGCCTCCGATCCCTTATCGGAAGAGCATGACAGTGTAGTGGAAAATGTGGTTCACCGCTATCCCGACCGGGTATTGTTCCTGGTCACCGGTTTCTGCTCCACCTATTGCCGGTATTGTACACGGACGCGCATGGTAGCCAAAGACAAATGCCATGTCGGCATCAAGGCCTGGGAGGCAGGTTTGAATTATATCGAGCAGCACAAGGAGATACGCGACGTTCTGATTTCGGGAGGCGATCCACTGACGATGCCCGACCTGCATGTGGAATACCTCCTTTCGCGCCTGCGCAGCATTCCCCATGTTGAGATCATCCGCATCGGGACCAAGGTGCCGGCTGTTCTTCCCCAACGCATTACCCGGCCCCTGGTAAACATGCTTAAAAAGTACCATCCGGTTTACATGAGCATTCATTTTACCCATGCCGATGAAATCACCCCTGAAGTGAGAGAGGCCTGCGAAAAGCTCGTCAGCGCAGGAATCCCGCTGGGAAGCCAGACGGTTTTACTCAAGGGGGTAAACGACGATGTTCGGGTTATGACCAACCTCATGCATGCCTTGCTGAAGGTAAGGGTTCGCCCCTATTACCTTTATCAATGCGATCCGGTGGTAGGTTCAGGACATTTCCGTACCTCCATTGAAAAAGGGCTGCAGATCATCCGTGGCCTGCGCGGGCACACTTCAGGATATGCTGTTCCGACCTATGTTGTGGATGCACCCGGCGGTGGTGGAAAAATCCCCCTCCTTCCCGATTACTTCGTGGGTCGGGAGGATGGTTTTGCGCTCCTGAAGAATTACGAAGAGAAGGTATTCCGATATCCTGATTTTTCCCATTGACCCATGCGTATAGGACTCGCTTATGATTTACGGTCAGACTACCTGAAAGAGGGTTTCAACGAAGAAGAAACAGCAGAATTCGACCGTGACAGCACCATTGATTTCCTGGAGGAGGCATTGAACAACCTGGGTTATCAAACCAACCGTATCGGTCATGTGCGTCACCTGATCTCCAGACTTACCGGCGGCGACCGATGGGATATGGTTTTCAATATCTGTGAAGGAATGTATGGAATTGGCAGGGAGGCACAGGTGCCTACCCTGCTTGATGTTTACCGGATCCCATATACCTTCTCGGATCCGCTGGTACTTTCACTGACACTTCATAAGGGATTGACCAAGCGCGTGGTACGTGATGCCGGGATAGCCACCCCCGATTTTGCTGTTGTGCTCGAAGAACAGGATATTGCTTCCATCCATCTTCCCTATCCTTTATTCGTTAAACCATGTTCCGAAGGAACCGGGAAAGGTATTGATTCCCTTTCAAAGGTAAACAATACCGAAGAGTTATTCAGTACCTGCAACCGTCAACTGAAAAAGTACCCATCCGGCCTGTTGGTGGAAGAATTCCTTCCCGGAAGGGAATTTACCGTGGGTATTCTTGGTACCGGTGATGAAAGTTATGCCGTGGGAATAATGGAAATCATCTATACATCGAAAGATACCAACAGCATTTATTCCTATCACACCAAGTCAAATTACAAGAATTCGGTTGAGTATAAAATTCCTGACCAGGAGATCACAGAAAAGTGTTTTGACCTGGCATTAAAAGCATGGCGCGTTTTGGGTTGCCGCGATGGCGGACGGATTGATATCCGGGTTGACCGGTTTGGCAAGCCAAATTTTATCGAAGTCAATCCTTTGGCCGGATTGGATAAAGTGCATTCCGACCTCCCGATTCTCTCCTATTTAAACGGATATACCTTTGACAGGTTAATTGATGAAATCATGGTTTCGGCCAGGAAAAGGATCCAACCATTTTAATTTCGACGGTATGAAAAAAACAGTGCTGATCCTTTACAATAAATTATCCAAAAAACCGAAGGATGATGAAGCCGATGTGATTGAACAGGTCAACCTCGTAACTGCTGCGTTAAAAAAATTGAATTATACTGTCACCACTTACCAGATCGATCTGAATTTAAAAAAAGCCATCCAGGAACTTCAAAAGATCAACCCCGATATTGTTTTTAATCTTGCAGAAACGATCGGGAATAAAGGAGAATTTACTTTTCTTGCCACTTCTGTATTGAATTTTCTCAGGGTTCCCTATACCGGTTCTCCCCTCATACCGATGTTTCATTGTTCAAATAAGTTGCTTTCAAAAAAGGAGCTTCTTCGAATCGGCGTTAAAACTCCCCTGGGTTTTTCATTGGATCAATTGGATCAATTAAAGCCAACCCACAAATATATTCTGAAACCCATTTGGGAAGAGGGCTCGCTTGAACTGGATGAAGATTGTGTATTCCACGGTTCCGACAGGGAAGTCATTGAACGGATCAAACAAAAAAGCCGCCATCACTATTTTGTTGAGGAGTTTATCGAAGGAAGGGAGTTCAACATTTCCATTTTATACAGTAAGAATGGTCCCGAAGTATTGCCTTTAGCGGAAATGACCTTCATTGATTTTCCTGAAGGAAAACCAAAAATGATGGGATATACAGCCAAATGGGATGAAAAATCATTTGAATACACACATACCCGCCGGACCTTTCAGTTATCAAAATCAGACGGACCACTTAAAAACAAGTTGGTCGGGATCTGTAAAAAATGCTGGAATGAGCTTGGATTGAAAGGATATGTCAGGATTGACTTCAGGGTTACGAAAAAACTGGAGCCACTGGTTATTGACATTAATTTAAATCCTTGTTTGTCCACCTCCGGGGGGTTTATGGCTGCCTCGAGAAAAAAAAGACTGACCATGGAAGAGGTCATGGTGAGGATTCTTGAAGATGCACTAAACAAATAGTATACAACATGAACAACGACATTGTTTTTCGTCATGAAGTCAGACCTGACGACGATTTGCACGTCCGGGAGATGGTGATTTCCACCGGATTTTTCTATGATTTTGAGGTCCCAGTTGCTGTTGAACTGGTAAGGGATGGGATCGAAGAGGGAGAAAAAAGTGGTTACTATTTTATTTTCGCCGAAGTGGACGGCAAGCCCGTTGCCTACACCTGTTATGGTGCAATTGCCGGGACAGAGGGTTGTTATGATCTTTACTGGATCGTTACCCACAATGGCTACCGTGGCCGTGGCATCGGGAAATTAATTCTCGAAGAGACCCAACGTGCCATCAAGGAGATGGGCGGACGGCTGATAGTTGCCGAAACATCCTCCCTCGAAAAGTATGCCCCCACGCGTCATTTCTATGACACGATGGGATACCTGAAAGAGGCCGAAATTGACGACTTTTATAAAAAGGGAGACGGAAAAGTTTTTTATATCAAACGGCTGGATTAACGCGGTTTTTCGTTGATCCGGATGATCATCCCGGTGGCGGAATTGTACTGGGCAACGCGTTTCCAGTAATAACCTCCCAATTCGCATTTTACCGCCCAGAAATCATAGTTTCCTATAGCCCTGTCGCCATTTACATCCAGGGTTGTATTTCCACTCGTTCCGGAAAACTGATCGGCCTGATGGATAAATGCAGTTTTCAGCTGCTCAAAGGTGCAGTACGGGCCGGCTGTTATCTGAGAAAGAACGCCGACCCAGAGGGCATCGTATGCTGTAAAAGCATAAACATCCGGATTTCTGCCAATGCGTGAACGGATCCTCTCCTGCAATGGTTGCCATTTATCCCTGAAGGTCTCATCCAACCCGAAGACAGGACAAGGCAATCCATGAGTATAGGCAAAAAGAGCAGCCACCGTATCGTTCAGCAATGAGGCATTCTGGGCAAATGCCGAACTGCCGTACCAGTAAATGGAGTTCAATCCGGGAAAACCAGAGGCCTGGCGCAACAACTGTCCGCCCTCTGCAAAGCTAAGCATGTAAACAGCTACTTCATTGGGGTTATGCTGACTGATCTCCTCATTGACATTGGCTTCGAGAAGGGTCAGAAAATCAGTAAAATCGGTGGTTTTAGGGTCAAATTTCACCGGGTCATGAACGATTCCTCCCTGCTGAATAAAGTCAGCTTTTGTCGCATTCAAAAGATCATTCCCCCATACGTCATTCCGGATAACCGGAACCATTACCTTCATGTTGTCTTCGGTCAGCATTTTACTCATGGCTTTCCCCTGAAGAATATCGGAAGAAACAAAACGGAATACATTATCCCCCGCGATGGCCAGCGAAGCAGCAACACTCGAAGGGCTTACCAGTATCATTCCATGAGCATCGACAAAGGGTTTTAATGCAGCAACCTCAGCGCTGCTGTATGGGCCGATGACCATGCGGATGCCCTGATCAAATAGTTTCTGAAGCTGTTTCAGGGCTTCCGCGGTATCCGTTTTTGTATCGGCCATCACGACGATCACCTTCATATCGATTCCCGATTCCCTCAGGTATGCTTCGATATCCTGTCTTGCCAATTCAAGGGAAACCTTTGAACTTTCTCCGTTCGAATAGCCTGTTCCTGAAATGGAAAGAAGCGCTCCGATATGGATCGCATTGGGTGCTACCGGGGAATACACCGTGGATTTTTTACACCCGGTAATCAACAGGAAAACCTGAATGATTAATAGAAAGGGAACAACCTGAATTCCGAATTTGACAGATGATTTCATAAATAATCTGATGACAATTGGCTGTGAGGTTAAGCAAAGATACGATTTCCCTACGCGTATTGGTTCTTCAGGAAGGAAATTAATTCCGGCGTGAGTTTTTCCTGTTTCCGGATATCCTCAAATTTATTGAGTAAATCCTCAACAGTAAGTTGTTTTTTCTCGGTTGCAGCGATATCGTCAATGATCCGGCCATTGTGCATCATGATTGTCCGGTCGCCCATTTCCAATGCCTGTTTCATCGAATGGGTAATCATCAGGGTGGTTAGTTTGGCCTCAGAGACAAATTTCTGAGTGAGGCGGATCACCTGATTTGCCGTTTTCGGATCCAGCCGGTCTTCGAGCCGCATCTCGAGTACCGAAAGTTTGTCTTTAAAAATTTCCGTCAGTGTCCTGGTCAGGCTGATCCTGGGGTACCGCGGTTTACCCCGGTAATAGGCCATCAGCAGGTTTTCGGCAATGGTCATACCGGGAGCCGTACCCAGGTATGGATTCTGGAAAACCCGTGAAATGAAAGCGGCTCTCTGATACTCCTTCTTCCCGGTGAAATCCTTCCCGTCGATTTCAACGATTCCCTGGTCAGGCTGGATGTTACCGGCAATCATATTGAGCAGCGTGGATTTCCCAGAGCCATTGGTTCCGATCACGGTGACAAACTCATGCCGGTCGACGAACAGGTCTATTCCCTTGAGCGCCAAAATCTCATCAATTGAACCCGCGTTAAACCTCTTTGACAGTCCGGTGATTCTGATCATGGCTTCAAATTAAAATTTTTGTCCTCGTTTATTCAAACGACCATTTTTCACTTGGATATCGGCCTTTTTCCGGATGGACTCAGGTATGGTCACACCAATCTCTTTCGCAACGTCGTAATTGACTCCACAGGAAATGATCTTGTATTTTTCGAAAGGGATTTTCGAAGGATTTTCCCCTTTTAATACGCGATCGACGAGGCGGGCAGCCTGCATCCCGCTGACATAATATTCAAATCCATACACAATGAGCACTCCATCAGCCAACCGTTCGGCATCGTTGCTGAAGATGGGAATTTTTTTCTGTCGTGAAACCTTTACTACCGATTCGAGGGAATTGAATACAATGAGGTCGTTGATCAATACAAAAGCCCGGATATTCTTTGCTGAAAGCGCCTGTGCAGCCTGATGTACCTCATTGGTCCCTGAAACTGCCACCTCTTCGAGGGTGAGTAGTGGAAAACTCTTCAGTGCCTTTAGAAAATGGCCAAGGTTTACTTTTGTATTGGGGAAGGCCGGATTATAAATGGTGCCGATCTTATGTCGCCCCGGATACAACCGTGCAAATATTTCAAGCAGCTCCAGGCATGGGGCGGAACCGTATACACCCGTTACATTGGGCAAATGGTTTGTATCGTTTTGGCCGGCACCGATGACAAATGGATCAGCAACAGTGGCAAATACCACCGGTTTGTCCTTAACCTTGTTGATCACAGCCTGGGTTGAAGCTGTAGAGATGGGAACCAATATATCGACCTTCTGTGAGAGGAGATGATCCACCATGGTTTTATTGGTCGGGATATCTCCTTCGGCGTTGAGTTCAATGATTTCGCAATTTTCCCCGTTCCGGTATCCGAGTTTGAGCAACTCATCGAAAAAACCATTTCGTGTGTTGGTCATCAGGGAGCTTTGATTGGCGAGGATCATCCCGATTTTAATTTTCTTCTGTGAATCAGTTGCAGAAAAATTTGCTTTGATAAACAGGTAGGCGATAAAGGCAAGAATAATACCCAGGGAACAAATGACAACCCAACGGCGGTGTCGTCTCAGAAAATTCGTAACCGTTCCTTTTTCACTTTTTCCAAATGCATTGGTTGCAATAATTGTGACCAAAACAAAGATGGCTGTGATGATTTTCAGGTCGTTGGGATTCATGCCCAGATGAAGGGCAAAGGCTACAGCCATGCGAAACAGGATGGATCCCGCGACCACTGCAAGCACCTTGAGGAAAATAGAGCGCCGACGGATGATTGCCTCCCCGATGATGACTGCGGCAAGGCTGAAGATGATGGATCCGATTCCCATTCCGATATCTGCAAAACCCTGGTATTGTGCCACAAGAGCGCCAGAAATCCCTACAAATCCATTGGCCAGCGCAATTCCAAATATTTTTATCCGGTTCACGGAAACTCCCTGGGCAGATACCATAACCGGGTTATTGCCGGTGGCCTGCATGGTGATCCCGAAATCGGTCTTTAAAAATCCCGCGATGGCAAGCCAGAACATCAGCATGACCAGGGCAAGAAAGATCAAACACCACAATTCAGCATTAATGCCGGGATTGATGGCCCCGATGACCGAAACAAAGGTGCTGGTGTTGAGTAGAGGAACATTCGATTTCCCCATGATGTGCAGGTTGATGGAATAGAGAGCAGTCATGACAAGGATTCCGGCGAGCAACCCCTCAATTTTAAATTTGGTGTGGATAAACCCTGTCACAAATCCAGCCATGGATCCTGCAAAAAAAGCGACAGGTACGACCAGGAATGGATTCCATCCGTCAACAATCAGGATGGATGATACAGCAGCACCCAGGGTAAAGGTGCCATCGATGGTGATGTCGGGAAACGAATACAACTTGTATGTAATGAATGTTCCGATTGCCATAAAGGCATATAGAAATCCCAGGTTTACTGCTCCAAGCCAGAGTTCCATCAGCGTTTTCCGAAATTAATGATACCCATGAATACACTTTTTATTTTTGATGCCGGCAGAAGATGAACTACCTTTTCAGCAGCAAATTCATGTATAACCCGGTCGATTTCATCCATGAGATGCTCTCCACTGGTACACAATAACCCGTTCTCCAGGATCAACGCGTGAAAGTGAAGGGAGGACTGGTCAGGAAAAAGATTACGCTTTTCAGGTGACAGATTGTTGTTGGATTTGTCAACAATTCCAACAGCAACGAGGGTTTTATTCATATCTTCCTCTTCCGGTGAAAAGTTCATCCATCGGGAGAAAATCTCGGGATCGAAAATGTCCCCGTTGTCAGGTCTATTCTCTGTGATGGGAACCCTTTTAAGATTCATTTCCATCAGTCCGTCGCTCTGAGCAACAATGACGACCCCATAGCACGACGAACCGGCCACCTTGTTTGCTGCATGGACCAGTTCGTCCAGCGTCACGGTATGATTTGGATCCTCCACACGGAGCAACCCGGCAAAATCGCCGTTCATGCCAAAACCGGAAAAAAAATTCAATGTCCGGGGTAAACCGGGTAAATAAATTGCATCATCAATGTATGGACGCCTGACAGCAGGGAAGGAAAAAAAGTGGTGGTTCACGACAATCGATTCTCCAAAAACGTTTTTGTAATCCTCATACCGGTCACCCAAAACGGCAAGTCCGGCGGCAAATGACACGTCGGCTTGCCTGACCTGAACGACATCACCGGAAGAATAACCTGAAGAGCTCAGCTTCAAGGACGAACCCATCGGACAGAGGTTACCCTCCTGGCTGTCAAATTTTTGAAAACTGAATTTAACTCCATCTACCTCAAATACCTCAGCAGTTTTCCTGGCGGGTTCCGGGGCAAGATAGTCGTGCAGCAAGGTTTTATCAGCAAAGAAGGTCATGATCTTTTCAAGTCCGCTGATCCGAAAAACCTCTGCAACGGTATCCTGTACCGCCAGAAGGATCAATTCTCCACCAATGGTTTTCAGGGATTTATGGGTTTGTAAAATCACCCTCAAACCTGCGCTGCTCATGAACGAAACCCCGGAGAAGTCAACAATTACCCTGCTCTGGCCAAAAGCGGTGATTTTATCAAATGCCCGTTTGATTTCAGGAGCTGTCAAACCATCAACCCTTCCATGAATCTCGAGCAGGTTAAAGGTTTCCCATTTCCCGGTAACAATTTTCATAGGGTTTCGTTGAGCAGCAGTGTCAGGATTTTCCGTAATAGCCTATGGTCATCATGGTGATGTCATCGGATTGGGCAACGCCCGTTGAGAATGTATTTACCTCCTGCATCAACTCTTTCCCGATTTCTTCCAGGGAGGATCCGGAATGGTTCACCAGATAGGTTTCAAGGCGGTCATCGCCATATGCCTCACCCTTAACGTCAAAGGCCTCCGTGACGCCATCCGTGTAAAGGAAAAGGGTATCTCCGGGTTCCAGCCGGATCGATTTGGAACGATAAGTAAAACCTTCCATGCAGCCAAGAATGGTTCCCCCGGTCATTTCCAGCTTGGTGAGTCCTGTTTTCTTGAGGATATAGGGAGGATTATGGCCGGCGTTGACATATTCCAGTTCGCCTGTGAGGGTATTGAAAATTCCGTAGAAAACGGTGACAAACATGCAGGAAACGCTTTCGTTGCAAAGCAGGTCATTCACGTAATTCATGCATTCATCAGCAGGAATTCCTTTCAACCCCGTCGCGCGGATCAGGGTACGGCTCACCGCCATGAAGATCGCCGCCGGAACACCTTTCCCTGAGACGTCGCCAATAACAAATCCAAGCCGGTCGTTATCGATCATGAAATAATCGAAAAAATCGCCGCCAACCTCTTTGGCCGCAAGCATGGTGGCACGGATATCAAAATCAGTGCGACCGGGGAAAGGAGGGAATATCTTGGGCAGGATGGCCTGCTGAATTTCACGGGCGGTCTGAAGATCCTGCTGAATGGATATCAGCTGGTCATGCTCCTCAAGAGAAGTCCGGATCTGAATGATCTCCTCGAGGGTTTTATTGATGGTGATTTCGAGATCATCAAAACTGATGGGCTTGGTTAAGAAATCAAAAGCCCCACGGTTCATGGCTGTCCGGATATTTTCCATATCTCCGTATGCAGAAACAACCACTGTCTTCAGTCCGGGATTCTTGAGCTCCTTTAATTTCATGAGCAGGGTCAGTCCATCCATCTCCGGCATGTTGATGTCGGAAAGAATGATGCCGATTTCCGGATGTTCAATAAGTTTGGCCAATGCCTCCAGTCCATTGTGTGCAAATTCAAAAATATAGAGCCCATCCCGGATCTGTCGGCGGAATTTTTGACGGATGAGGGGTTCCAGATCGACTTCATCATCAACCACCATGATCTTGATCTTCGAAAGTAAACTGGTGTTCATAATAAGATTTATTTAATTATGGGTATGGTTATGATAAATTCCGCGAATTCTCCCTCCTCCGAATTCACATGTATCTCCCCCTGATGCTGCCTGACCATAATGTCATAACTGATGGAAAGACCAAGTCCGGTGCCCAGCCCTGCAGGCTTGGTGGTAAAGAATGCGGTAAATATTTTATCGACAACTTCACGCGAGATGCCTTTCCCATTGTCCCAGATCCGGATCTCAACCTTGTCCTTGAGATTTTTCGTTGTAACGCGCAGAACCGGCACATAGGCATCCTTCAATTCCGTTTTTTTCTGGGCAGTAGAGAAAAAGGCATTGTTGATCATATTCAGAAAAACCCGGCTGATGTCCTGGGGTACTACCTGGATCATGCCGATGGAGGTATCGTATTCGCTTTCCAGTTTGATATTGAATGTATTGTCGGTGGCGCGCATGCCATGATAACCAAGGTTTACATATTCTGCCAGCAGGGCATTGATGTCGGTTGGAATCCTCTCCCCTGCTGTGCCTCTCGAATGCAGCAACATCCCACGTATGATGCTGTCTGCTCTCCTGCCATGTTCATTGATCTTTTGAACATTGGATTCCAGGTCAGAGATGATCCCTTTCAGGTAATCCAACTCCTTTGCCTCAAGTACCTGAATCTGTTTATCAAGTTCCTCACGGAGTTCCCTGGTCAGTTCCATGGAGAGTTCCGAAAAATTGGTGATAAAATTCAGGGGATTCTTGATCTCATGGGCAATTCCGGCAGTAAGTTGTCCCAGTGAGGCCATCTTCTCGCTTTCAAGGAGTTTGATTTTAATCGAGTCAAGCTGCAGGGTCAGCTTATCCAGTTCAATCTCTTTTTCACGGATGATCGCCTTGAGGTGGGAAATATCTTCATCCGAAGCATTTGAAAACACTGATACAATTTCATCCATGACCCTGTTTTTCTGCCAGCATAAAATTATTCTTTTTTTTTGTACGGAATATTTTAATTTGAATGCTTTCTTTGTTTATTTTCCCTTAATTTAGTCGGACTATTTTAACGTCAATGCCAACCCATGATATCATCAAGTCTTCACGTTAACCCTTTTCCCGGTATCCGAAGTTATGAAATTTACGAAGATGAACTGTTTTTTGGCAGGGAACTTCAGGTCAGGGAATTGATCGACAAACTATCGGGAACAAGGTTCCTGACCATTGTCGGATCATCGGGATGTGGAAAATCCTCCTTGATCAAAGCCGGGCTCATCCCTGCTTTGATCAAGAACAAAACACACAAAATTTCGTCGGATTGGGACTTGACCATCTTCAGGCCGGGAGATAATCCGATGGGCAACCTTGCCCAGGCACTGGCCAGGGATGGCCAATCTGTTGAATCCATTGCCCTTGTTTTACGATCGGGCCCCGACGGATTGATCCGGGTTCTGAAAGAGCAAAGGAAGGCGAATGATCATGCTTTCCTTCTCATTGTTGACCAGTTTGAAGAATTGTTCCGGTATAAAAACACACGAACAAGTGTTGCTTCAAATACAGAAGCATCTACATTTGTTGAACTACTCCTCTATGCCATCAATCAAACAGCATTACCCGTGTTCATCGTCCAATCAATGCGAACGGATTTTCTGGACGATTGTACGGAGTTTCGGGGACTCAGCGAAGTGATAAACCAGGGTTATTATCTTGTGCCCCGGATGAACATGGAGGAACGCCGTCTGGCCATCACCGGGCCAATACAATTTAAAGGAGCCAGGATAAGTGAAGACCTTGTAGAGCGTCTGCTGAACGATGTTGGTGATGATCCCGATCAACTGCCTATCATGCAACATGCCCTGATGCGTACCTGGGATTATTGGACATTGAACCGGATTGGCGATCAGCCGATCGGCATGGAACATTATTCCGCGATAGGTACAATGAATGAGGCGTTATCGGTTCACCTCGAAGAGATTTATAATGAACTGAAAGATTACAAAAGCAAATTTATCGCTGAAAAGCTTTTTAAAGCGCTTACCGATGTCAGCAAAGAAAGTCGCGGGACCCGGCGTCCCACAAAACTCAACGAGATCTGCACGTTGGCGGAAGCCCGGGAAGCGGAGGTCATCCGTGTGATCGATAACTTCCGGGAAACCGGTCGTGCCTTTCTCATGCCATCACGTCAATTCAGCCTTCAGGGTGATTCCACCATCGATATCTCCCACGAAAGCATCATGCGGGTATGGACACGACTGCGGAAATGGGTGGAAGAGGAGAGCCAATCTGCCCAATTGTATTTAAGACTGTCAAAATCATCCGAGTTATTTCAGGCCGGGAAGTCGGGATTGTGGGTAAATCCGGAACTTCAACTTGCCCTTCAGTGGAAAGAGCAGAACAAACCGAATTCCACCTGGGCAATGCGCTATGATCCTGCCTTTGACCGGGCGATGACATTTCTGGAATACAGTAAAAAACAAAATGAACTGGAGATCTCCAAAAAGGAGAACCAGCAAAAAAGAAACCTCAAAAGGGCCCGCAGTTTTGCCTTCATTCTTGGGATCGCTTCCGTTATTTCCATCCTTTTTCTGATCATTTCACTCGACCTCCGTTTCAAGGCCGAAGCCAGCCGGAAACAGGCCATGGAAAAGGAGAAACAGGCCATTTTTGAACAAAAGAAGACCGAAGAACAACGCAAGGAGGCCATCCTTCAGAAAAAAATATCCGAGCAACAGCAACAGATTGCGGAGCAGCAAAAGATCATCACGGAACAGCAGCGGCAATATGCTGTCAAACAGCAAGGCATAGCCCAGTTTCAAACGGTAATGGCCATCGAACAGAAGCAGAAAGCTGTCGAAGCCCGCCAGGAAGCGCTGATTGCCAGGGATGAGGCCGAGGAGCAGCGCAAAGAGGCGATCTCCCAGAAGGTGATTGCTGATAAAGAACGGATCAAGGCCGAAGAATCGGAAAAAAATACACAACGGTTGCGTCTCCTTTCCATCGCCCGCTCAATGGCCATTCAGGCCAGTCAGCTTTCCGGTTCCATGAAAAGTGATCTTCCAGCCATTCTTGCCGTTCAGGCGTATCGGTTCAACGCGGAAAACGGAGGTGATAAAAATGACCCGGATATATACAACGCGTTGTCTTCAATCGTCAATGACCAGATCATCCTTCGCGCCCATGACGATGGCGTCAGGTCGATGGTTCTGACACCCGATGGGAAAACCCTGTTCTCCTGCGGTGACGACGGCAAGGTAGTTTTATGGAAAATTACACAACCCGGGGTCCAACCGATATTCCTGAACACTGCGAACCGAGGCATTGAGGGCATCCGTTCCCTTGGTCTGACCAACGATACACGCTATCTTGTTGCCGGAACAGTTAGTGGTAAGGTGCTGATATGGAAAATGAACAATTGGACAGCCGCTCCGGTAATCCTGAACGGACATTCATCCGTCGTTAACTCCTTGGTCGTTCATCCAACCCGGAAACTTTTTGCCACAGCAGGTTCTGATGGGAAGGTTATACTCTGGAACTATGAATATGATGATTTCCGAAAGAGCATCCTCGATTCATTGAACACAAAAGTCAGCGCAATTGCCTTCAGCCCTGATGGGAAATACCTTGCCATCGGAGGTGCCAATGGTCTGCTCAAAATCACTGAAGTGAGTGCAGATGGAAACGCTCCCATCATCCTCCTCCCCTCCGGAAACGGAATATTATCCCTGACCTTCAACCCGAAAGGGAAAGAGATGGCCGCGGGCTTCTCCGACGGGGTGATCAGGATATGGAATTCGGGTAACTTTTCATTACCACCCGCTGAAATCATTGGCCGGCATTCTTCGGGGGTAACTTCCCTGGCATTCAGCTTCAACGGTCAGCTCCTTGCTTCCGCGAGCTTTGACAGGACGCTGAACTTCGGAGGATTCAATTCAAATGATGAAAAACCCATTTCCATTGAGAAAAATGAACTCTGGGTGTACGATGTACTCTTTACCCCTGATAACCTGAAGGTAATTTCCTGCAGCGCCGATAAAACCATCCGCCTCTTCCCAACCGAATGTTCCACCATGGCCGATCAACTGAAATTATCGCTCAAACGTAACATGACTGCCGAGGAATGGAATTCATATGTAAGCCCCGATATCCCTTATGAAAAGAGCCTAAACCATCTCCCTTAATCCATGAAGCCTGTGAACCAAGATAACGAATGAACCATGCATAAACGAAAGCTATACCAAATTATCACCTGGTTTTTCCTTACCCTGCCCGGCATTTTTATATTGACACCGCTGACAGGGTTCCCCCAGAATTGCAGTGATGTCACCCTGACCCTGGCAAGGAAAAACTATGAGAATGGAAAGTTCTCAGAGGTCATTCTGATGCTTCATCAATGCCTTGAGTCAGGATTCCAGCAAAAACAAAAGGTAGAGGCTTACCGGTTGCTGGCCATGACCTATATCGCCATTGATTCCACAGCACATGCTGAGACCGAAACCGGATACCTGTTGCAGATCAATCCCACTTATGAAGCCAACCTTTTTGATCCACCCGCATTCATCCGCATGGTGAACAACCTGAAGCTGGCCGGGGGAACCAATGTAGTTACCTCGGTTTCCAAAAAAGCGGAAAACATCTATGAAGCGCCGGCAACAATTGTTGTTGTATCACGGGAAGATATTGTTAAAAGGGGTTACAATGACCTGGTAGAATTGCTTAAAGATGTTCCCGGCTTTGATCTCTCCATGTTCTATGGCCCGGAATACACCAACATTTACCAGCGTGGTTTCCGTCAGAACAATACCGAGAAAACCCTTTTGCTGTTTGATGGCATTGAGGAAAATGATCTCTGGACAAACTGGGCATACATCGACAGGCAGTACCCCTTATCCAATGTAGAACGGGTGGAAATTATCTACGGACCGGCCTCTACCATGTACGGTCCAAATGCTTTCGCGGGAGTGATCAACGTGATCATGAAAAATTCTGTTGATGCCATTCAACCCGGCCGGAAAATAGGCATCAGCGCAAGCGTTAATTATGGAACTTACAATACCGGCACGGTGGATCTGAGTATCTCCGGGAAACAGCGCAATGTCTCCTTTACCGTCACGGGCCGACTATTCCATTCCAATGAAATGGATCTATCGAGCCAGAAATATTTTAACTACAATCCCGATGTTTACGACGGGGTGGATTACAATCATCTCCTCGACATTCCCACCGGCGCCAAAAAGTACCTGACC
>Ga0247841_10003241_pt1 | contig 30656 bp, 23 predicted proteins | sample LaCruzMarch2015__2_FD_192410 | JGI IMG/M metagenome (GOLD analysis project Ga0247841, IMG submission 192410) | Freshwater microbial communities from meromictic Lake La Cruz, Castile-La Mancha, Spain - LaCruzMarch2015_18m | ecosystem: Environmental > Aquatic > Freshwater > Lake | place: Spain... | reverse complement strand
AGTTAAACTTTATCCATCAAGGCAGGGAGGGGATTTTCCCTTCTCTGTTTTGAGAAATTTATAAAGTTTATTTCTTCCCTTTCACGTTGTTGGTAAAAAGTTGCATTTATTACTTGAACTTACGCTGCTGAGTAATTACATTATTCTATGTTTGTTAATATAGAAAATATCGTATATTAGCAAACTAAAAGATTTTCAATGATAGTCCAATTTAAATATTCTACTTTTTCGTTAACGAACATTTTAAAGGTAGTGGGCATTGTTTTGCTTATTTCTCTTTTTTCCTGTAAAAACAAGAATCCGGAACAAAAGGAATATGATTCAATGCTTTCAAGTTTAAAATACAAATCATATAAAACTTTATCCGAGAATACAATCCCGCCGCTTATTCTCCTATACAATAAAACGGGGCATGCTGATGAGCCGGAAATATCAGAGGATGTTTTAAGGCTTTTACTTGGATATTCATGGGCTGTTGGCGGAAGGCCCGATTATGCCATTGCTGAAAGTAATATTATCATGGACATTTCTACAAGTAACAAAGATGTTAAATTTCTGACCCATTCTCTTGCAGCGATAGCGATTTATGAAAAAGGTTGGAAATCGTTAGCAGTTGAAGAATCGAAGAAAGGTAAGGCTTTGCTTAATAAAATGCCAAAATCAAACGAATTGCGGTTAAATGCTATGGCTTTCCATATAATAACAGGCACCCTTTGCTTATATGAAGAAAATTATCAAGGTGCGCGGTTTCATTTTGCTGGCTTCAATATTGCTTCTAAGATCGAATGGCCTTATTTAATAGTTGATTCAATGTCTGATATTAAAGAAGAAAATGTTAAACAAGGGCTAAGGAAAATTAAAAAAATATCTGAAAGTAAAAGTACTCCTGAAACAATAAAAAAATTACTGACTGAAATTTTTATTAAAACAGAAAAAAAATCTGAAACTGTTGACCCAAAATTATTCTGGACTAAACAAACCTCTCTCGCCTTATACGACGAAATTAAAAATTCTGCTGTTCCCGGAATAGATAAGATTACTAACCTTCTTAAAAACCTAAGTGAAAAGCTGAAAATAGAATAAATCTGACTATATCCTTTTTTTAGATAAAATTGGAATGAGAGGACAGATATAACACTTCTTAAAAAATGTCCTAATTCTGTTAAACTGCTTGTATTATTTCAATAATTCAATTGCTTTTGTAACGGAAATTTTCTGACCATTCTGGAATGCCACGACAAATGCATCTTTCATCCCTTTACTTACCAATGTGTTTTTAAAATTATTTGCTGAATCGTAATCTTTAAAATTTCCTGATGTATAAACGGTAAGCCCATCATTATTCATATTATGTTCAAGATTATTACCAGCTATATTGTCGAGAAATTGATTGACAACATCCACAGGAACATCATTTTTATATGCGCCTAACTGCACTTTATAAACTATTCCTGACTTGTCAATAATTTCAGTAGTATTCGCCTGTGTTGCAGTGGTTTCATATATAGTATTAGTAATACCGGCCAATGTAGCATTTTCTGTAAGCAAAGTCTCAGCCTCAGCCATTGTTATTTTATTACCATTGTTATACACAACCACAAAAGCATCCTTCACTCCCCTGACAACAATGGCATTTTTAGCAGTTACAGCATCCTTCAATGAGCTATAAATGCCAGAAAGATACCTGTAATAGCCATTCGCCATTACTTCATCATATAACGGAGTAATATTGAAAAGCTGGGCTGATGTTCTCGGGCTGCCGTATACGCCAACCTGTACACTATACAAAAATCCTTTGATATTGGCAATAGGATTGCTGAGTCCGGCGGTTGTATTGATATTGGGGGATGCAGTTATATATGTTTTATTATTCAGGTCAGCATATGTTGTTGTCAACGAATTATCATTTTTTAACATTGCAAGAGCTTCGGCAACCGAAATGCGTTTACCATTATAATAAGCCACAACAAATGCATCAGCATATCCCATAGTCCTGATCTGGTTTCTCGCAGTGTTGGCATCTTCAAATTTTGCAAATAATCCGGCAAGATAACGTATCAATCCGGTGGCGGTGATTTCTCCGGTTAATGGAGTTATTCCCTCAAAAACATTAGGGGCAACATGATTTTTTACTGCTGCAATTTGAACTTTAAATATAATGCCTGCCGGTAATTTCGGGTTGAGAGGAACAAGATTGGCAGTATCTATATCAAGAGTAACAGTATTATCGTTATTTATATAAATGCCTTTAAATTCCGTTTTGGTGATATTTGTCGCAATTAACTTAGTTGTATTCGTTGAAGACAAGTCTGCCACTTTATTATTAATTGAGGCTTCAGTGATAAGATTATTGGTATTTTTAATTTTAAGTTTCAATCCCTCTATTTCAATTTTAAGTTGTTCCGACAAATTATCTGCCTCATTAAGCTGTACCTGTAAGTCATTTATTTGCGCTTCTATTTGTTCAGCCAGTTTTATGAATTCATTTTTATCAGATTGATTGGTCGTATTCCCGGCTTTTTGTTTTAAAGATTTAACCACATTTGACAAACTGTCTGTTTTTGCCTGAAATAAAATATAGTTTTCATTGGCTTGCTGAAGTTCATATTCTTTGCCGTTAAGCGAATTTGCCAGTTCAGATTGTAACCGTTCATTTACAGATTCAGTATTTGCTTGTGTAATATTTGAAGGCTGTAATGTGGAAGTAGCATTTGTTTGGGCATACGCAGGAGCTGCCTTTGTGTATATATCAATCGCATTCAATTGCTTTTCAATAGCAAGCTGCTCGTCGGTTTTTGCTTCTTCCAGAATTGGCTTTTTCTTGGTGTAGTTTGTTTCGTTTTTAACATTTTCCCTTAATGCTTCTGCTTTCTCAAAATAATAGCGGGATTCGTTTTCAAGCAGTTCTGCAATGGAAAGTTGGTTGTTCGTTTCATCTGTCACCTTTATCTGACCTATCTTCAGGCTGTTTTTATAATACATATTTTTATCAGCAATACCATATATTTCCAACGCTTCGAGTTGTATTATTTGTGCATTCTCTTCAAACTTTTTTGCTTCCGTGTATAATTTCTCCTTTTGGGCGATATTATTAGTTTTATTTGCTTCTATCCGCTTTTCAGCAGCCCGTTTAAAGCTGGAATCTGACTCATTGTCCAAATTTTGAGCAAAGATTTTCTTATCAATGGAAGAAATAGGTTCAACTACTTTCGAACCGTTGATTTTTACGGCTTCTTTATGCGTTTCGTCAGCTTGCTGTTTTAAAGTTACGGCTTCTTTTTGTAAGTCAGATATCTCCTTACTGATCTTCTCTTTCTGTATTTGGTTATTTTCTTTTGCCATGTTATTTTGTAACACAGATATATTATTGTTAATAACTGCTATAGTATTGTCAATGAAATCAGCCTTTATCTCTGCCTTTTCCGCAACCGTTAAATTGGAAATCGCTGACTCGTCATTAGAATTGCTGACACTATTATTTACAGTCTCCGTTAACTGTGTTTCTGTTTCATTTTTTGCAATTATATCATTGGTTTTTTCGGTATTAGTTTCGGCAAAAATATCTTCGGTTTCATATTGCGATATCTGTTTTCCAAGTTCTGCTTTATTTATTGTTGAAGTGTCGGATGCCTTGTAAATCGAGGCTTCAGTGATAAGGTTGGCAGTATATTTAATTTTTATCTTCAACTCCTCTACTTCAATTTTAAACTTGCTTGATAAGTCATTTGCCTCATTTAACTGTTTCCGTATAGCCGTTTCCTGAACTTCTATTTGTTCAGCCTGTTTTATAAGTTCGTTCTTTTTTGATTTCATATTTGTATTATCAGCTTCTTTTCTTAAAGAGTTAGATTTATCTAACAAACTGTCTGTTTTGCTTTGAAGTAATTTGCAGTCTTCGGTGGCTTGCTGTAATTCATATTCCTTGTTGTCAAGCAAATTTGCCTGCTCAAATTGAAATTGATCAGTTACAGAAGGAGTATTTGTCTGTGGAACAATTGAAGACTGTAATTCTGAATATTTTGTTTCAGCTTCGTTTATTTTATTTAAATCTGTCAATTCTTTGATGTCGGCCGATTTTTTAACAATACCAATGGCTTCCTGCTGTTTCTCATTGTACGCAACCTCAATCTTTTTTGCAAGATTGTAAGCAACTACCGACTGTTGTGCAAAAACAATTGACTCTTGTCGCAATTCATTAGCTTTGTTTATGCTCTTTTCTTTATCATCCGTATTTGCTATTTCGCTTGCATCCGCAGTAAAATTATCAGCCTCTTTTGACATTTTTATGCTTTGATTATTCTTATCGCTGGCAATGGTATATGCAATATCAGCTTGCTTTTTCAAATCATCGGCTTCTTTTTGCACTGCCTTTACGATATTTTCAGTTTTGGTTTGTACTTCTGCTTTATGTTTAAGTTCTTCATTTGTTGGTTTTGTATAATTCACAACTATCTGACTGTTCGTTTTGATATTTGTATTTTCAGTAATAGTGTTATCAGCGATTGCCGTATGAGTTGTAACAGCAATATATGTAGTATTATTGTTTTTAATATCATCTACTACATTGGCATAAATAGTCGATTGCGCTCTTGCGCTGTCGGCTTCAGATTGCAATTTTTCAGATTTCTGTAATATCTGATCAGCCTCTACTTGTTTTGTTTTTGCCTCATCATCCAGTTCTACCACTTTATTATCAAGCTGTTCCTTTACACTTTTTTTCTTTGAATCAGCAGCATCCTTTCTATAGTTATCAGCTTCTGACTTTAAAGAATTAACTTCATCTTGTGTTTGTTTTGCCTGTTCTGCAAGGGTTTGTGATTCCTGTTCTTTAAGTTTAATAAACTCTTTATTCGGGTTATTGAAGGCTGATATGCTAGTATCAACAGGGGATTTCTCCAGATTATCAATCATTTTATTTAATATGGCAATGGAAGTGTCAATAGAATTAGACTTGACAGCGGTTTTTATCTGGTTGGCATATGATAATGCTTCATTGGCTTCGTTCAGTTTTATGTTCACTTTTTCACCTAACTGATCGGCAATATTCGTTGCTATCGCAGATTCTTTATTCAACTGCTCTGCTTCTGAATGAAGCATATTTACTTTTACCAGTTCTGTCTGTTTGGTATTGACATCACTGATGGTTTCAGCAATTTTAGTAATTGAATCGGCTTCATTATATTTTGCTTCTGCCTGTAATTTCCTGTTCTGTGCAATAATCTTTGCTGCGTTTCTTTGTATTTTCAATTCATTAAGCTCTTGCAATGCATCTTTCGATTGCTTGTCGGCAATTTTAATAATATCATCATTGGTAATATTTTCCGGTATTTTGTATTCATATTCTTCAGAAACATTATTTTTATTATTGACGCTTTCCTGAATAGTGTCATTTTTATTTTCTTCTTCAGCAAACATACTTTCAGTTGCATTTACCGCAAGGTTGGCATTCTCCTTCAGAAATTGTATTGTTTGTGCATAGGCGGTATCATTACCTAAAGGAATATTTGTGTTTTTATTAAGCACTAAAATTTCATTTACCTGCGGACGTTTGTCAATCCTGACTTTATAAACTGTAATCATGCCTTCTATGCTTGACCTGGAAGAAGAGAAGTATGCGTATTGTTGTGATGAATCCGGCATAAACATTATATCATCAAACGGCGTATTTATTGGATAGTTAAGATTTTCAGGAGTACTCCATGCTCCATCATCATTCAGCGCAGATTTAAAAATATCATATCCCCCTATAGTGTTCATTCCTTTAGAACAATAATACAATGTAACTCCATCAGGTAAAATAAAAGGGAAATCCTCATCATAGGGAGTATTAATGGTTGTGCCAAGATTCACAGGTTTGCTCCATTCACCGTCAGGCAACTTTGTTGATTTATATATATCTTTTCCATTTTTCCCGTCAATACCATAACTGGAAAAATAAACTTCATTATTTTCTTTGGAAAAGTATACCAGGCTCAATTTTTCACGTTTCCTGTCCAGTGGTGTTTTAAAAATATCCGGCTTAACAAGAAGTCTGCCAATAAACTGTTCTGCGTCATAAGAGCGGAAAAAATCTTTGTAATCCACCTCTGTTTTTTGCAGGACATACAGGTCAGAAAAGTGTGTCAATAAATTCCTTGCATTATCACATATTTCTATTTGCCTGTCTACATCCATTTTAGCGGCATTTTTAATTCCTGCCTTTTCTTTATACAGGTTGTATTCTTTTATAGCCTCGGCAAATCTGTAATTATGATGATAAGCAAGTCCGAGATAATAAAATACAGAAACATCCACATCGTGTTTTGAAGATGCAAATTCCATGTATTGTATCGGTTTTTCGGTTTCTCTTCTGTCAGCATACAGGACACAAACTCCAAAGCGGTAATTGTATACAGGATCCTTTGGGTAAATACTTACAAGTTGCGAATATAAAGGCATTGCCGACACATAATCTTCTTCCTTAAAATATTCGTTAGCCTTTTTTTTCATATCATCCTGTGATTTAAAATCGGTTTGTGCATCAAGCGCAAAAGGAATGCCGAGGGAAAAAAGCAAACAAAAGACAATATGTTGACTGATCTGTTTCAACTATTTTAAGAAATATCTTATTTAAGATATATTATACTATAAAATTTCATAAATTGTTACCTGGCAAGAGGTTTCTTTTTTTTGAAGGAGAATTTGGATTCCTGTCCTTTTAACAAGCGCTTGATGTTTTTCCGGTGCATAAAAACGATAAAAACAGCAATAACACAGGAATAGAGCACGTAAGCATATTCTGTGGTGTTAAAAATAAAGATAGAAATAAATGGGAAAATAATTGCAACCGTAACAGATCCTAATGAAACATAACCTGTAATCAACAGAATGATAATAAATACTCCGAAACAAACCACGGCAGGTAATGGAAACAAAGCCAGTACTACTCCAAGAGATGTAGCAATTCCTTTACCTCCCCTGAAACCTGCAAAAACCGGGAAAACATGACCAATAACAACAACCATTGATACAACCACTTTGAATGTTGCATAATAATTTTCATTAGTAATCAAACCCAGATAATAGCAAATACAGGCTAACTCAACCGCAACAAAACCTTTCAGCGCATCAATAATGAAAACAGAAACGCCCGCCTTGTATCCGAGAACACGAATGGCATTGGTAGCGCCAGCATTTCCGCTTCCATATTCGCGGACATCTATACCGTAAAACTTTTTGCCTATCCAAACGGCAGTAGGTATTGAGCCTGTAATATAGGCTAACAATATAACCGCAACCGATACTATTATAGTCTCCAAAATATTTAATTTTTATGGTTCGAACTTTTTAAGAAATGCTTTCTTCTTCATTTCTGTTGAAATAGTATATGAATATTGCAGGAGATCTTTTTCCGACTTCAACGTCCTTTTATCAGATTTGGTTTCTTTAATAGCAGTGTTAAACTCAGTACTGGAAGAAATTGCCTGCATAATGTTTGACTTGTAGTTAAAGTAATACCAATCGTTTGAATCAAACTCCAGGTAAACATTGATTTCATCAACTGATTTTTTCTTTAGTACTTCCACATACCCGTTTACATATTTATTAATCTGATTTTTATTGAGAGATACAATACCAATCTGACCTTCGGAAACAAATGATTTGGTAACAGAATTCCATTTCATTTGCACATCCCCTAAAAGAAGAGTATGCAAAAGTTCAGCAGGTATTTTTTTAAATGCGCCATTCATTGCAATATCGGATATTAGTTTATCAGCATTCTTTGTTCCTAATAATTCTGTTAATGTTTTAGTAAAAGTAGTCCTTGTTAAATCAACGGCTTTAAGTGTGTTATATTTTTCAAGATTTTGATTCATAATTTTTAGTGCATCATCGTTGAAAAAGAAATCGAGATATATTACAAGGTCAAGGCTTGAAGAATCAGGAATTATATAATGCTTAACATTTCCATAGGTTCCCAAGGTAACCCTGCCAAGGTTTGATGCCATATCTATCTTTCCATCACCATAAGTAATACAGCTTCCTTTTGCAAGGCTCACATAATTTCCGGGTTGCTTAATCTGCTTCAGTTTTTCTTTATTCGAAATCCTGTACTCATCGCTTGCCTTATCGAAATAAATGAAACCTCTTGCTTTAATAACATCAATATCGGTTGGTTTCAGCTTCTTCGACAGGAATGCTGAATATACATCATTTGAATCGTTTGCCAGGAATATTCCTGCTTCCAATTTCCTGTTATTCACATCCCTGATCGTATCATTGATTGGGATATAAATTTCCTTTGGATTGATACCTGAACTAAATTTAATCCATGCACGTGGTAGTGTATCACAATCATATTTTATTCTGAAAGCGCCATTGAAATTAAGGAATTCGCTACTTGCAGTTAATTTAACTCCTCCTGCAAAATCAAAGTTAGAGCTGAGTATGAATTTAGAAGTATCAGAAATATTACCAGTTCCATATGTTTGTAAAGTTGTATCAACTCCTATTTTGTCTAAATATATAGGATGTCTTATGCTATCTTCATCAACATAGTCATACATGCCGCTTGCAGAATATTTTTTTCGTCCGTTAATATTTACAAGAGCGTTGTATATGACATGATATTTTGTTGCCATATTGGCAAGTATCTGTGCATTTTCAAGTGGTTTCATTTCTGCTTTTTCCAGAATAGTCACATCTCCCTTTTCCGGGTATATAGCAGCATCAGCAACTTTAATAATCTTTACATCCCTGGCATTAATAACATTATGTCTTAAATTAAATTTTGCTCTCGGAGAAAAGAATCGCAGTGAATCCTGGTCCGGATGAACAGACACAAATTCCGAACCTGAAATATCAATATCTGCAAGTTCTTTGAGTGAAAAATTGCTTAGTTTCTCAGTATTTATATTAATATTATTATTTGCAAGCTCGATTTCTTCCTCATCCATAAACCAATCAAATTCATCCATATAACAGATGTACATATTAATCGGAAATTCAACCTTGGAATTGCTTCCATTCGATTTGAATTCGCCTTTACGTGCATCAAAGTCGATGTGGGAGTTATAATTGAATGTTGAGAATGCTAACCTCGAGAGGTCGTAACTTTTTAAACGGAAATCAGCAGTATCAGAATCGAATACACGGTTTTTGAATTTAAAGAGTTTTGCATCCATTTCTGCATCGCTAAACACCGTTGTTCCTCCGCCTGTTAAAGCTGTAGGTGTAAGAGTCAGACTACCGTGTAATTTGGTTTCCGATTTATACATAGCGAAGGGTTTTTGTTTTTCATAAATATTCATAATGTCGTGGTACGGCATCCAGTGTTCGTAAACATCTTCTGCAATGACAGGAGGGTACTCAATAGCTGCTTTCTGTTCATTAATGGTGTATAATTGCACATCTGCATTCAAAGAATCAGGGTAAAAAATAATATTGTTTGATCTTGACACAGAGGTCAGATATTTTAATGTTCCATTACCTTTCAGTCCTCCATTGCTCAAATCCACAATAGAGTCATACGTTCCCTTCCCTTTATACACTGGGAAACCCGATTCAGGCGTGAGCCTCATAAAGCCAAGAGAATAGTCATCCCGCACTTTTAACACTTCTTCAAAATCAGGAAAGATATCTGCAGAAACAAAATCTCCCGAGAACTCAATTCCCTCTGTGGATTTATTATCAAGGCTGTCTATCTTGAAGGGGTTGACATGGAAATAAAAACGATCTTTTGTGTAAACACCTTTTTGAATAGCCTTTTTGTCGTAATACACATACGAATCTTTCAAACTGCTAAACAAAGGATATTGTCCGAAATGTACAATTCCTGATTTATTATTAGGAGCATCAATTTGCATATCTCCTTTAATTCCTTCAAGCACAGATTTGACTTTTACAATACTACGGTTTCCCTGCCCGACTTCGTCATTTCCGTCCGTACCAGCACGGACGGACAGGCGGGCGTTTTCATCAACTTTAAAACTTTTTACGAAAAAAGCCATTGAATCTACAACAGGCATATCAATCTTGAATTTATCGTAAGTAAAAGAAAACAACTTTCCATAAAAATCAAACATACCGGCATGAATACGTCCGTCAAAATCAAAGTCGCGATTTTTTTTAATTATTAATTGTTTGTCTTTTGGGAAAATATATACATTCTGAGAGTCGCTCAGATAAACGCAATTCACACCATTCATTTCAAGATCAAAATTAAGGAGGTTCAATGTTGCATTAGTTTTCCCTTCTTTTGTAATGGAATTAAACTGCAACACATCATAGTCAATTTTGCCTGCTTTAGCAAGTAAAAAGTTGTAAAGTTTCTCTTTAAGATATACCTTATTATTAACAATATCATATGCAATAAATCCCATGTTTGCCAATTTAAGCATCAATGCTTCTATCTGTGGCAATGCGATTTTCAGATAGTTTGCATAAGCCGGTACTGATATTACATTTGTGTCTTTACTCTTTGCATATTTTTTCAGATCATTCAAAGGATGAGTTTCATCAATTCCCTGCATTTTAAAATATCGCTGAGCAGTATAATAATTGTAAGATTCAAAAGTAGCTTCACTTTCAGTTCCAACGCCTTTTATCATTTTCATTTCTACCAGAGGTTGATCCATTTTCCAGTAAAGCGCTTCAAAGTACAAATCAAGTTTATGATAGGTATCGAAAAAAGGAGTTTTCGCCATTCCTTCCTTTGAACGCAGTAATGAAAGTTCTTTATTATCATTCAGATATTTCATCTGAAGTCCCGGATGATAAATGGAATCTTTTTCCCAGTAAATAGTTACCGAAGCTCTATCGGAAGATATTTTGTTTTTTCGAATGGTGTATGTTTTGGTACCTGTTTTAATAAATTTTTGTCCTTCTCTATAAAAAATCAGATAAGCATCCTGTTCATTATCCCCTGAACCTATAAGTTTTCCCCCATGCATTGTGAAACCACCGTTGTAATCAATATTCGGGAAAATATTTTCAATTTTCAAACGTTTATCGTAAGAATCAAAACGAGGATATGTAGCCTTATCCTCATTTATATCTGCCATAATTTTCTCATTAAGTTTACCTAATAAAGGTTTGTCAAAAAAATCCGTATAGAAAAATTTTACTGAATCAGCCGTGTACTTTGAGTTTGTTACATTGATCACATATTTATCAAGTTCAGCATATACTTTATTTTCATCAAATCCCACCCGTTTCCAAAGCACTTTTCCCCCACTGCCAACCCATTTGGATAAAGTAGGATAATAAACACCTTTGGTGTTATATATGTTTGCACTGTCATCATTTGCATAACAGCTCAAGTTTAGTGAAGGAAATATAATTCGGGGCACTGTATCAAATTCAAAAATATAATTGTTGTTGTCGGATTTCCATTTGGTAGTGGCCGATTTGTAAAGAACATTTTCGGTAAACAAGCTGTTGCTTATTTCAAGGTAATCTATAAACTGTGAACTGGTAGAGCGATTGATTAGCTTGGTCAGGCTGGCTTCCCATGCTTTAAAACTATTATCAGACTGATTGGTATTATTAAAACTTACAATAGTGGACAAATAATTTCTAAAATGCGGAATTGGTTTCATTTTCCTTTTTAGCATAAGGTTGCATGTTGAAATCATTTCTTTCGTTTCATCAGCAGAAAATTTGTTTCCGTTCCACTCAATTGTGAATTGTTCCATGAATTCTTTAGCTATCTTTTTATCGTTGGAGTTATCAATATTCTTGAAAAATGCTGTAAGCTCTTCAAAAAAAATTTGTGGTTCTTCAGAAAATTTCTTAAGTGATTGCGATTTTGAAGAAAACGATAGTATCAGCAAAAATGGGATTATGAATAAAAAGCGAAGTTTCATAAACTATTTTTATTTGTATCTTCTCAAAAAGTATCAGTTCGGTATTTTTTCTGAATGCATCAATTATCAGGAGATTGCTTAGCTCCCTGCCTACCGCAGGCAGGCGCTCTCAATGACGGAAAGAGTCGTCGTCATTGCGAATACCGCATGTGCGGTATGAAGCAATCTAAAAAAAAATAACGAACTATTGAAAAGGTAAAAGTAATAAATATCAAGTAATGGGAAATATTATCTTGGATAAATATTATTTTAATGCGCTTGTCCCGTTGGATATTTTTTTACATACTTCTGTTTCATCACAAATTTTTTATATTCTATCGGGTAAACATAATTCCACCACCACGCTGACAAATTTTTAAAAATCATTTGTTTTCGCAATTTGTATGTTTTATAATGCCAAGATAAGAATTCATGCTGCTCAGAAAATCTTTTTGTTCTTTTTTTGTTGGTTTGTGATTACGTGCTATTTTGTTTTGCTTTTCAATGGCTTCGTAAAAATTACCTTTAGTCCGGTTGGCAATATATATTCTATGCGGTTTTATTACCACACCAAGAAATTTTACGCCTTTGCTGAAATGTTGCAGATATATCTTTTTAGGATGCAGCGGAAGGCACAATTCTTTTGACAGATACGCTTTGATAACGGGTATTAATGATTTCAGGAAATTTTTATCCGGATGTACCAGAACAAAATCATCTACATACCGTCCATAATACCGGATACCTAAATCGTGTTTTACAAAATGATCGAAACTGTTCATATAAAAGTTGGCAAATATCTGGCTGGTGAGGTTGCCTATTGGTAAGCCCCTTTGGAATGCAGAATGAAACAAACTTTTATCATTTGGCAAATCAGCCCAATTTTTGCGTTGGGTCGTTAAAGATTATTTTTTGGCAAAGTTCCAACAGCAATTTTTTATCTGTATGCAAATATTTCTGATTTATAAAGGCGCTTAGTTTTTCAAACAGGATATTTTTATTGATATGCATAAAAAATCCTTGTATATCCAGCTTTAGGATGTAACAGTTTTTGGTATAATTCCGAGAACATTTACGGATAAACACAGCTAATCGCCGTATGCCAAAGTGCGTGCCTTTGCCTGCACGACAGGCGTAACTGTCGTAAACAAACTGCTTTTCAAATAATGGATTGAGCTTACTTATAATAAGGTGATGCACCACCCTATCCCGAAAGTCGGCTGCAAAAATTTCGCGTTTAACCGGTTTATTTACAATAAATGCTATTGATTTACCAGGTTGATATGTCCCGTTATTGATTTCTTCCAACAGCCTGAGCAGATTATTTTCATAATCAAGTTCAAAAGCAAATGCATTATGGGTATTGCGTTTGTTACAGCGACAATCAAAATATGCTTTCAGCAATTCTTCTAAAGAAATTCGCGAAGCTAAAGTGTCGAATAATTTAAGTTGCATAATTCAAAAAAAACAGGGCTGTTATACCCTGTTTTATTAAACTCCTTACGCAACGCACGTAATAGGTATTAGTCATATTGTTGTTGTTCTGGTTGCCATTGTTGAAGTTCTCGTTCCATGCGTTTGTGGCATTGTACACCGTAGAACTCCAATAGTTGTTAGAACTGAAACCACAATAAAAGCGGAAACTTATTTGTTATACACAGGCATCTGCATATAATCTTTGATAACAACCCAAATTATTTGGATTGTGTTCCGCCGAGATTAATAAAACAATAGCTCACCCGGCTACAACTATGCCGTACCCGGTTCCGGCTTCTTATATTTCTTTTGCCAGGCATTTATTTGTTTGCCTATACTATCCGTTAATTCTATTAATGATGATTGCTGCTTTATGCTAAATAAATGCAAATCGCCGCACAGCCTTACCTGAAATTTTATCAACTCAAAATCATCCTGCAATTGTTCAAAATGGACTTGTTTATCCTGCGATTTATTAACCCTGTAAACGCCTCGTACCAATACCAGGGAATCTCTTTTTAAATCCTGCCCCAATGTATATTTATACTCTCTTGTAAATTCTTTTGTATATTGATACACCAATAAAATTAAATTATAAACATCTTTATAAACCGGTAAGTCGTAATATAAACCCATTTATTTTAGTTTTTAAAGTTCATAAAGTTTGAAAGTTTGTAAAGTTTTTACTTTTCACTTTATACCTTTTTAGTGATATTCATTTATTTCCTTTTGTATGTTTGATAAAAATTCAAGAGCTTCAACAGGCGTTCTGTTTGCAACAGGGTAATTTTTTATTTTTTCTATAATTAACTCAATCTGGTTATCAGTTTTTTTATTCACTGCAACAACCGGTATCTCTGATTTCCATTGTTCAAAATTACCATCTGTTTCACCTTGCCCGCCGATAGGCGGAAAACCACTGAGAACAATTATATCATTGTTTTGTTTTTCTACATTGTAGCCTTTTCTCTTAGCTTCATTTAAAATTTTTTCTAAAGCGCTTTCGGGAAAATCAAGATGAACAATATCCTGTTTTACCGCTTTTACATATTTTCTGAACACACGATATTCCCTGATGTTTTTTATAAAATGCCATGCCGAATACTCATAACACCGCCGGAATATTCCTTCTTTTATAAGATAACAGCAATTTATATTATCTCGTTCCATGTTTTGTATTTCGGAAATTTTCATTTTTTCTATTTTATTCTGTCTATAAATTTAAAGGACACCTCTAAAACCTCATCGTCATTGCGAATGTAACGCAGTGGAGTGAAGCAATCTTACTCACGGCGCGATAATGAGATTGCTTCGCCCCGCCAAAAGCGGGACTCGCAATGACGATAATGGGCGAAAAGCCCTCGCAATGACGAGTAAAATAATGTTGATTTTTAAAGCGGAAATTCAAACGCCTGCGTTTATACAGATAAGGCGGGCAGATTATTTCGCGGGAAACCTGCCTGCTGGCAAGGCAGGAAAGATGTTTAGAGATTACTCTCTCTCCACGGAATCAAGGGTTTTAGAATATTGTTGAATTTCTGTTGTATTCATTTCTTCTTTTGTATTTTGTACTGTATATCTTTAAAAATTTCGACAGGGGCAAGCCCCTGTACCCCAATAGTTAAATTGTTAAATAGCTATCTCCTCACGCAACGCACGGCATAGGTAAGAATCCTATTGTCGTAGTTCTGGTAGCCAGAGTTGAAGTTCTCGTACCATGCGTCCGTGGCATAGTCCACCGTAGAACTCCAATAGTAGCTAGAACTGAAACCACTTAAAGGGCAAGTCCCGCCATGGCACTGCTGACCGTTAGTATTGAAATTTTGATATAATACATCTAATTCCATTTTGTTTGGCAAATACCAGCCGCTTTCTCCTCCACTGGGTCCGGTATAGCCGGTGCAGGTGGTAAGGGCCTGCGACCAAGTATTCGACGTTGATTGATCGGTAGTGGTATTAACATACATGCAACCATTATAATAAATTAAAGTTTCACCGGTAGGGGCCGCAGGGCAATTCGCTGATGAACCTGCAGCGCCGGTTGCACCGGTTGTACCATTATTTCCTGTAACACCTGTTAACCCTGTTGCGCCGGTGGCTCCGGTTATACCTTGAATGCCTTGTGTTCCTGTTGCGCCTGTTGGCCCTACCGGTCCAATTGACTGTACCCATATAGCTCCATTAAAATACCAAAATCCTATTCCTCCTCCGGTCATTGCAGCATTAGTGTTAAAAACCAGCAATGAAGTGGCAGGAGATTGTATTGTGCTGACATCAGAAGTGGAAAACAATGAAACGCGCGGAATTAACAGACCTTTTGTTGTACTGCTCACATCTAACATCGCCGAACTGTCGGCAGGATTACCTGTTGCGTTGATTGACACGCCTTGAGAAAAGGAGTTGAAAGTGAAAAGTGAAAAGTTGAAAGTAAAAAAAACATACATGATGCCTCTTGCGATTAGAAATATTCTTTTTATTGTCATAACTAATAATTTATAATTTACTTAGCGTCATCAGTTGTTATTGGTCATATAGGTATATAGGTATAAAAGGTATAAGGGTATAAGGGTATAAGTTATGTTGGATGTGGGGGAAAATGCGGGAATCAGAAAATCTGATATAGGCTAAGTGGGGGGTATAAAGATTTAACCCGACAACTTGTAAGCTATCGCATAGGAACGGAAAATAAAAAAAATAAGAAAAATCCCGCCTGAATGACGCAGTCGGGCAGGGATGATTAGGACTTAATTCTCTCTCTCTCCACGAAATCAAGGGTTTCGGAAGGCAGTCGGTAATATGTATGCTTTGTTGTTAGCATTTATTATGCAGTTATTGATAGCAAAGATAATAAATTTTATGTTATTCAAAAAAAGAAAAAAATATTTCGGCACAATTTATACTGAAAACGGGATAAAACCGTACATTTGTTAGTTATTAGTTTGTCCCGAAGGGATGCCTTCGGCGTTGGTTTATTAGTTTTAGGTTAATGGTTTTGGGTTATAGTTATTTAGTTACCGTATCTGTTAATTCCTATGGCTACAACAACCATTCAACCAAAACCAGTAACCAATCAACCAATAACAAAATTGAAAAATAAAATGTATTAATTTAACCCATTACCAGTATAACCTTTATCTTGTTTGAAATTTTAAAAAAGCCCAGTTGTTATTACCCGCTGCTCCCAAAAATTTCATATTACAGGATTTAGCCTTATCAGTAATAACAGGTATATCAGTTTCATAAAAACCACTTAAAAACAGGAAGCCTGATTTGTTAAGATGTTTTGCATATACAGGAATATCGTTAATAAGTATATTTCTGTTAATATTAGAGAAGATCATATCAAATTTTCCATCGATCATCTTAGCATCTCCCAAGAGGACTTTAATAAAACCGACCTGATTTCGCCCAATATTTTCAATAGAATTGTGAAAAGCCCATTCATCTATATCAATGGCTGTTATTTTCAAAGCGCCCATTTTAGCGGCTAAAATAGCAAGTACTGCTGTTCCACATCCCATATCGAGGACGTGTTTGTTTTTCAGATTAAGAGTCATGATATTTTCGATCATCAACGAAGTGGTTTCGTGATGGGCAGTTCCAAAAGACATCTTTGGTTCAATAATAATATCGTATTTGAATCCTTCCGTTTTGGGATGAAATGAAGCCCTGACACAACATTTCCCGGCAATAAAAACAGGGCTGTAGTTGCTTTCCCATTCTTCATTCCAGTTTTTATCCTTAATGATTTTATACTCGTATCCGATGGAAAAATTACTGTTTTTAAGTATCTCCATATTCTCTATTTCTTTAACAGAAAATTTAGCTGAAGGCATATATGCAAGCAGGCCTGTTTCCGTTTCTATGAAACTTTCAAACCCAATATCAGCAAGCATTGCGGTAAGTATTTCATTACCGGGATTCACAGGAGTGATCGTAAAATTAAATTCTAAATAATCCATTATGATTAATGCGAATCAAGGGTTAAAATATTTCATTGAAAATAAACGATTAAGAAATAAAAAAATGGAACACTGATGACGCTGATGTTTATGATTTGCACTGATTTTATCAGTGATTATCAGTTGAATCAGTGTTATCTGTGTTCTATTAAATATATTCCAACTCTTGATTCGCATGATTAACTAATTCCAAAACATTAAAAAGAATTAACAATTGATGCAAACTCCGAGGCAATCAATGATGCGCCGCCTATGAGTCCGCCGTCAACATCTGGATTGGCAAAGAGTTCTTTTGCATTTTTAGAATTACAGCTACCACCGTATAATATAGTTGTATTATCGGCTATTTGCTGGTTGTAGGTAACAGCAATCTGTTTACGGATATATGCATGCATTTCCTGCGCCTGTGCCGGTGTAGCAGTAACGCCTGTGCCAATAGCCCATACAGGTTCATAAGCAATAATAATTTTCATAAAATCATTTTCAGATAAATGGAAGACGCCTTCTTTCAATTGCTTTTTTATAACGTTGAAATGATTTTCATTTTTACGGTCGGGCAGAATCTCGCCACAACAGAATATTGGACATACTCCGGCCTTTAAAGCGGCATCTGTTTTTTTTGCAAGAAATTCATTGGTTTCTTTAAAATACGTTCTTCTTTCGGAATGACCTATTATCACGTATTCAGCGCCTGCCGAACAAATCATGGATGCAGAAACTTCGCCGGTAAAAGCGCCTTTTTCCTCGGAATGGCAGTTTTGCGCTGCGATTTTTATGTATTTAAAATCTTTAACAAGTTCATACGTTTTGTGAAGAAAAGGAAAAGGCGGCGAAAGAATTACAAGCCTGTTGTCATTCTGCCATTCATTATTTTCTTTTAATAATTCAGCAAGCTCTTTAACAAGATTTATGGCTTCTTCAAAGCTCTTGTTCATTTTCCAGTTTCCTGCGACTATTTTTTTTCTCATAGTTAAATGTATTTATTCGTCAGGTTACTCTCACCCTTGGATCAAGGTAACCATAAATTATATCCACAAAAATATTAATAAAAATCAGAATTACCGAAACGAATAACACAGCGCCCATCACCACTGGAAAGTCATATTTTTCGAGTGCTTCCACTATTACCACTCCTACTCCTTTCCAGTCGAACACATATTCAACAAATACCGCACCCGCCATCAGCGAAGCAAACCATCCTGAAATGGCAGTAACTACAGGGTTCATGGCATTTTTTAATGCATGTTTTGTAATAACTTTATAATAACTCAAACCTTTTGCTTTCGCCGTTCTTATGTAATCCTGTGACAATACTTCGAGCAGTGAATTTCTTGTAAGCTCCACCACTATTGCAAGCGGCCTGATACCAAGCGTAACAGCAGGGAGTATGAGATTTTTCAAGCTAAGATATTCACCGTTTCCAAAATCATCTACGCTGTATAAACTACCGAACATGTTCAGCCCCGTAATATCGCCAAGCAGGTAAGCAAATATCCACGCAAACAGAATAGCTGCAAAAAATGAGGGTAAAGACATTCCCAGCACAGAAAAAACGAGAGAAATCTTATCAAAAAACCCATTCTTTTTTACAGCGCAGAAAATTCCGATAATAATACCGAAAACCAGTGCAAACCCAATGGAAGCGGTTGCCAATATAAAAGTGTTTGGAAATGCTTCTGCTAAAATTTCGCTTACTTTCCGCTTGCTTTGATAAGACCTGCGCATGTATGGCGCTTTTAAAACAAGTTCCGTATTGCCTGAAACTTTAATTAGTTTAATACATGGATTGTATTTAGTGGAATCAAGGTACCAGTAACTTTTGGAATCGGAAGGATTATGAAAAGAGAGCGGCGACAGGTCGTTCAGATAATTTACATACTGCACCCATAAAGGTTTGTCCCTGCCAAGATCTTTGTTTATTGCTTCTACGGAAGCCATATCAGCTCTTTGTCCAAGCATCATACGTGCAGGATCGCCGGGCAAAACATTAAATAAAAGAAAAATGACTGTTATCACTCCAAACATAACGAGGAAGCCATAAAACAGTCGTTTCGAAATAAATTTGTGCACCTTTTAATTTGTTGATTTGGTGATTTATAATATTTAATTTTTGCTATTTTCTATTTGAATTTCAATTTTTACTTTCGTTTTATTAACTTTTGTTTCTTTCATATATTTCTCTTTCACCACCGCATATTCAGGAATATCGCGCCAGTGCCACTTTGCCAACACCACACCGTTTTGCAACAGCAACAGACCCGGATTTGCACGTATCATGGTTTTCAATGCTGTTTCATCTACAATATAGAAAGGATACATAGCCTGCACATCGTGCCGGAATACATCTATTATATCGAAATTGTTACCGGAAAATTCCACAAAGGATATGCTATCTTTATCACATCCTTCCACAAATTTGTTGATTTCTTTGAATGAATCCTTTTCAGTGTCGCTTAGATTATATGATACTAAAATGAACTGATATCGGGGATTTGCAACGATTTTATCCGTAAGAATATTCCCATTTTCATCACTGACAACGAAATCGTGAACAGGGGCTTCTTTATATGGTTGTATTATTTTTTTCCGTTGGTCAACAAATTCAAGGTTTGCCATAAGCACACTATCCTGCCATGGAAGTGTTTTTGCGGTGTATTCAATAGTTTTGCCGGTTTTTTTATTTTTGTAAACAAGAAAAACGTCAGATATTTCGGGCATTGGAACGACCTGTTCTGAAATTTTATTTCCAACTTTCCATGGGAGAAAATCTATGACAGGCAGATGACGAAGCGAAAAGACCGAAATGAAAATCATAAAACCAGCGCCCAAAATTGTAACAGTAATTTCACCTTTAGGCTTAAACGCAGCGATAGCAAACTTGTTAGTAAACACAAGAAATAACACAAACACCATCAATACAACATTTTTATAAAAAGTTTGCCAGTTGGTAAGTTTAATGGCATCGCCAAAACATCCGCAATCTGAAACAGGGCTGTAAATGGCAGAGATAAGTGTAAGGACAGTAAAAAAACCCATTAAGATCAGCGATAACCAAGCCGTGAGTTTTGGTTTTACGCCAAATACGAGCATTACACCAAGCGTAAATTCGATCATACAAAGAATAACAGCAAATACCAATGCCATTCCATGCAGCCATTCCATGTTGTATGCAATAAAATATTCTTGTAGTTTGTAAGTAAGTCCAAGCGGGTCCACTCCTTTTACAAAACCGGAAAACATGAATACTAATCCGACTAATGTTCTGCTGATGATTCTCAATGATTTCATAAGGTTTATTTTATACAATCTTTACAGTTTGCAGTCTTCAGTTTGCAATTGGCAAAATTTACTTGACTAAATCACAAATATTTTTCAGGATTATCAATCATATGACCTAAAAGCCTTCCTATTTCTTCGCTTCGTGAAGTCAAATCTTGTCGTTCTTTATCGCTAATATAATTGCAACTGAACGAAAAATCAATCCAAACCTGGGTTTCACTATTTTCCATATCTGCATCCGAAGTCTTACTGATAAAATGTGCAGGATATCTTCTTTTTCTGTACGCTTCAGCAATATTAGTGCAAACAGAACGTGACGAACGCCTTATTTGGTCAGTTAATGAATATGTTTCTTCTTTCGGAAACCGTTTAGATATCTCAAAAATATCCATAGCTAATTTATAGGCTTTTTGATAAACAATCAAATCTTTAAAGGTTCCCATATATAATATTTTTTTATTGCTAACTGTAAACTGCAGACTGCAAACTAAAAACTGAAAATTTTAACTATCCCCAAACTCAAGTTTTATTAAAGCAAAAACCGAATAATTTATCATGTCATAATAATTTGCATCAACACCCTCGGAAATAAAAGTTTTCCCGTCGTTATCCTCGATTTGTTTGGTGCGCATAAGCTTCATCAGAATGATATCAGTAATCGAACCGATGCGCATATCCCTCCAGGCTTCACCATAGTCGTAGTTTTTGTCTTCCATAAGCGACCTGGCTTTGTAAATATATTTGTCAAAAAGCTGAGATGCGACGTTAATATCAATATTATCGGCATCGTTACTCACGCCAAGTTCAAGCTGAATAAGGGCGATCACACAATAATTCACAATACCGATATATTCGGAACGAATACCTTCTTCCACCTTTTGAGTTCCTTTATCTTCGATGCTTCGGATACGCTGCGCTTTGATGAATATCTGATCGGTGAGCGAAGTGGGGCGAAGTATCCGCCACGCGCTGCCGTAATCTTTCATTTTTTTTACATAAATATCTTTGCAAATGCCTATAATGGCTTCAAACTGCTGAAATGTTTTATTCATAATAAAAATTTAATAAATTAGCAAAATAATTATTTGGCACAAATTTAATCCTGAACGATGAATTCACAGCATAAAAATACATTTTTTTCTTCACAAAAAACCATCAATTGCGGAGGAAGGCTTATATCGCTCGAAAAACCATTAGTGATGGGCATTCTGAACATTACACCTGATTCCTTTTACGATGGAGGCAAACATAAGAACACGGATAACGCCCTGAAACATGGTGCTAAAATGCTCGAAGAAGGCGCCAATATCATTGACATTGGAGCAGTTTCTACAAAACCAGGAGCTAAAGAAGTTACACAGGAAGAGGAAGAAAAGCGATTAATACCGGTATTGAAAAAGATGACAAAAGAATTTCCGGATGCTATTTTTTCAATCGACACTTACCGTTCATCTATCGCCAGGATGTCTGTTGATTGTGGCGCTCAGATGATCAATGATATTTCTGCCGGCACTTTCGACAAAAATATGTTCAAAACAATTTCCGAACTTCAGATACCTTACATTATAATGCATATTCAGGGGGCTCCTGCTAATATGCAGAAAAATCCGAAATATGAAAATGTGGTAAAAGAAGTGATAAAATATCTATCCGGAAAAGTTGAAATACTCAGAAAAATGGGCGTAAATGACATTATCATCGATCCTGGATTTGGTTTCGGAAAAACCGTTGAACACAATTATGAACTGCTTCGAAACCTTGAATATTTTTCATTCTTCGGACTTCCATTAATGGCAGGTGTTTCCAGAAAATCTATGATAAATAATGCGCTTGGAATAAAACCCGAAGATGCTTTAAACGGGACAACTGTTTTAAATACTATCGCCCTGATGAAAGGAACGAATATATTGAGGGTACATGATGTAAAAGAAGCAGTGGAAGCAGTGAAACTTTTTTGTATTACAAATAATTCGTATGTTTGAAACCCAAACCCATTAAATGATATTGAATTTTATCACCGGTTTTATCATCATCCGCTGGCTCGATGTGATCGACGTACTGTTTGTGGCTATTTTGCTTTACCAACTTTACAGAATAATAAAAGGCACAGGGACAATCAATATTTTCATCGGTATCATCGCCATTTATCTGATATGGGTATTAGTAAAGGCATTCGAAATGGAATTACTAAGCGAGATACTTGGACAATTTATTTCAGTTGGTATGATCGCACTGATTATAGTGTTCCAGCAGGAAATACGACAGTTTCTTCTTTTGCTCGGTTCACCCAATTTTCTGAAAAAAGGATCAAAAAGTTTTATAAATATAAAATGGCAGTTGAATCAATTAGAAGGCCTCGATATAGAACCTGTTGTGAACGCATGTGAAAGTATGGTAGCATCGCACACAGGAGCATTGATTGTAATAGCGAAAAAAAACGAACTAAAACCATACGTGGAAACGGGTGAATTGCTAAATGCAAGTATATCCAAACAACTTTTAGAGAATATATTTTTCAAGAATAGTCCACTTCATGATGGGGCTGTAATCATAAGTGGAAACCGTATCAGGGCTGCACGCTGTGTCCTTCATGTTTCTGAAAAAAACGATTTCCCTTCGTATATTGGTCTACGCCACCGCGCTGCAGCTGGCATTGCAGAAGAATCAGATGCTATTGCCATTGTAGTTTCCGAACAACGCGGAGAAATTTCCGTTGCACAAAACGGTGTTCTTACAATCAATATAAAAGCTCAAAAATTAAGGGAAATTCTGATAAAGGAGTTTCAAGTGAAGTAGATTAACCACTATGGCCATAACCGCCACCGGTAATATAGTTTCCTAGGTTTTTTATTATTTCTTCCTGTGAACAAATAATAGCATTGACAATATCGCCAATGGTTACAATGCCCTTAAGTTTTTTATTTTCAACTACAGGTATATGACGAATTCTTTTTTCAGTCATCATGGCCATACATTTAAAAATGTCTGTATCCGGTGATACTACATAAAGATCCTTAGTCATCACATTCCTGACAACTGATTCTTTAGAAAAAAACCCTTTCAGGATCAGTTTTCGTGCATAATCACGTTCAGAAAATATTCCGAGCAGATTTTCTCCTTCCATAACGAGAACGGCTCCAATATTTTTCTCTGCCATTACGGTCAGTGCTTCAAATACCGTTTGATCAGGCTTGATTGAAAAAACTTTATTCCCTTTTTTTTCCAATATGTTTTTTACTGTTACCATAATTTTTTATATTACATTTATTTGTTTATGATTATTTATCAAAAGTACAATATTTTTTTAGTTGATTGCAAGGACCTCTATACCTGTTACTTCTTAGCTGCCAAACTATCAGCCTTCTGTTTAGCTTCAAATTCATGTATCAATTGTTCCGGGGTTTTGCCAAGATTATCAAGGCAGGCTTTTGCATCATCAGCAAAATCGTTCGTGGGATATTTTTTTAAAAATACTTCATATGCTTCACGGGCTTTATTAATATTTTTCAGCTTATCATCATAAACAAAAGCTTTCAGGAACATGCAATAAGCTATTTTATTGAATGTAGGATAATCTTTAATGACCTGGTCAAACAATTCGACAGAAAGTTTTGGCTGCGAAATCATAGATATATTAGCAGCTTTAAAAAGAAAGTTAACGGAATTGGTGTCATTAGGGTATTTTTTTGCAAAGTCAGTATATGCATTTACGAGTTCTTTTGCTTTTTCAATATTCAATGGAGCGGTGGCGTTCTCAAGAACTGTCTTTTCCATATCTGTAATCTTTAATAAATCTTTATCCTTACTGTTGGAGCAGGATGTGAGGATGAATGCTGTAAACAGGGCAAATGCAATATTTTTTTTCATGATACGATGTTGTTTGAAATTAAATAACTATTCAGCAATATTACAAAAAATATTTTTTCCTGAAAAATATTTGCCGACTTTTTGAAAAGTGAAAGACCAAAGGTATATTCAGAAAATACTTTAACTTTGTTATAAATAATTAATTTCGGCTGATAAGGTGACTAAAAAAATTATTTCCATATTACTTCTTATACTTTTCCTGTTCAATGTTTCAGGATATTTTGTTGTATTTAAATTGAGGCAATACAATGCCCGTGAAGAAATGAAAACCCGTATAAAACAAAACCTGCGTGATGAAGAAATGGAAGTGATAATTATTCAGAACAGTGAGATTAATTCTCCTTTATCAGATTTCTGTTTTATAGAAGAAGATGAATTTAGGTACAAAGGAAATCTTTACGATATTGTCAGAAAAAAAACCGAAGGCAGCAACACAGTTTTTTATTGCATTAACGATAAACAGGAAGAGAAATTATTTGACGGTCTTAATGAACATATAAAACGTAATACAGACCAGAATACGCCTACAAAAGACAAATCTAATACCTTAACAAAAAGTATTGTAAAAGAAGCCTTGCCCGAAAAACCTGATTTTATCGCCTATAGCGTCAATCAACATATTTTATATTTTAAATACAATTCTCTCACAAATAAACAATTTATTCCCGTCCCTTCCCCGCCACCAAAGTCCTGACAAATAAACACCTTTTACTGTATTTCTTTATTTTTTTAACGATTTTGTTTTAGCCTGATCTATTCATAAATTTTGAGTAGTTATCGTTAACCACCCCCACCATGCTTCGACTACCATTCGGCAAGCTCAGGGCAGGCTGCTCAGCATGACTGCTAATTTTTTGTCCGTTGAGCACCGATATATATTGGTATTGAAGACAAAAAGGATTCGGGAGCAGTAGTTTTGTGAATAATGCAGGTTACTAATCGTTGTTGGTTTATTTATATTCAATAATTAAAATTATTTGTTATGAAAAAGAAATTATTCTTACAAGGAATTGCTGCAATATTTTTTTCGCAGATATGTTTTGCGCAAACTATTATAATACTTGACAAAACGACCCGGCAAAATATCCCGGGTGTTACTATTTATTCTGATAAATCCAACGTTTCTGTTACAACAAATATTAAAGGACAAGCGGATATTTCGGCATTCAAAGGAGCCGATAGTATTTATTTCAGGCTTATCAGCTATCAAACCGAGGTATTAAGCTACTCACAACTTGAGTCCCTTCAATTTAAAATTGAATTGACACAAACAAATATTTCATTAAATGAAATTATTGTTTCAGCCAACCGTTGGGAAGAAAACCAAATAGAAATTCCTTACCGCGTTGAAAAAATTAGCTCGAATGAAGTTTCATTCCAGAATACACAAACATCGGCAGACTTGCTGGGTTCGGGAGGATATGCTTATATACAAAAAAGCCAGTTGGCCGGAGGCTCTCCCAGCCTGCGGGGTTTTGCTACCAATCGCGTAATGCTGATAGTTGACGGTGTTCGCATGAACAATGCGATTTTTCGTACGGGAAATCTTCAGAATTCTATTTCTATTGATGCTGCTTCTCTTGAAAGTGCCGAAATACTTTTTGGTCCCGGAGCGGTTATGTATGGTAGTGATGCAATAGGCGGGGTGATGGATTTTCATACCTTAGAACCAAAGTTTTCAGATAGCGCCGATAAACTGCTGTTCACCGGTAATGCTTTCGGGCGTTTTTCATCTGCAAATAAGGAAAAGACAGGTCATCTTGATTTTAATATCGGTCTAAAAAAATGGGCGTTTGTAACAAGTTTTACTACTGCCGACTATGACGATTTGAGGGCAGGTTCTGATGGAAATTCATATTATTTACGCCCTTCGTACGTGAAAACTTTTGATGGAAAAGATTCCATGATGGTAAATAAAGATTCCTCCTTACAGATTGGATCGGGTTACAGCCAGAAAAACTTTATGCAAAAAATCCGGTTTAAACCCAATGAATCATGGGACATTGACTACGGATTTCATTATTCTGCAACATCCGATGCACCACGCTACGACAGGCTTCGTTTGGATGCTAACGAAGATGGTAAGCTTGATTATGCACAATGGTATTATGGCCCTCAAAAATGGATGATGAACCGTTTGGGTGTTACACATTCAAAATCAAATAAAGCTTATGACCGCTTACGTTTTGTTGCGGCAATGCAGAATTACGAAGAAAGCCGGCACGACAGAAAGTTTAACAATAAAAAACTTCGCAACCAGACAGAAACAGTTGATGCTCTCTCATTCAACCTTGATCTTGACAAAAAAATAGGAGAAAAAGCAACGCTGTTCTATGGGGCTGAAGTTGTCAATAACACAGTGGGTTCGGTTGCCAATAAAGTGCAAATTATCACAGGAGACGAAGAACTAACCACAACCCGTTATCCAAATGGTTCAACATGGCAGGCTTACGGAGCATACACAAGTTTAAAATACAAATTAAACCCGGAATGGATTATAAATACGGGTTTACGTTATAGCTATTACATGATTGAAGCTGATTTTGACACAACTTTATTCCCATTCCCCTTCACTCATGCCGCAAACAATAACGGCGCTTTAAACGGCAGCTTAGGATTCGTATATAGCCCGAACAAAACATGGCAGATGTACATCAACGGCTCTACAGGTTTCCGCGCACCAAACATTGACGACATAGGTAAAGTATTTGAATCCGTGCCCGGCTCGGTAGTTGTTCCCAATGCCAACCTGAAACCCGAATATGCCTATAACGGAGAAATAGGAACAGCCAAAACTTTCGGTAATTTTTTGAAAGTAGATTTTGCCGCTTATTATACTCTGCTTGACAATGCACTTGCTCGCAGGAATTACCAATATAACGGGCATGACAGCATTAATTATGACGGGCAGATGAGCCAGGTGCAGGCTATACAGAATATTGCACAAGCTTATGTATGTGGCATTCAGGCGGGAGTTGATGTTAACTTCGGAAAAGGAATTGGTTTGAAATCCACTATTTGTTATCAGTATGGCGAAGAGGAAAGCTTAGATAGTGTGAAATATTACCCTACGTCACATCTTTCCCCTATGTTCGGGAGCACTCACTTAACCTACGAACGTAAAAAACTCAAACTCGATTTTTATGCGGTGTATAATAGCAAAATGAAATATGAAGATTTACCATTGTCAGAACGTCAGGATGCTTCACCGTACGCAAAAGACGCAGACGGACTTCCCTTTGTTCCAGCATGGACCACACTGAATTTTAAAGCGGCGTTTTATTTCAACAAATACCTGTCATTGAATGCAGGGGTTGAAAATATAACAGATGAACTCTATCGCCCCTTTGAATCAGGAATAAGTGCTCCGGGAAGAAATTTCATCGCTGCCTTAAAATGTAAATTTTAGTTTTTCATAAAGCAGAGATTTCAGAACATCTCTGCTTTTTATTTTATTACAAAAGCCATCTCTTTATAATAGAGACGGCTTTTATTGTTAGGAATCTATTACTGTTTGACAAACTTTTTGTGAATACAGTATTTTTCAGTATTTATTTCTATGGTATATATTCCTGATTTTAATGAAGACACATCAGAAATAATAACGGTTTTATCACTTAAGCTGACTTTTTCAGAGCGTACCGCTTGCCCTGTAAAGTTATAAATATTTAATATGGCAAAACCAGTTATGTTGGAAGGAACAACTATATTGATTTCTTTTTTTGCAGGAACGGGATACAAGACAATTGCATCGGAAATGTTGTTTTCATTAATGCTCAATGTAATGCTTGAATAAGTTGCATCCCACCCGAAATCCTGTATTTGGCTGTCGCTGGTGAATGTAATTAACATTTTCCCACTGTTTGCAGTTAGTATGGGAGGAAGTTCATGTCCTGAATAAGTTCCCAATATGGGAGACAAAGTAGAGACTCCGTCATAAATAGTAACAAAATCTTTTCCTTCTTCTGTTTTGAAATCATTAAAAGTCAGTACGATTTTATCTGCATCGGGTGGTTGAATCAGCCAATCACATTGAGAGTCGTTCCAATACATGGAATATCCGCTGCCGTCACTGATGTTTTTTGTAGTTTCTGTGAATGTCCTGTTTGCCATACAATAAGGAGCGTCATAAGGTATAAAATTTACGATCGCTTGTTGTCCTGAAGTAAAATCCCCGTTTCCAGAGTTGAGGCTGTCGAGTGTGAAATAACCGTTATTTGCACCGCTCCATCCCCAATTAAAATGAAAAAACAAAGAGTCCTGATATCCGTCACAGACCCAAGCATGACCTCCTTCTGAACCACTGCCACCGTATAAAACAGGATGATTTTGATCGAGATTATCATATAAAATTTCTTTCCAATCTTTGTCATGTTCGTATAAGCTTCTATCAACAAGACTAACAGATGGGCGATAATGGAAATAACTTTTCAAAGCTTGTGGTATATTGGACATGCTTGCACTTGATCCGAAAGGACTATAATCCATGTTCACCGAAACACCACACTGGTATATTAATGTAGAAATGGCTTCTTTACTTGCTGAGTTTAAAGTATTTGTCATTGCAGGCCAGTTGTAATAAGTAGTGTCAAAATTGGCGTAAATGTTTCCATAATAAGTATAATATGAATGGCTGCTATAACCATGCTCAGGATAATTATAATATTTCATTATCTGTGCCATTGCAGTAGCCACACATCCTGCATAACATTTTCCATTAGGACCGGAAGGATGTACGGGACAATGGTAATTATAACCTGTTCCTTGATCCCATTTTGTAATAAGAAGAGGATTAACCCCTTTCGTCATGCTGTTTTCGGATTTCTCAGTACTTTCATTCAAATAGGTATCCCAAGCAGGATTTGTTACTTTGCTTTTTTTCTTTTTAACAAAACTAATTTGTCTGGCATAATTTTGTAACCAATCCTGCAATGCTTGTTCTTGCTGGTCAATAATAAAATTACCTTCGGTTGAGTATGCTAATACCGGTGAAACAGAATAATCGCCCGAAATTATTACAAATCCTTTTTTTGAAAAATTGAAAATATAAAATAATGTGTCGTTATTTTCGATTTGGCAAAAAAGAAGTGATATCGCCTCTTGTGTGTGTTCATTAAAAGAATGGTGAACAGCATAAAAATTTTCGGCCGTCTTTTTTGCTACCGGATAAGCGACTTGCTGTGCTGAAGCCATGTTTGCAAACATAATTGCACAGAAAATTAGAATTTTGTTTTTATTTTTCATATAATTCATGTTTTTATTTTTTATGATTAAATCTATACGAGACTATACCTGAATGATTCATGTCATGTGTTGGACTAACAAAATATGGGTAGTATTTTCATAGCCAACCTTAACTGAGGCTGAATAAAAACCCTGATAAAAGGGCTTTCTAACCCCAAATTTAATTCAAATAATGAATAAATTCGGTTAGTTTAAAACCAAAATAACCTAAGGGCGAAAAGCCAAAGGCGATAAAATATTAAGTTTTAAATAAAAAAGGTTAAATAATGCTGGAAATTTTTGGTGGGGGGAATAATATATCTTTGATTACAGATTTATAGTCTGATAAAAAATCGATATAAAAAATCGATTTCATATTTATAAATTGTGCAAATAAAACCTGCTGAAAAAAATAATTAATTACCTGCTTTTTTTGAATGGTTCTCGATTTGGAATTACCAGTTTGCTCTTTAACAAGATTATCTAAATGAGAGAGCAATTTACTTTCATTTTCATCATTAAAGCAGTAATAATATGTTGTATCATTTATTGTTTTGGTCTTAACAACATCATACATATTACCATTATATCTGAACTCCCTGCCTTCTTCCATCCATTTTATTTCCCTGCAATTGCCGGATGAAATCTTTATCAATGTTAATTCTGTTTCAGATAAGTTATTAAGTATTTTATGTTTTATTTCTTTTTTTATCCAGTATTGCTCTATTTTAAAATTCAGATAAAATCCAATTACACTATAGAATAATACAAAAACCAGTAATATGGAAAGGATTTTTCTCATCAGAAGAATAAGCTAAATCGTCAATCTGAATTATAACAATATACAAATATAGCAATAATAAATAGTATATATATAAATAAAAAAATATCAAGGCACACCGTAAGTTCAAGTAATAAATGCAACTTTTTACCAACAACGTGAAAGGGAAGAAATAAACTTTATAAATTTCTCAAAACAGAGAAGGGAAAATCCCCTCCCTGCCTTGATGGATAAAGTTTAACT
>Ga0247841_10003240_pt1 | contig 30658 bp, 29 predicted proteins | sample LaCruzMarch2015__2_FD_192410 | JGI IMG/M metagenome (GOLD analysis project Ga0247841, IMG submission 192410) | Freshwater microbial communities from meromictic Lake La Cruz, Castile-La Mancha, Spain - LaCruzMarch2015_18m | ecosystem: Environmental > Aquatic > Freshwater > Lake | place: Spain... | reverse complement strand
ACTACTTCTCGAAAGCACGATGTGAAACAAAGGAGCATGGTTACCTGGGGACCCTTCAATAATGTTTTATTCAAAGATCAGATTAGGCATTTTATCGTAATCAATTATCGGGATGAGAATGGAAATCCGGACAATAATGTCTTGATCGAACACGGCAATAAGGACCAGCGGGATGATATATTCAGGGAGATCAACGCCGCCTGGGATCATTATCGGCGCCTTGATACAGTAAAAAATCGGGGAAGGATGGCTGGTATCGAAATACCTTCGGTTTCATGAGCCGAGAAAGGAAATTAGAGACAAGCAACTGCAAGATGGGTCAAGAGAAGAAATCTCTCGATAAACGGCACAACCGTTACCAGGAACACCTCAAGAAAAAAGACAAGTTATTATCCTCCATCTATAAAATCAGCCAGCTTCTAAACAAGCCGATTACCAGGGATAAGATTCTTCAAGCCCTTGTCAAGGAAATGAAGCGCGCGTTTGATCTGCAGCGAAGCCTCATTATGTTAATAAACAAGAAAGAAAATAAGCTCGAAGTAAAATACATCATCGGCTTTTCTCCCATTGAGTGCAAAAGGGCTTTCAAGTATCCCTTGGACATGGACAAGAATGCATGCCGGGAGACGCTGGTCGCCAAGAATGGGAAAACCATATATATACGCAATGGTAAAAACAGTCCGATAATAACAGAGTTCGATTTCAAAATGGATCGTGTCTGGAACCGGACATCAAGTATTACCATGCCCCTCAAGATCAAGGGAGAAATCATCGGCGTAATTCAAGGAGATCAGACCGAAAAGGAGTTGGTCCTCTCCAAGAGTGATATCAAGCTTTTCTCAACCTTTGCGAGTCATGCCAGCACCATCATCGAGAATGCCAGGCTTCAGGAGCAGCATCAGAAAAAGATCGCCCAGCTTCTTTCTCTGCAGGAGATCACCAAGAAGACCAGTTCCACACTTGATCTCAGGACACTCTTTAATATTGTTACAGTAAATGCGCTGAAGATTACGGGAGCTTCTGTCTGCATCCTCCTTCTCAAGGAAAGGGATCATCTCAAGATAGTTTCCCATGCGGGACATGATGGGATTGAGGCCGAAAAATTCAAAATGAAGATAGGCGAAGGAATTGCCGGCTGGGTTGCCGAAAAGGGGGTGCCATTATTAGTCGGCGACGTCAATGAAGAACCCCGTTATATGGAATTCGTGCCGGGAACCGCATCAAAGCTGGCTGTTCCTCTGGTCAGTGAAAAGAAAGTACTGGGGGTCCTGGTTGTCGACAGTTATCAAAAATCGGCCTTTTCCCTGGATGATCTCGATTTGCTGATGGTCTTTGCCAGTCATACATCCGTTGTAATCGAAAGCGCCCGCCTGTATGGGGAGGTCATGACGGAAAAGAATTACACCTCCAACATCCTCGAAAGTTCGCCTAATGGTATTATCACGATAGATGAAAACAAAAGGATCAGGGCCTTAAATCGTAAAACGGAAGAGATACTAGGAATTAAAAGAAAAAACATCTTGGGCAAAAAGATATCGGAGGTATTCAAGGAGGGAGAAATCCTGGAGGTCCTAAATAGTACGATCGATGATCAAAGAATCATTGAAAATCAGGAATTGACTCTTAACAGGCAGGATGGATCGAATGCCATCCTGGGATTAAGCTCTTCCGCGATGAAGATGGATGAAAAAGGCGAGCCTGCCATGATCATTACCATTCGGGATCTGACGGAAACCAAGCAAACCGAGATGTTGATTCGTAGGATGGATCGCCTTTCTTCCCTTGGCCAGCTTTCGGCAGGTATCGCGCACGAGATCAGGAACCCTCTGGCCAGCATCAACTTCAATGTCCAGTTGCTGTCAAAAAAATTCTTGCTGGATAGAGCCACGGAAGGGATATTGTCGGATACTTATGAAGGGATCGAGCGGATTAAGGTCCTAGTCAAGAGAATTCTCGACTTTACGAAGACAGGCAGCCCCTCTTTTAGAAAGGGAAATATTCACAATATTATCAACGATTCCATTGCGCTGATCGAACCGCAGATCAAAAAGCGAAAGGTTGGAATTAAGAAATGCTTCTCCGACGGGATCCCGGATGTTGTTTTTGATCCTAATCAAATTCAGCAGACCTTCGTGAACCTGTTGCTGAACGCCGCCGAGGCCATGGAGAGTGGCGGCAACATAGAGATTCGCAGCTCGTTGGAAAAGCGCAAGTACGACATGAAACGCTTGACGATCTCTATTACGGACAGCGGGAAAGGAATACAAAAGGAAGATCTGTCAAAGATTTTTGATCCTTTCTTTACTACCAAGGCAGAGGGAACCGGTTTGGGGCTTTCAATCGTACACAAAATCATGGAACAACATGATGCCTTGATTGAAGTAAAAAGCAAAGAAAACAAGGGGACGACATTCACACTTCGGTTCCCCGTGAAAATGAGCGAATAAGAATGTATCGTTATAGAATCCTCATTGTTGATGATGACCGGCTTCTCCAGAATTCGTTAAAAAATATCCTGGAAGATAATTATGACATCGTCATTGCCGGCAGCGGTGAAGCTGCTCTGCAAACGCTCACAAAGCAGGAAGTCGATTTGATCCTTCTGGATATAAGGCTTCCGGGAATCGACGGCGTGGACACGCTGCGAAAAATCAGGGCAATGGGAAATAATACCAGCGTTATCATGATGACAGCTTATGAAGATATCAAGACCGTTATCACATCGATGAAGGTAGGCGCATCGGATTATCTTGTTAAGCCTCTCGATATCGATGAATTAGAAATCATTATTGAGAAAGCGTTGGAAAACATCAAGTTAAAGAAAGAGGTGGAGGAACTCCGGGCGCAATATATCAAGGAGTTTGATATTGATAATATTGTTGCCGAAAGTAAAGGCATCCGGAATGCATTTAAATTGGCGAATATATTCGCCAAAAGTGACGACACCACGGTGCTGTTGGAGGGAGAGACCGGAACGGGCAAAGAGGTGATAGCCAGAACAATCCATTGCCGTAGCAGTCGTTTCGGGAAGCCTTTTGTGTGTATAAATTGTGGCGCTATCAGCAAGGAACTCATCGAGAGTGAGTTGTTCGGATACGAAAAAGGAACTTTCACAGGAGGTCTGCAGGAGGGGAAAAAGGGGAAAATTGAGCTTGCCGAAAACGGCACCTTGTTCTTGGACGAAATCAGCGAGTTGCTCCCCTCATCTCAAGTCAGCCTCCTTAGATTTCTGGAAGAGAAGGAATTTTACAGAGTCGGGGGTACGGCAACGAAAAAGGTAAATGTCCGCATCATTGCCGCCACGAACAAGAGTCTCGAAGAAGCCATAAGTAACGGATCTTTTAGAAAGGATCTATATTATCGGTTGAACGTGGCGAAGATATTTCTTCCGCCGTTGCGTGAAAGGCAGGAGGATATCATGCCTCTCATCATGTTTTTCATGACTAAATTCAACGATAAATTCGGCAAGAATTTTCGCAGTGCTTCCAGAGAAGCCAGGGCAATGCTCCTTCAATATCCATGGGTTGGAAATGTTCGTGAACTCAGGAACTTTGTTGAGAGGGTGATCCTTGTAGAGAATGATTCCGAAATCCAACCAGAACACTTTTTGTTTCTTCGGCAGATTGGCAATCATTTACTTCATGTCGATGAACAGGAAATGAAACTACCTCCCACGGGGCTTGATCTGGATGAACTGATAAAGAAATTGATCCTTCAGGCAATCGAGATGGCCCATGGCAATAAGGCGCAGGCTGCAAAACTTCTTGGCATGTCCAGACCGACAATGATTTACCGTATCGAAAAGTATAACATAAAAGTAGACTCGATTAACTGACCTTTTTCTTCAAGCCCTATTATATGATATGAAGACCTCGATTTTTGAGTACTCAGATTATCAATACACCGGTGCTGTGTCAGTCATACAACCAAGACAAATAAAGTCGGGGTCATGGAAGATAAACAGGCCCTTCAGAACGCCGTCCTGTTGATGCGCAAGGCTGTTGATACGGCGAGAAGGCTGAAATTACTTAAGACTTTTTAGACATGAAACCAATATGGAACAAACTTCCTCCAAGCCTTTTTCATAGGCCTCCGTGAAGACGGTATCGCCGTAGCGGCAGGAAAGAAAAAGGGGTGTGAAGAGAATGGCCTGAAAATCATCGATAGGCGAGGAATCTGTTCCAAACATCCTGACGAGCAGGTCCTCAGTTTCCCGGTGCCATATCTGGAAGGCCGGAGAATAAAAGGATACGTTCCGGAGTTCGTCAATACCGGCGATCCGGGCCTGCAATTCAGCTTTGGAGAGTATCTTCCCCGGGGGAATCGGATTTAACAAAATCTTTTCGTCCATTTAAGTCTAACCTATTTATAACACAGGCGGATCGAAAATGATACGCTTATGACGAAAATGCGTCACAAGGGGAGGAGCAAGGATGAAGATCACCAGAAAGATAATTGCCATCAATGAAGAAAAGTGCGACGGCTGCGGGCTATGTGTGACCGCTTGTGCCGAAGGGGCTCTGCAGATCATCGACGGTAAGGCAAGGCTGGTCAGTGAGACCTATTGCGACGGTCTGGGGGCCTGCCTCGGAGAGTGTCCCCAGGGGGCCATCGACATGATTGAAAAAGAGGCCGATATCTTTGACGAGCAGGCCATCACAAACCATTTGCACCAGCGGGAAGAAGCGCCGCGCGCCTGTCCGGGTTCCATGATCCGGGAACTGCGGCCGGTTATGGCCGGTGAAGGGAAGGCGGCCGGGGCGACAGCCCAACAGTCACAATTGAAGAACTGGCCGGTCCAGTTGATGCTTCTGCCCGTCAACGCCCCCTATCTGGCCGGGGCGGATGTAGTCATCGCTGCCGATTGCGTCCCCTGCGTCTTTGGAGACTTTCATCGCCGTTTTGTGAAGAACCACATACTGATTATCGCCTGTCCGAAGCTGGACAACGCGGCGTTCTATGTGGACAAGCTCACAGAAATGTTTGCGAAGAACGACATCCGATCCCTGGAGGTCCCCTTCATGGAGGTCCCCTGTTGCGGCGGCCTCGTCCGGATCGTTCAGGCGGCGTTGCAGCAGGCGGGGGAAAAGATCCCGGTGACGTTCACCAAAATAGCCATCGACGGGCGGATGATAAATCCATGAGATCACTTCCCTCCCCTTCAAGGGGAGGGGCAGGGTGGGGGTGGGGGCAGCGCATGGATATCGCCTGTTCACGGTCTGTTCAGAATGTGGCATTGGCGAGAATCGCCGTTGGGACAAACAAAAAATTGATTCCGAATGAGCATGGGCTTCCCATACAGTTCATCCGGGGTATAACCCGACACTTTGCTTGCAGACGGGCTTACATATTCGTATGTCCCTTCCGGGATTTTCATCCGGTAAACGACATCGCTGGCCTCATCGGCCAGCAGACGATAGCGCTCTTCACTCTTCCGCAGCGCCTTCTCCGCCTGCTTCCGCTCGGTGATGTCTGTCATGACCGTCAGTAGATAATTTTCATTGTCAAAACTCATCATCACCGCATTGAATAATCCATCCCTTATCACCCCGTTTTTTGTTCCGACTTTCATTCCGAGGTTTTCAATGCGGCCTTTTTTGTTTAGTTTCTTAAAAAAAACGCTCTTTGTTCTCCGGTAATAAATCCGATTTCTATCGACGTATATCCGACGACTTCATCCCGCATCTCCGATATCCATGACGCCGCAGGCCCGGATCAGATAGCTTTCCTCAAAACCATACCACTTGAAGAAGTCGTAGTGGGGAAAGACATCGTCAAACTGCGTGTCGTCCGGCTACCCCTGAGTGAGGATAAAGACCATTTTTTTACCCGGAGACAGGCGGCTGGGGTGAGGATTGGTGACATAGTCCGAGGCGAGGAAAGAATAGGTCCGGTCGATGAAGGCTTTGATCTGGCTGGCGACCTCGCCGTAGTAAATCGGACTGGCCATGACTAGGACGTCGGCCCTGCGGACGGCGTCCAGGACCTTTTCCAGATCATCCTTAGCAGAAGGGGTAAAAAAATCAGCTTTGTAAAGGATGATGTTGTAAAAAGCTTCCAAGAGAATATATGCTATCGATATTAAATGTGAAAAAATATTAACAGCCCCTTTCTTTGAAACGCCCCTTGCATTTCTCACAACAATTCATAAAATAGGGAACAAACGTTTGGTATGGAAGGTGGAATGGATTCCGATTCTCAGCATGAAGATCCCCGCTTTGACGGGATGACCGATACGGATTCAGAGGTCTCTCTGGATGAACCGGCTATGTATTCGGTAATTATTCACAATGATCATTACACCGCCATGGAATTTGTTGTCGAGATACTTATGAGGGTGTTCCAGAAGGCGGCGGCAGAAGCGACGAAAATTATGATGGATGTGCATCGGTGCGGCCAAGGCCTCTGCGGGATCTATACCTATGATATTGCGGTAACCAAGGTATCCCGGGTACATGCCATGGCCAAGCGCCGGGGGTTCCCGCTCAAGTGCAGTTATGAAAAGGTATGAAATATATAGTCTGGATCAATATTGAGATTTTCGCAAAAGGTTTTAAAATCTCCTCTCCCTCGGGGGGAGGGAGAGTTTAACGCAATGGGTTCATGAATATACATGGACTCATAAACATAAGAGGACATTTTTAGATGAAAATCAGTGAAGAACTTGATTCCATATTCAGAGCGGCCTATACGGAAGCAAAGCTCAGGTCTCACGAATACCTGACCCCCGAGCATATCCTTTTTGCTGCCCTGTTCTTTGAATCCTCCGGTGACATTATCCGCGCCTGCGGGGGTGATGTAAAAAATCTGCAGACGCGGCTGGAGGATTTTTTTACCACTAAGTTACCGAAAATGAAAAAGGAAACCGACCCGGTGCAGAGCGCCAGTTTTCAGAATGTCATCGAGCGAGCGGTCTGGCATACCACCTCGGCCCAGAAGGGAGAACTCGATATCGGCGATATCCTCATTTCCATCTACGATGAACGGGAATCCTATGCCGCTTTTTTCCTTCATCGCGAGGGCATCACGAGGATCGATCTGCTTAATTACGTTTCCCACGGCATTGCCGCGGCGCCCAGGGAAAAACCGGGGACGGTGGAGGGGGACAAGAAGACGGTCCCCGGGGAGAAGGAAAACAAGGTTCTGGCCACCTTTACGACGGAACTGGTGCAGAAGGCCAAAGCGGGAGAGTTGGACCCTCTCATTGGCCGGGAAGACGTCATTGAGAGGACCATGCAGGTCCTCTGCCGGCGCTATAAGAACAACCCCGTCCATGTCGGGGAGGCGGGGGTGGGCAAGACGGCCATCACCGAAGGGCTGGCCCAGTTGATCGCCCAGGACAAGGTGCCGAAACCACTGAAGGGCGCCAAGATCTATTCTCTCGATATGGGGGCCCTGCTGGCGGGGACCCGTTACCGGGGGGATTTCGAGGAACGGTTAAAAAAGGTGATCGCCGAGCTCCAGAAGATTCAGAATGTGGTTCTTTTCATTGACGAAATCCACACCATCGTCGGCGCCGGCGCCGCCTCCGGGGGGGCAATGGATGCCTCGAATATCCTGAAACCGGCACTGACTTCCGGGAAGATGAAATGCATCGGCGCCACCACTTATGATGAATACCGGAAATGTATGGAGAAGGACCATGCTCTATCCCGCCGTTTTCAGTCCATCGATATTCCCGAGCCATCCGTGGAGGATACGGTCAGTATCCTCAAGGGTTTGAAAGACCGCTACGAGTCCTATCATCAGGTCTCTTACACGGAGGAAGCCCTGCGGGCCGCAGTGGAACTATCGGTCCGCCACATCAACGAGCGGTATCTTCCCGACAAGGCCATCGATGTCATGGATGAGGCCGGCGCCAAGACCCGTCTGTATCGGGATGATCAGGAAGGGACCATTACAATTACCCCGGCGGATATGGAAAGGATTGTGGCGCGGATGGCGCGGATTCCGGAGAAGTCTGTTTCCTCATCGGAAAGCACCCAGCTTCGCTTCCTCGATCTGGATCTGAAGACACATATATTTGGACAGGATCAGGCCATTGACATGGTTGTCCAAGCCATTCGCCGCTCCCGGGCGGGCTTCGGGGATGACAACAAGCCCGTTGCCTCGCTGCTGTTTGCCGGCCCGACGGGAGTCGGGAAAACTGAATTGGCCAGGCAATTGGCCCTGTCCATGGGAATTCCACTCCATCGTTATGACATGTCGGAATATCAGGAGAAGCATACCGTTTCCCGTCTCGTCGGCGCCCCTCCCGGCTATGTAGGATTTGAAGAAGGAGGGCTGCTCACCGAGGCCATTCGGAAATCTCCCCATGCCGTCCTGCTCCTCGATGAGATCGAGAAGGCTCATCCGGATATCTTCAACACCCTTCTCCAGGTGATGGACTATGCCACCTTGACGGATAACAACGGCCGGAAGGCCGATTTCCGAAATGTCATCATTATCATGACCTCCAACGCCGGGGCCCGGGACATCGGCCGGGTGGAAATCGGCTTCGGCGAGCGCCGGATAAGCCGCCAGGCGGTGACCGAAGCGATTAAGAAGATCTTTACCCCGGAATTCAGGAACCGTCTCGATGCCGTGGTGACCTTCAACGGCCTGACCAGGGAGGATGTGATCAATATCGTGAAAAAGCAGCTCCGGGAATTCCAAAAACAGTTAAACGAGAAGGATATTACCCTCGAGATGACCGAGGCGGCTATTGACTGGTTAGCGGACAAAGGCTATTCCGACGACTTCGGGGCCCGTCAGATTGCCCGTCTCATCCAGGAAAAGGTAAAGAATTTCTTTGTGGAGGAAGTCCTTTTCGGAAGGCTGGTAACGGGTGGGCCCGTTCACGCTGATGTGGAGAATGATCAGATCGTCCTAAATGTCCTCGATGCCCATATTCCGGCTGACTGAAGAGGTCATCTTTCCCCCGCCCCGTCTTGCTTCCGAAGGGGGTCTTCTCGCCGTCGGTGGCGACCTGGCCCCGGAGCGCCTGATTCTGGCTTACAAAAATGGGATCTTCCCCTGGTACAGCGAGGGGGAACCCGTTCTCTGGTGGTCGCCGGACCCCCGCTTTGTCCTTTTTCCTGACCAGTTGAAAGTCTCCCGCAGCATGAGGAGCCTGCTGAAGAAAAACCTCTTTACCGTGACCTTCGATACCTGTTTCCGGGAGGTAGTTGCCGCCTGTCAGGAAACGCGGAAAGGACGGGAGGAGGGGACGTGGATCACCGCCGCAATGACGGCGGCCTATATCCGTCTCCATGAACTGGGCCTGGCCCATTCCGTGGAAGCCTGGAGGGAGGGAACCCTGGCGGGGGGACTCTATGGTGTTTCCCTGGGGAAGTGCTTTTTCGGGGAATCCATGTTCACGAAGGTACCCAACGCCTCCAAGGCGGCGTTTATTACCCTGGTTAAAACCCTGGCGAGATACAATTTCCGACTCATTGACTGTCAGGTCTATACGGACCACCTGCATAGCCTGGGTGCGGAGATGGTGGGCAGGGAGGATTTCCTCCAGTTACTGCGGAAGGCTCTTGATTACGAGACCCTCCGCGGAAACTGGCGGTTTTTATCCGGGGACATACACCGGAAGCCCGTAGGGATCGGTACGTGTCCCCGGATAAGGCTATGTCCCCCAGGCCTTTTTGCATCATTCACCCTGACTGGGGCGCGCCGCCGAGTTTGCAGCCCATACTTTTTCAAGCAATGTCATATTGCTTAAGTCAAGGACATTTCGTCCACCATAACAAATCATTGTCATCATAAGAAAAAAAGATTAAAGGGAAAGGAACGACTTGGAGGAGGTGTGGGGTATGAAAAAGAAGGAGATGGACTATTTTACCGCCCTGTATGATGTGGCCAGGGTGATCAATGCCTCCCTTGAACCGGTCCGGGTCCTGGAGAAAATCGTCCAGTGCGTAGTGAAGGCCATGGACGTCAAGGCGGCAAGCATCCGGCTTCTCGATGATCGGGAAAAGAAACTGATCCTGGGGGGAGCATGCGGCCTTTCCGAGGCTTACCTTCACAAGGGACCGATCCTGATCGATGAGAGCGGCATCGACAAAAAGGCGCTGAAGGGCAAGACGATCTACCTAAAAGACGCCCAGACTGATAAAGGTTTTCAATATGGGGAAAAGGCAAAGGCGGAGGGCATCAAGTCGGTCCTCGTCGTGCCCCTGATGGTCGAGAAGAAGGCGATCGGGGTACTGCGGGTCTATAGCGACAAGATCCGGGAGTTTCATGAGAAGGAACTTCAGTTTCTCCAGGCTGTGGCCGACCTGAGCGCCATCGCCATTGAAAACGCCCGCCTCCATCAGATTCTCCAGGTTCGTTGTGAGCTGATGACGGCGCACAAGTACCGCATTGATGATAATTAAGGGAGGTGCGACGATGATTCGCCTTGGTATAAACGGTTTTGGAAGAATTGGGCGGCAGGTACTCAGGGCCGTCCTGGAGAGATACCCGCAGACCCTGCAGGTCACGGCCATCAACGATCTCTTCGATGTGGAGACCAATGCCCACCTGTTCAAATATGATACAAATTACGGCCGTTTTTCCGGCGACATGGTCGTGAAGAAGGACAACTTCATCATCAACGGCCAGCCCATCAAGAACTTTGCCTTTCGCGACCCGGCGTCAATTCCCTGGGATGACGAGGGAGTGGACATCGTGATCGAGAGCACCGGGCTTTTTCTCACCGGTCCCAAGGCGGCGGCCCATCTCCAGGCAGGGGCAAAGAAGGTAATCATTACCGCCCCTGCCAAAGAGGAAGACATTACCATCGTCATGGGGGTAAATCACAAGCAGTATTCCCCTCAGAAGCATCACATCATCTCCAATGCCTCCTGTACGACCAACTGCCTCGCCCCGCCGGTTCTGGTTATCCACCAGGTCTTCGGGATCGAGAAAGGGATGATGACGACGATCCATTCCTATACGAACGATCAGCGGATCCTCGATATGGCCCATAAGGACCTCCGCCGGGCCCGGGCGGCGGGGCAGAATATCATTCCCACGACCACGGGGGCGGCAAGGGCACTGAGCCTGGTGATTCCCGAGTTGGCCGGACGTTTTGACGGCTATTCCCTTCGCGTTCCCACACCTACCGTATCCATCGTCGATTTCACGGCGGAATTGAAGATGAAGACCACCACGGATTACCTCCGCAAGGTCCTGATCATGGCGGCACGAAAATCCCTCAAGGGGATCATGGCCTGCGAGGAGGATCGCCTCGTTTCGACGGATTTCAAGGGTAATGAGCATTCCTCGATTATCGATCTGGAATTTACCCAGGTCCTGCACGACAATATGGCCAAGGTTGTGGCCTGGTATGACAATGAATGGGGATATTCATGCCGGGTGGCCGACCTTTCAAATTATATCGCCCAAAAAGGATTTTAACGAGGCATGAGCGTTCACGTTCTGGTCATTGATGACGATGAGGTTGCCTGTGAGTTTCTCCAGGAAGCCCTGATCCGGGAAGGGTATGACGTCCATTATTATACATCGGCTAAGGCTGCCCTTGCCGAAGATCTGTCCCGGTTTGATCTTCTCATGTCGGATATCCGGATGCCGGGGATAGACGGTCTGGAGTTTCTCAAGCGGGTCCATGATAAGTGGCCGGATCTGCCGGTGATCCTCATGACGGCTTACGGGTCTTTGGAAACGACCATGGACGCCTTGCGTCTCGGGGCGTGGGATTATATCAGCAAGCCGTTCTCTCCCGAGGCAATTCGGGGGATGGTAAAAAAAGTTCTCGATGTTAGGGAATTGCGCCAGCGACGCGGCCGGGGAGCGCACAAGGTCAAGGAGGATCACCAGTTTATCGGTTCTTCGGCCACGATGGTCGATTTTTACAAGCAGGTGGCGCGAGTGGCCGACGCCGAGGCCAGTGTCTTGATCGAAGGGGAGAGCGGCACGGGCAAAGAACTTACCGCCCGCTCCCTTCATCAGTTAAGTATTCGCCGGGACAAATCTTTTGTGGTTGTTCACTGCGGTGCCATTCCCGATACCTTGTTGGAGTCGGAATTATTCGGATACGAAAAGGGGGCCTTCACCGGCGCCGATCACGTCCATCAGGGTCTTATCGAATCCGCCCAGGATGGGACCATTTTTCTCGATGAAATCACCGAGATGTCCACGGGGCTTCAGGCAAAATTGCTGCGGTTTATGCAGGATGGAGAGGTGCGGCACCTGGGAGGGCATGCGGTACGTCATGTTTCCGTCCGGGTGGTGGCGGCGGCTAACAAGAATATCGATGAAGAAATCAAAAAAGGTAGCTTCCGGTCCGACCTCCTCTACCGTTTTGTCGTTCGCCTGCACATGCCCCCCCTGCGGGAGCATAGGGAAGATCTTCCCCAGCTCGTGGAATCCCTCCTGAAGAAGCTGGGATACCCCACGGTCCGGATTTCCGATGAAGCCATGGAGCTTTTCCTATCCTATGACTGGCCGGGAAACGTTCGGGAGTTGCAGAACGTCATCCAGCAGACCCTGCTTTTGTCTCCTTTCGGACTGATCCTTCCGGAGTATCTGCCGGTCCGGTTTCAGAAGAAAAAAGAAAGAGAAAAAGATGATCTATCTCCCTTGGAGGAGGCAGAACGGGATCAGGTCCTCCAGTGCCTGAAAAACGTCATCTGGAATCAGACCCGCGCCGCCCAGGCCCTGGGTATCGACCGTAAGACCTTGCGCTCCAAAATACAGCGTTACGGGTTATTCAAAGGGTCGGAGTCGGAATTTACTCCCTGAAAACCTCGCTGTCCAACCCGTCCTAATCTATTGCTGTTTCCTGTTGCCCATTGCCTGCTCATAGACCGGCAGGTAAAGGCTGATCGTAGTTCCTTCTCCCGGTTGTCCTTTGATTTCCATATGCCCGGAATGAATCTTTACTATATCCTGGACGATCGCTAATCCCAATCCTCTCAATCCCTCTTCGGAGTGGGTACTGAAGAAGGGCTCGCAGATTCTGGCCATAAGCTCCGGGGTTATCCCCGTTCCGTTATCCCCGATGGAAATGGCAATTCTCTTATTTGCCGCATCCAAAACGGCAATGACGGTAATGACGCCGTCATCTCTTCCGGCGAGGGCTTCGGTAGCATTTTGAATGAGGTTCAGCAAGGCGGTCTGAATCCGGTAACGGTCAACATGGAGGAGGGGAAGATCCGGAGGCGCCTGAACCTGAATAGCGATGTTCATGTTCTGGGTCATAGGTTCCACAAGTGGCAGAGTTTCGTTCAGCAGTTCCTCCACTGTTATGGCCTCGAAGTGGGGTTCCGGCGGCCTGGTCACCCTCCTAACATTCTGGATAACCGTATGGAGCCGCTGTGTTTGCTGAACAATGAGTTCCAGTTTGCGGTTGACATCGGCAGGCCAATGTTCTCTTTCGAGAAGGAGTCTGGCGAGGCCGGCAATGGAATGGAGGGGCGTCCCCAGATCGTGAGCCAGGGTGGCCGTCAGATAGCCCATGGCGGTGAGTTGCTGGAGCTGATTGACTTGGTTCTGCAACTGGACGACCTTGAGGGTTTCCTCCTGAACGCGATTCTCCAGATGTTCCGTCAATTCCAGATTGCGCGCCAGAACCTGTTCGATTTCCCCGGCCATTTCATTGAAGTGGGCGGCTAAATGTCCCAGCTCATCCTGCCTTTTGAGATGAATGCGATGTTTGTATTTACCTTCCTGAAATTCATCGATCGTTTTGGTGATGGTTCGGAGCGACCTGCCGATCAACCAATCGTAACTGACGAACAGGACGATAAAAATTATCAGCAACAGGCCGAGGCTGTTATAGAGCAGCATAATCTTCGCTCTGCCCAGGACTTCCGTACGCGTCTGGGAGAAACTGACCAATCCCACCACATGGATGCTCTTGTCCTTTTCTGATATGGCCGGGTAAAGAAGCCCCAGGGCGGGTCCGACTTCCGTTCTGATACTTAGATACTGAGTTTTCATAGTTTCAATTGCCGCCGCGACGGTGTTCTCCGGCCAGTCATAGGCGATGCGGCCTGCCCCCGCGACAAATTCGATTGTTCCCTTTTCGACGGCAAAGAGATCGATACGCGCCAGACGGGGATCGGTCTGGACATGGTCTTTCAAGGTCATGTCCAAGGCGGACAGACCGCGGCGGGTCGGGAAATATTCATAATAGGTGCTCACAGTATCGGCAAGTTCATCAAGACGCCGGGCCTGTTGTTCGACGAGGAGATTGTCGAAGACCTGTAGTTGCACCCATCCCCAGGCAGCCATGGTCATAGCAATGGCCAGGACGGTAACAAGCATCAAACGGGTACGAATAGTCATGGAAAGCACTTTAGCACAGCCCTTCGGTGCTGCAAGAATTATTTAACTTTGAGGAACTCGCAAAAGTAAATTTTCGTAATGACAACATAAAGCCCACCCTAACCAAAATCATCTCCCTGGGGAGTGAGGGGATTTGGGGACTTTCTGCAAAGTTATTATTTGCCAGATGTGCCGGGGAGAACGTTGACGGCAGGTTTTGCGTCTTTAAGGGGGGTGACTTTTTTCTTTGTCACTTTGCTGATCCGTTTGGCGATGTTCTGATTATCCTTAGTTATATAACTTACCCCCACTTCATCGCCCACCTTTATTTTATCCAGGGGTTTGACCAGGGAAAAATCCATGGTTTCTACCGTGCCCTTGACATTCCGTTCGATCTTTATCGCCGTGGGTGAGATTTCAATGACCTTTCCGGTAGCCCGCATGCGTGTTTCCCGGGGGGGCGTCTTTTTGGGAGCAGGTTTAATAGGAACGGTTTTCACCGTCGTGGATTTTCCCGCATAGGGATCGGGCTGATCAACCGCGAAGGAGGGAGCTGTGCAAATGAAAACTACACAAAAGAAAATTGCCAGCCAATGCTTCACCCGGACCTCCTAATAAGTATTTACCCTTAGACGATGCAAATATTACGCCATGAGAATATTTGCGCCGGGTATCATGCATGTCAACTTACCGAAAACAAATGCTTAATCGGTTCATGTCCAGTATAGGCTGCCACAGACGAACCGGAGGGGAAAGGTGAATAAATCCCCAAGGGTTGAGGAATTTTTCATCACGTCCTTGACCGGTCCGGCGTATTTGTGTTAGCGGTCTGGCACATTATTCTTGTCCAGGAAGGATTAGTTTTTGGAACAAAAGACCTTTAAATACTACGATATGATTATGGCCCTTTTCGTGACGGTCCTGATTATGAGCAATATTTTGTCTTCGGCGAAGATTGTCGATTGGGGAATTTCGCTATTCGGCATTCCCCTGGCCTTCGATGCAGGAACGATTCTGTTTCCCGTCAGCTACATCTTTGGCGATATCCTCACGGAGGTCTATGGTTATCGACGTTCCCGGCGGGTGATATGGATAGGATTCGCCTGCCTGATCCTCTCCAGCCTTCTTTTGCACCTTGTGAAGCTCATGCCGGGGGAGGCGCTCTGGGAAAAAACGGCGGGGCAGGCTGCCTATAACGCCATTCTGTCGGGGATGACCTCCGGAGGGATTGTTCTGGCAAGCCTTCTGGGCTACTGGCTGGGTGAGTTTTCCAATTCCTACATACTGGCCAAAATGAAGATCCTTACCCGGGGGCACTGGCTGTGGACCCGGACCGTGGGGAGCACCCTTGTCGGCGAAGGGATTGATACGCTTGTCTTTGTTGCCGTTGCCGTCCTCTTCGGCGTCTTTCCGGCGGCCCTTTTCGTTACCCTGGCGCTGACGAATTACCTCTTCAAGGTCGGCGTCGAAGTGCTTATGACCCCCGTTACCTACGCCGCCGTCGGGGCCCTCAAGCGAGTGGAACATGAAGATTACTATGATCGCGGGACTAACTTTAATCCCTTCCGGATCTCCCAGGCCTAAGGTGCATTTCCCAATCCATGACGGCATCGTCAATCCATAACCCATTCCTCTTTTGAGACACGGCGAAGAGAGGGAGGGTTCCTAAATCTCGCCGGCCAGGATCCCGGAATCGGTCCGCGAGCGGAAGGACAAGCGCTCGATGTCCCTGAAGCCTGCCGCTGCCATCATCTCCCGGATTTCTCCCTCCCCATAAGATCGCCCCCCTTCTGTCCCCACGAGCATATTCAGGGAGAAGAGGGCGGGCTGGAGGGGACTGTCCAGGGTATCGTCCAGGATGAATTCATGAATGAAGATCATCCCGCCCGGTGCGAGGGCCCGGGCCGCCTTGGCGATCATAGCCCGGCAGACCTCCGGGCCCTCACCGTGGAGGATTTGGGAGAGCCAGGCCGCGTTGTAAGGCCCCCCGAAATCGTCGCGGACAAAGTCTCCCCCGGCAAATTCAATGCGGTCCGACAGGCCGAAGCGGCGGATCGTCTGCTCCGCCAGCGGCCGTGTTGTGGGCAGATCAAAGACCGTGGCGCGGAGCCCCGGGTTTTTCAAACAGAAGTGGATGGCGTATGTCCCCGGCCCCCCGCCCAGATCCAGGAGACGGCTTCGGCCGGAGAGGTCCACTGCCTCGGCTACCAGAGGCCCCATGATGCTGGCGATGGTGAACATCCCCATGAGGAAGTTTTCCCGGACCGTTTCGTTATCCACGGCCGCCGAGATCCGCTGGGGATGACCGGTTTTTACGGCTTCTGCCAGGCGGTTCCATGAAGCCACTAAGTTATAGTGGTGCAGGATGAGATAGCCGATATAGCGGGGCGATTTCCCGGACAGAAGGGTGAAGCTTTCCTCTGTATTGGCGTAGCCGTGGCCGTCGCGCCGCAGGAGGCCCATGGCCGTGAGGGCGTTCAGCAGCAAGGGGACGCCCCGGCGACTGCCGCCTATGGCCCGGCCTATTTCTTCCGCCGTTAAGGCCCCTCGGCCTATCACTGTAAAGATCCCCAGTTCAACCGCGGTCTGAAGGGTACAGCTCTTCCAGTAGGCCCCGGACATTTCTAGGATCGTCTCCGCCGTGATGTTCATGATATTGCCTCCTTGCAACACTGAGAGTATAAAAAGTATAGGTAAAACGGCTTTGTATGTCAAAGAAATATATTTACGGACAAGCTCTTAGTCGGGAAACATGTTGCCGTCGTTTCGTTTAACACATTGAAAGATTCTTTCAAAAATCGGGGGCAAACAAGTCCCTGAAACACAAGTATGAGGAGGTGTATACAGGCGAAGTCGCCGGTGTTTTCGCCCCCTATACCGTCCTGATTGCCCTGTTCACCAATCCGGTCATTGAGACGATCAAGAATATGGTCGGCTGAGGCCGACATCTCGGACCCGGATCGGGAAAGTTGAATAAAAAAGACCGCACATAAAAAAATCCCTGTTCTGTGTCTCTTACACAAACCCCCTGACGAAACCGGTTCGTCAGGGGGTTTGTGTTTTAGCGCGAAACAAAGATAAATCGTTGACAAAGGATACATTATTGTCTTATGTTTCCGCCCCTAAAAGGACGGCGATTTATTTATTATTGACGGCGGCTTGGAAGGTCTTTTCATTTTTTCCGGGAGCATGTCACGATCAGATTACAGGCGGCCGGCTGCGCCGGGACGGCTGCAAAAAGAAAGGTTACATGAAATATACCAGATCACCCCTCAATCGCGGCTATGCCAATCAAATCCTCAAAATCGACCTGAACAACCGGAAGATCGCGCTGGCGGCCCTCGATCCGCAAATCCGGGATTATTTTACCGGCGGGCGCGCCCTGGGCCTCTATCTGCTCCATAAAGGCATTTCGACGGGAACAAACCCCTCCGATCCGGAGAATCCCCTCATCTTTTCTCCCGGCCCGTTAGGCGGCATTCCCCAGTTTCCGGGCACGAGCAAGTGTATGGCCGTTTCCCTGTCACCGCTGACCGGCATTGCCGGCGTCTCTAATTTCGGCGGCCACTTCGGGGCCTATCTCAAATACGCCGGTTTTGACGCCCTGGAAATCACCGGGAAAGCTCCAACGGATATCATGATCGTCATCGATAGTTTCCGGGAAGAGATATCCATTGTGGAGGTCTCCGTACCGGACCAGGTATTTGATCTGGAGCAGGCAATCTCCGAGAGGTTCGTCCAGGCCGGGTATGAAAAGAAGAACCTCGTCTTTCTGACAACCGGGGGCGGGGCCGGTAAGACCAATTATGGATGTATCAACAGCCATTATTTCGACGCCACGAAGATCCAGGGTGAAACCAAAGGATTCTTCCGGACGAAGCAGGCGGGCCGTACCGGTCTCGGTACGGTAATGCACGCAAAGAAAATCGGAGCTATCGTGGTTCTTGCCGAACATCCCCGCGGAAAAAATCCCTTTGGGGCCGCCGACTGGGAAAAGGTGAAGAAGGCAGGAGAAAAGTTGGGGAAAGTCGTCAAGGAAGTCGATCCCCAATCCCTGCGGATGCACCGCAAGGGCAGCGCCGGGCTTATTGCCTTCATGAACAAGCAGGAATACCAATCCCTGCCCGTGCGGAATTACCAGTTGGGATCCGACCCCCATGCCGATACCATCACCGGAAAGTTCTATGCCGAGCACCTTTTCGATCACCGGGGTATGGACGGGTGTTTCCCCGGCTGTAATCTCCGTTGTACCAAAGGGGGCTGTGTTACCTTGACTTCGGGGGAACATAAGGGCCGTAAGGTATGGGTCGATGGCCCTGAATATGAAACCGCTGCCGGCTTCGGCTCCAACCTGGGCATCTGGAATGCCGAATTCATCATGGAGGCCAACTGGCATTGCGACAATTATGGGATCGATACCATCACCACCGCTGTGATCATCGCCTTTCTCATGGAATGCTTCCAGCGCGGCTATCTCACGAAAGACGATACGGATGGACTGGAACTCAGCTGGGGTAATGAACAGGCCGTCTTGAGCTTCATCCACCAGTTGGCCTATCCGGAGACAGGGTTGATAAAAGTGGCGGCGAAGGGCATGCTGCCGCTGATCGATTGGGTTGCCGATCAATATATAAAGAAGAACGGCAAGATCGATCCCCGGGAAGAGCTGATGAAATTTGCCATGCAGACCAAGGGACTCCCCTTTTCCCTCTACCGGACCCACCGTTCCCTGTCTATGCAAGCGTCCTATGCCGCCGCCAGCGACATCGGGGCGCACCACGCCGCGGCCTGGCTTATCAAGGTGGATCTCCTGGGGGCCTTCCCGACCTTCCAGGACAAGGCCCGGGCCTTGATCACCTACCCCCGGGTCCGCCTGGGGAACGACAATATGGGCCTCTGCAAGCTGCCCTGGGTCGATGTCTTCAATCCGGAATCGGAAAAAGTCAAGGATACGGACAAGTATATCAATCCGGCTTCCCAAGAGATCTACGCTGACCTCTATAACGGGATGCTGGGCACGGATATGACCTGGGAGTCGATCTTTGCGCAGACGGACCGGGATATTAACCTCCAGCGGGTCATGAATGCCATGGTCTATGGCGATAATACCGGGCGTTACGACCAGATCCCGGACCGGGCCCTGGCCCCCATCGACGACGCCCTCTACGAGGCGGAAAAGGACTATCACGATGGGGAAATCTCCCGGATCATGGACAAATCCCTTGCGGTGATCCAGATCATGGCGACTGCGGAAAAGCGAATTATTTTGATGAACTATCGCCGGGAACAGTTAGCCAAGCTGGTTCAGGAATACTACCGGGAACGGGGCTGGAACACCTCCGGCATCCCGACGGTTGCGATCCTCCAGGACCTCGGTCTGTGGCCGTTCCTGAAGGAAGAAACTCGAACGAAGCTTGCCGAACTCCTGGCGGTCAGGACCTGACAGAGCTTAACAGGAATCGCCACATGTCATTTATTTAATTTAATGGAAGAAAGGCCTATGAGCCGGTGAAAAATATCAGGGTTCGGGTTTAGGTTGTTTTAGATCTTTTCTTCCTCTTGTTATTCGCAAAAAATTAACCTTTATGAAAATGCCCGACTTCACCTCGTCAATCGTTGAATAAATGTTAGCTGTAATGGGGAGGGACAATGACAACCGCTAAGACAATTCAGGCGGAAGACAAATATACACCGCCATTTTTTAAAAAAATACCTATCTCGATTGAAAGGGGTGCAGGCGTTCATGTTTGGGATGAAGAAGGAAACAGGTCTATAGACTTCACCTCAGGCTGGGGAGTCACATGCCTTGGTCACGCCTCTCCGGTGATCACCGATGCGCTCCTGGAGCAGAGCAAGAAAATCATCCAGAATCCAAATTCGGGGTTGACTTACTCTCCAGCGCGTGCCCGTCTTCTGTCGTTGATGAGCGTAATCCTCCCACCACCCCTGACCCGGGTGTTTTTCTCCAACAGTGGGGCGGAAGCAAACGATGCCGCTATTAAGCTGGCGCGCAAAGCAACAGGCAGGCTGGACGTGATTGCCATGGACCAGAGCTTCCATGGTCGGACAATCAGCACCGCATCAGCCACAGGTCAGACTAAACACAGGGAGAAGTACAACCCGTTGATGCCCAACTATCGGTTTGTCCCCTATGATGATCTGGAGGCCTTGAAAAGGGCCTTTAATAATAATGTGGCGGCGCTTATTTTAGAGCCGATTCAAGGCGAGGGGGGCGTAATAATCCCTTCTGATGTTTATCTTAACGAAGTTAGCAGACTGTGCAAGGCAAACGGCAGTCTGCTCATCATAGATGAAATACAGACAGGGTTTTGCCGAACCGGCCCGATGTTTGCGATTAGCCCTTTGAATGTTGAAGCAGACTTTATGACCATGGCGAAAGGAATAGCAGGAGGTTTCCCATTCGGCGCCTTTGCGATGTCGGAGGCCGTTGCCGCGAAGCTTGAGCCCGGTGATCACGGTGGAACCTACTGTGGTAATCCGCTCGGTTGTGCAGTGGCTTACGCTGTTATCAAGTATTTGCTCGACCACAATGTCTCCGCCGATGTTATGAAAACGGGCGGGCTTGCCCTTGACCGGATGCGTAAGTGGATGCGGGCATATCCGGAGATGATAAATGATGTCCGAGGCAGAGGGTTGCTTCTGGCAATAGAGTTCCGCGATGAGAAAACCGCCGGTGATGTTGCCGGCGGATGTCTCGATAAACACCTGTTCGTCAGGCAGACGCAAGGAAACATGATCAGGATATTCCCCGCCCTGAACATCACGCAGGAAGAGATGGAAGAAGGGCTCATGTTGCTCGAAGAGTCAATTTATGGCATCAAAAACCAACCCATTGAATTATTGTCTCATGGCGGGGAGACGGATTCTTTGCTCGTTGATCGTTCGTGGCGGTAGGGAACCCAACACATAAAAAACTACAGGGTCTTGTGGTGATAATCACCCGGTGAAGACCAAAAGTATGGAAATGTGATTCCATCCCTTGACAAAACGGCATAGGTGGATCTTGTGTCCCGTTTTTGAGAGTGTCATAATAGGAGATTAGAAGGCTGGATCTATGGGATCTTTCCTGTGGTACCCCTCTTTTTTTAGAATCTTGTCATATGTATCCAAATACTCTTTTTTTCGGGCGACTCCCAGAGCCTTCTCGATGAGTATTTTTGCTTCCCGAATATTTCCCTGTTGATAAAGCAGATATGCCAGATTGTTTAAGGTATCAGAATTGTTCCCATCAATAGCTAAGGCCTTGCGGTAAGAATCTTCCGCCTTTCGAGCATCTCCCAACCTAAAGTAAAGATTACCCAGATTAAAATGGGGGATCGCCCAGTCAGTGCGTTTATTGCCGGCTATTTTGTATTCTTTCTCGGCGAGGTCAAATAATCCCTTTTGTTCATAGGCCACGCCCAGGTTATTATGCTCCTCTGCAGACAGGGGATCCTTTAATTCGATGATCCGCGGCAGTGTGCAGGCGCAGACACCAAAGCATAGAAAACCCATGAAGATGATCATGGGAAAACAACGAGAAAAGTGCGTCCTGTTTTGTCCCATAGACGTTGAAATGTGGAATAATGATATAATTTAGAAGGTTCATAGCCACTGTGGGCAATGAACCCCGATTCTCCATGTCCGAAGACCAATAGGTAATGAGGCTTCGAAATGAGCCAGATCCCCATATCGACGGGAACGATGACTGGCTTGCCCTCATCTATAAACTGCTTGAGTTGTCCAATCGTTCCTTGGCCGAGAATTGTTTTGAAATTCTTGCTAATGGCAAAATTTTCCAGATCCGATACAAGAGTTCCTTTCAGCTTGTCTGAATACACGGCTTTCGCAATGACATCCTGGCCGGTGGGAAAGCCGTAAAACATGAAAACGGACGCTAGTGCCGCGGGGCCGCACATCAGCGATTCCTGCTTTACGAACGGCACGCCGTTGATTTCAGCGGCGTAGCCGGTGGTTACTACAAAAAGAAGAGAAGCAAAGGCAAACAGTCTCATGTGGCTCTTAGCTGATAACGATTTTTTTATCCATCAGCTTGATGATCACGATCACCAGCAGGATGACGACAAGAACGCCGATTACAATCCCTAATCCGTCTCCGCCAGCAATAACGTTATCGGAAGCCTGGGCAAGCAAGTGTATCTGCCCCTCTGTCATCCCCTTCAGTTTCGATTTGATCTCGTCCGGAGTGAAGCCATAAGCCCGCAATTTTTCCTGGACGATCTTGTTTTCGAGGGCGAGTTTGATTTTGTCGATTTCCTGGCTTTTTAGATCCGTACCCCCTGTCTGTTCTGAGGAAATTCGCGAAGAAACCATGGCTGCACTTGCCGGCGATGTCACGAATATGCACCAGAGCAAAGCGAAAAACATGGCGATCACCGGATTTCGAAATTTTCTGAGCATCGAATGTTCCTCCTTTCCCCCTAATCTCTATTATGACCGCGGCCTCCGGCATGGCCTCTATCCCAACCATAGCTCCGGTCAGGTCCTCCGCCACCATGCCTCATTCTGCGTTCCTGATACCGCGGAACGTAGACGTCATTGTACCAACGGTCCTTCACAAAGTAGACGGGTCTGCCGCAGGCATTGTATTTGTCGCAGTGCTTGCTCCATTTTTTCGCATGGCCGGGAGGCACGTGCAAGTAGATCGGCTCTTCGATAATTACCCTGGAGGGCGGCGCAATTACCATTGGTCTTGGATAGATGGTCTGTGGACGTGGAAAGTCGCCAATGTCGATATGGCCATAAAAGCCAGGCTGACCGACACTAACCGACACGCCCACATCAGCGGCTTGTGCGGTAACAGCCACAACAATCATCGCGATTGCAATTAAAATATGTTTCATAATTTCACTCCTTTCTTTATTGCCAGGCTTTAAAACCGGAAAGTACAGTAAACGTAACTTAGGTCTTGCCCCTGGCCCCGGCTAGAGGGCTAGAAACGCTCTGATAAAGGAGAGAGCAAGGTATGTGCCACACATGCCGGAATATGCTGTAAGTACTTGAATTAACTTGTGCAATAGTGAATTTAGAGGCGTATGCGTTGAAGCTTGGACGAGGGGAATGTAGGATATTCCCTACAGGGGAGACGATTCCTCCACTCTATTCTTTGATAATTACAATGGTTCTTAGCTGTCTGATTTTTCCTTCACTCCTGTCTGAAATTGGGGAGGCTTAGTTGGTACTTTTCCAGAAGCTCATAAATATCAGCCCGATACTTGCCGGCCAATTTAGCTGCTTCACTGATATTGCCTCGGCTGATTTCCAAAAGTTGCACCAGATAGTTTCTCTCAAAATCCTGTTTGGCTTCCTTGAACGTCATAAAGGCTCTTTCTTTTATTTTCGGGGCGGGGAGGATGATGAACTCTTCCGTAACGGTATCTTTCGTACACATGGCAACGGCGCATTCAACTGTGTTTTCCAGCTCTCTGACGTTTCCGGGCCAGGAATAGAGCATCAGCTTTTGCAGGGCGGAAGGGGTGAGGGTTTTGCTCTCTTTTTTCATCTTGGCACCGTACTTCTGTAAAAAGAAATTGACCAGGAGAGGGATATCTTCTTTTCTTCCCCGTAACGGCGGAATTTTGAGTGGAATGACATGGATACGGTAAAAGAGATCGCTACGGAAAGTTTTCTTTTCCACTTCGTCTTCGATTACCCGGTTCGAAGCGGAGATGATTCTTACATCGACTTTCACCGTTTTCTGAGCGCCCAAAGGGTAGAATTCCTTTTCATCGAGGGCCTTGAGCAGCTTTCCTTGCATGGCCAGAGGAATTTCCGCAATTTCATCCAGGAAGACAACGCCGCCTTGGGCTTGGACAAACAGTCCTTTTTTTGCAGAAACGGCCCCGGTAAAAGCCCCTTTCTCAAAGCCGAACAATTCACTTTCCAGGAGCGTTTCCGGGATCGCCGCACAGTTGATGGCGACAAAAGGCATCTCTTTCCTGTCGCTTATGCGATGAATTGCCCGGGCGATCATTCCTTTCCCCACACCGCTTTCCCCGTGTATATAGACATTGGCTTCTGTCCTGGCAGCAAGGGTCACCAGTCCCAGGACTTTTTTTATCTCTGCGCTTTGGCCGATGATATTTTCGCTTTCAAAGTCATGTTTCACCATGATTCTGAGACGCTTGACCTCTTTGCTGAGGGCCGCCATTTCGATGCCGTTTTTGATCTGCACCAGGAGTTCGCGATTATCAAAAGGCTTCGTCAGATAAGTATAGGCCCCCTGCTTCATCGCCTCCACGGCGCTGGTGACGGTTCCGTGGGCCGTAAGGATAATAACGGGCAGATCGGGATCTATCTCCCGCAGGCTCTTCATCAGGTCGATGCCATTACCTCCGGCGAGTTTCAGATCGATAATGGCCAGATCAAACTCGGCGGCCCCGGCCTGCTTTTTCGCGCTCGCAATGTCCATAGCCGTCATGACGGCATATCCCTCTGATTCCAATCTCATTTTGAGCACTTTGAGGATGTTGGGATCATCATCGACGACCAATAGGTTTTTCATCCTATGAACCTCGTTTAATGGGTTTTAATCTTCTTTTTTTCAGCTCTACATCCCGGTCAATTTCTTTCATTTGCTCGATCTTTTGCTTCAAGGTCTCAGCCTTCTTTTCCCAAGCGTCGGTTTGCTTCTGCGACGTGCGTAGTTCATTGATAAGGGCAAGCATTACCCGGGCTTCTTCTTTGAAGTCGCTGTGGGGATATTTATCGAGTATCGCCTGGAAAGCGTCCAGGGATTTTCGATAATCGCTCTTTCCAACCATGGGCTTGGCATAGAGGATTCCCATCCGGAACAAGGCTTGATCCCCCATCTCGGGGAAGTCATTCAGGATCTGCTCATATTTTTTCAACGCACCGGCCTGATCTCCGCGCATCGCCAGTTGTTTTGCCTCACCGAGCTCTTGTTTCCCCACCAATGCCCATTTAAAGGTCGTACATCCCCCCAGGAGTTGGATCGTTATCACGACAACGGCAAAGTAAAGATAAAAGAGCTTCCCTTTCCGATCTCGCTTTCGACCCATATACGACCTCCGTGTTCATCGATGATATACTTGGCAATGGCCAGTCCCAAACCTGTCCCGCGTACGGTTCCCTTGCCGGCCTCGATACGTCTGAACTTCTCGAAGATCTCTTTTAACCCCTCTTGCGGGATTCCGCAACCCGTATCTGCAATGGAGACCCGCAAAACCTTTTCTTCAGGAATGCTGGTAGCAGACATGGTAATCCTACCCTGTTCCGGGGTGAATTTGAGGGCATTGCTGAGCAGGTTTTCTACGACCTCTTCCATTTTCTCCAAATCTATCATAACTGAGGGAAGATTTTCCGCACCATCCCAGCGGAGGTCGATCTTTTTCCTCCTGGCAAGGGGTGACCATTTCAGGAAGTTTTTTTCCAAAATTATCATGATATCTGCTGATTGAAAGGAAAAACCCGTCATGCCGGCCTCAAGACGAGAAAAGTCTAAAATGCGGTTTACCGAATTGATTAAGCGGCTGCATTCTTCCTCAATAATCAGGAAAAGTTCTTGCTGTTTTTCCGGCGCTTGCGCAAAAATTCCTTCCTGCAGCATGCAGGAAGCCTCTTTAATCGCGGTGAGCGGGGTGCGAAGCTCGTGGGAGAGATGATTGATGAAGTCCAGTTTCATCTGATCCAATTCCTGCAAGCGTTCGCACATGAGATTAAACGCGTCATTGAATTCCTTAATCTCTGGAGGCGAAACGATCTGCAACGGCGTTCCGAAGTCACCTTTGGCGATTTGCTTCGTCTTTTCCAACAAAAGTTTAATCGGAGAATTGATGGCCCTGGTCATCAAGATGGAGATAAGAATCACGGATAACAGCGCAAGGAAACCGGTAACGGTAAAAACACTGGCAACCTGGGTGGAGATCTCTTCGGATTGCTGCAATTTGGTATCCCTCTCGCTGACGGAGATACTGACCAGTGTCCTCAATTTCTCATCGATTTCATCGCCGATCCCATCACCTGCATGGAGCTTAGGGCCACTTCGTGGGTCAGCAGGCTTCTTCCTTCCGGCCATATCTCCCGTTTCGGCAAAAAGGGCATAGTACCGACCATGCAGGATACCGATCTCATGCAAAAGCACCTTTTGCTTTTCTACCGGAGCGCTGGCCAGAAATTCGGCCATTTTTTTGTTGAATTCCGCATGGACCTCGACAAATTGCCGCTTATAGTCCGGATCACCGGAGACTAGATATTTTTCTGTCGCCGCTTCTTCGGAATACAAGGTAAGGGAACTTTCTTCTGCGAGCCTGATCATACGGGAATCCATGATCGTATGGGCAATGATACGGTTGAGAAGATTCAGATTGACGACGCCGTAAACACCGGCACCGACGACCAATACAATGATCGTCAGATAGCTGATGATGAGTCTCTGTAAAATAGTTAGTTTCAGGTTACGCATCTCTTTGATTCTATATAGATTTTCTTCCGGCTGTTTCCGGTGACCACCCGGTATTAAAAGGACTCACTTTAGGAAGCCATTTTTCAATGGCTTCCTAAAGTGAACGAACGGATCCCTGATTCGGGATCGAAAGGCTAATCCACCTTCTTCCATGTAGCATCCGGATTGAATGCGGTCATCTCCAAAGCGATTTTCGCCGTGACCTTACCCAGGTCCTTTCGGTAAACAATTCCTGTATAATTGACAACGAAGGTGTTCATTCCGGAGATCCCATAGCTGGCAGGGAAGGCGACGACGGCAAATCCACCGGTCATCTTCCCGTTGATGATATAGCTGAGGGCGCCGCCCTCGGCGCTTTCTCCCTGTTCGGTGAGGATTTTATACAGATAGCCATGATAAGGTTGGGATCTGCCAATGGCCTCGCTGTATCCTTCAGCGCGGGCCTGGGCAACCAAAGACCCCAAGGGGCTGCTTTTTTCACTTGGCGACGTTTCCCAGTACAGGCCATCTTTTTTCCCGGTCGAACTCTTGAATTTTTGCGTATATTCAGGTTGCCCGTGCATTTCAGCCATCAGATCGGCATAATCCCTCTGCGCATCGGATATGGCCAGGCATGTTTGAATGGCACTCAGCTCATTTCGTCCGATCCGGCGCGAAAGGATTTCCTCTTTTCCTGCCGACGTGTCGAAACGCCAGTACTGTTTCCCCTTTACGATGGGAAAGGCGAACGGCCAATCATCCTTCCCGATGAAGAGTTTGTACGAGCGGCCGCTGATCATTTCAAGACGGTGCTTTTCCCGGTAGGACTTGGCGAATTTTTCCCGGTGTTGCCGATCCTGTACCTCGTCACCGGATAAGACAAGATCCTTGCTGCCGGGGCCAAGGATCCGGGTGAGCCGTTTCGTGTTATTGTTTTCGGCGGCCTGTACCAGGGCAGCCACCGCCGCTTCAGGGGTATCGAACCTCGTTTGCTTTGCAGATGAAGCAGGAGCGTCGGTTCGTATGCCGAGCAGACAGATGGCTAGGGAGGCCATGAAAATTATGCCGACATGCCCGGGTGAGACCCATGTTAAGGGGAAGATGCGTTTAAACATCGATTTACCTCCAAATAGATAAAAATAATATCATCGGTGCTTCCCGCGGGAATCGCCGCCACGTCCTTCACCGGACCCGCCAGAGGGGCCGCCGCGGCCTCCTTCTCCTCTCACGGCGCCTCTTTCCGACGGGCCACCGGACCGAATCGTAGCGCCCCAATCGCTCTGTCGTCGGACTTCGTTGCCTTGACCAATACCTGTAAACGCGTCTATCCTGTCACTTCGATCCGGCACAGACCGGGCGGCAGGTGTTTCACTCGGTGCTTGCTTTTTGGGCGAACCCTTGGACCGGACGATGGGGGCTTCACTCGGAGCTTGCTTCTTTGGCAAGCCACCGGATCTCACGGAAGGGGCCGCAGGCGAACCGAGGCTTCCGCCTGGCGCCTTGTCAAAGCCGCGATACATCCGCCGATTTTCGACTGCGTTTTGGTTTATTTTCCCAAAACGTTTCCGGGTGGACTGGTTCGGATAAACGACGCCCCGGCGATGAACAGGATCATGAACCCAGGTGCGCGTCCGCATATTGGTGATGTTGATGTTCGTCCGGTTGATATTGATCGTGCGATTCGTGTTTACATAGACACGCTGTTGATGCCAGTCCCAATGTCCCCATGCAGACCCCCAGAAAGCCCCTACAAAAAATCCTACACCGAACCAGATAGACCCCGGCGCAATGACAATACCTGGACTATACGGATAAATCACATAAGGAGGATAGGCCGGCCACCACCAGGGACCAAAAACCCACCAGGGATCATAAACGGGCACATAGATCACGGTCGGATTGTAAGGTGCAATACTGATGACGTCGTTTTCCCTGCTCACCCGCTGTTGCTGCGTATTTTTCAGGTTGCCCGCGTCATAGGCCCTATTGCGCAATTGTTGGACAGTAGCCATGACATCGGCTTCCTGGACAAGAAAAGCGTTTCCTATCGTCTGGGTCCAGTCCAGCTTCTCGCTCATCATGGCCAGAACCGCCGGGAAAGGAACCAGGGCTTTAACGCTCACATCCCATGACTCTTTGTCCAAGGCATTGTTGAACTGGTCCCCTTTCAGGTTCCCGTTCTTCTTCACCCAGCGGTCGGCCATCACCACTTCCAGGGGATAAGTTGCCGCCATGAGGGTCTGAGCGAGAAGTGCGTCGGGGTAAAGGGCGATGGGGGCCAACATCTGATCCAATTGTTCCTGGGAAAATTTCTTGGCACCGGCCTGAGTTTCCTGGGCGAACAGGGGTGATGGCACTGCCAGCAGCAGCACCAGGACCCAGATAACGGCCTTTTTTAAGAGTCCAAGCCTCTTCATGGTCTTCCTCCGCTTTGCTCCACGTTTGTGATTCTATCGTGCCGTCCACGCCGGCCTGCCAGTTTTCGCTGCCGCAGAATTTATTCAGGGTCGACTGTCCCATGAAGATCAGGATGATGTCCTTTTTCTGTGCCCCAATCTGGTAGCCGACGGAACCGGTAATCATATTATAGTAAATTATCGTTTTTCCGGCAATCCTTAATACGCCCTCCCCATATTCGCCGCTGACGACGAAACCTGCCTGAAGGACGTTCGGGATGATCAACGATTTATTTATGAGCTTCTCGCACCTCTTTCTGTTTTAACTATGGAACCAAGTCCGCCTCCAGGGGGCTATTTCCGGATTACCCATCTGCCGTCATTCTGTCTACAGGCCGTAGAGATCACCTTTTCCGGGCGTCCATCTACAGTGGCACGAATTTCAGCCTCTCGGCATACCTGACCGGATGGCTGCGTGTACGCAGGTTTTGGCGTAACGGCGTATGAGCGTTTGTTGTCCGGGTTGACCCACGTGGTGCTCCGATTGGAGGGCGAAGTTTCATACACCCGATTGAGTTGCTCCTGATCGTATTTGTCCATTTCGTTGCCAATGATATAGCCGAGCATGCCGCCCACCGCCGCCCCGATCAACGTTCCCCCGGTGTTGTGGCCGATGGCCTGACCGGTGATGGCACCAGCTGCCGCGCCGATTGCCGCACCGCCTGTTCCTTTCGTTGGAGTGGTGGTGCACCCGGAGGTAATCAAAATGAAAATAATCACGACCGCCAAGAGCTGTAATCCATATCTTTTCTGCATTGCGTATTCTCCTAACATTGTTTGGTTTTTCTGAAAGGTTACTTATCGAAGAAACTCAATGACTCCCTAGTATGCGACAGGGGCATTGAATTTCCGGACAATCGCTATCGCCCGACTGGTTCAATTGTCATCATCTGGTTGTCATCCACGATCAGGCTCCTCATCGTCATATCCCCTTTCCTTAGTCAGTTGTTGCGAGCTCTGATAAAAGAGATAGCAAGGTATGTGCCACACGTGCTGGTATGTGTTGTAAATATTTTAATTAACTTAATGTAGTAGTGAATTTAGAGGCGTGTGCGTTGAAGCTTGGACGAGGGGAATGTAGGATATTCCCTACAGGGGAGACGATTCCTCCACTCTATTCTTTGATAATTACGATGGTTCTTAGATGTCTGATTTTTCCTTCACTCCTGTCTGAAATTACGGAAAATTCTCTTTCCCACTTCATCTTCGATTACCCGGTTCGAAGCGAAGACGATTCTTACATCGACTTTCACCATGATTCTGAGACACTTGACCTCTTTGCTGAGGATCGCCATTTCGATGCCACTGTCTCCGGCAAGTTTCAGATCGGCAATGGCCAGATCAAACTCGGGTTCGTCATTTTGCCACCTTGGTTCCGGCGCGTTTTCCTTCTATACATAACGACATAAATAATTGCGCATGTTGATTCTTTCTGCTATAGTGGAGGCAAAAAGGAGGGAGCCATGCGCAAGTTTGAGATCAAGGATGCGGCGATTATGGAAATAGCGGTTCAGCA
>Ga0247841_10003239_pt1 | contig 30664 bp, 23 predicted proteins | sample LaCruzMarch2015__2_FD_192410 | JGI IMG/M metagenome (GOLD analysis project Ga0247841, IMG submission 192410) | Freshwater microbial communities from meromictic Lake La Cruz, Castile-La Mancha, Spain - LaCruzMarch2015_18m | ecosystem: Environmental > Aquatic > Freshwater > Lake | place: Spain... | reverse complement strand
GGTCACATTGGTCACGGTATAGCTTGTGGCAACCAACGGCGCAACATCAAAGACATAAGGTGTGGCCGCAATGCCTGTAACGGTGACCGGGGTTGTCCCATCGGTATAGGTGATGTCCCATGGAGCCGCCCCTGTCAGTTCTACCGCCAGTTCGACCGTTGCCCCTGCGCATATGGTCTGCGAACCTGAAATTTCGGCTGTCGGCAATGGGTTCACTTCTACCACCGCAGAGCCTGTGCCGGTATTCGAACAAAGATTGTCATCGGTCACATTGCTTACGGTATAGGTTGCGGTAACCAACGGAGCAACATCAAAGACATAAGGTGTGGCCGCAATGCCTGTAACGGTGACCGGGGTTGTCCCATCGGTATAGGTGATATTCCATGGCGCGGTCCCTGTCAGTTCGACCGTTAGGTCGGCCGTTGCCCCTGCACAGATGGTCTGCGAGCCTGCAATAATCGAGGCTGTCGGCAATGGGTTCCCATCGATGAGGTTATCTACATAGGTCACCGGTGTCAATTCACCGCCATATTCATCAAATACAGCACACAAATTAGGTGGGGCGACATCGGGAGCCGTTCTAAGATGAATATCCGTGGTGCCCCCATTATAAACGAATACCAGGTCAATTAATTTTTCTCCCGTGAAATCAGTGCCAATGGTTGTCGGGTTGGTAATGATCAGGGATGAAGTATTCGGGAGGCTGTAATCCGGGTTATACTGAACAGTGAATGTGCCAACCGGAGGGACAAAAACATTGGTATATCCGGGATCCGGGCCGGGTGTCAGTACAGTATGGTCATAGTCCAGGAACAAATCCATTCCAACAATTTTTCTTCCGGAAACGTAGATTGGAACCAGGACGTTATCGCCAATACACAAATTTGTAAGATCGGGTTGTAATGAAACGATAGCCGATATCACAGTAATATTAATACTTACTGAATTTGAACACGTTGTTCCCGGATCGGTATAGTTATAGGTGACTATATGAACACCGCCTCCTGCGTCGGAAGGGTTAAACTGATCACCGGTAACGCCAGTCCCTGAAAAAATTCCACCGGAGGGAGTAGCAATCAATGTAACCGCAGGGTCGCTGAGGTTGTAAGGTCCATAAGTCCCAACAAACGCAACAACTGGCAATGGGTGAACGGTCATGGTTTCCGTATTCGAAGTCGCCGGGTTTCCACTGGTACAGACCTCGCTTGAGTTTAAAACAACAGAAATTGCATCACCATTAACCGGTTCGTAAATATAGGTATCGCTATTTCCACCTACCGGGGTTGTCCCATTATACCATTGATACGATGGATTGGCCCCCTCGTTGTCCGGATGGGCGGTAAAAGTAACAGATGTTCCGGTACAGACCGGGTTGCTGCTGGCATCAATTGTGACGCTGACCGGAAGAATCGGATTGACAATCATTGTCACTGTATTTGATGTGGCCGGGTTTCCGCTTACACATGTCTTGCTTGATGTCATTACCACCGACACAGCATTACCATCTTCAGGGATATACGAATAGGTTGGGCTGTTCCCGCCCACAGGGGTTGTACCAACATACCATTGGTAGGCAGGCGTAATCCCTCCGTTTACCGGGACAGCAGTGAATGTCACGGAAGTCCCTTCACAAACCGGATTGGCACTGGCACCAATAGAAACGCTAACCTCCATGATGGGGTTAACAACCATGGTCACCGCATTGGAGGTTGCAGGGTTATTGGTTGTGCAAGGTTCACTTGAAGTGAGGACTACTGTGATGACATCTCCATGGGTTGGAACATAACTATAGGTAGGACTGTTTGTGCCTACCGGGGTTGTTCCCCTGTACCATTGCCAGGATGGCGTTGCTCCACCATTGACCGTTGTAGCCGTGAAGGTAACTGAAGCCCCTGCACAAACCGGATTGGCGCTGGCATCAATTGTGACGCTTACCGCCAACAAAGGTTTGACAACCATGGTCACGGTGTTCGAAGTGGCCGGGTTGCCGCTTGTACAGGTCTCGCTCGATGTGAGTACCACTGAAATTTCATCGCCATCTTGTGGGACATAGGAATAAACCGGGCTGTTGGTACCAACCATATCCAACCCCTTATACCACTGGTATGAGGGGGTTAAACCTTCGTTTTCAGTTGTGGCCGTAAAGGTAACCGTTGTACCGGCACATACATTGTTGGCATCGGCATCAATCGTAACGCTTACCGGCAACAATGGATTTACTGTTACGGTAGCACTGCCAGTGCCAATATTGGAACACAAAGCATCTGTGACATTGGTCACATCATACATTGTCGTTGCTATGGGGCTGACATGAAATTCATAGGGGCTGGACATGATCCCCGCTACGGTAACCGGGGTTGTCTGATCGGTATAGGTGACTTCCCAGGGTGCAATACCGGTAAGTGCGATACTGAGCAAAGCACCGGACCCTAAACAAATTTCCTGGGACCCACTGATTGTTGCCGTGGGCAATGGGTTAACAGTTACATTACCGCTTCCTGTCCCGACGTTGGAACAAAGGCTTGCATCGGTAACATTAGAAATCTGGTATGTAGAACTAACGATGGGGTTTACCGAAATAGTCCCCGGACTTGAATTGATGATTACGGTCCAGGATGAGGTCCCATCGGTATAGGTAACCTCCCATGGAGTTTGTCCGGTTAAGACAACATTTAGGTCAACGGTTTCACCGGCACATACCGTAGCGGTACCGCTAAGCTCTGCGGTTGGCAATAAATTACCAACAACCTCATTGTCAAAATAATCAGCCGATATGGTATTTCCGTCAGGGTCATAAAGGGCAGATGTGGGAGCAGTGTCCGGCGCCCTTCTTAAATGAATGCTGGTACCTGTGTTAACCCCGGTACTGTGATATACGAAAGTCAGATCAATCACTTTTTCATTGATAAAGTTCACACCAATAAAACCTGAGGATTTCTGGATCAACAAAGAGGTAATGGTAGTGCTTCCGCCGTAGCTATAATTCAACTGGGTCACACTAAAATCCGGATGTACATAAGAATATCCAGGCGTCGTTCCCGGAGTGAGGACGGCATGGTCATACTCAAGGTAAAACTGCATACCCAATACATTGTTAACTGTTAATGTAATAGGGATGGTGACCGTTGCGCCATCGCATAACCCCGTAAGGTCGGGTTGCAATGTAACCGTGCCCGAAGCAGGTTGTTTCCCGATGTTCCCCGGCAATACTTTGTTCCCCTGATTCTGTGCATAAGTAAACAGACTGGCCATACTTATGAATAAGATCAGCAGAACTTTGGCGAATGGAAAATATATATTTTTCATGTTTCGTTTTTTAATTTTGCCTTTAATAACTTGTATTATTATTTGCTTTTTTCTTAATCATAAATTAATCTGGATCGTAGGAGCCATTTACATCGCCTGTGCTGATCCCTTTCAGGTCCTGGACAACGGGAGCGCTGTCGATGATAATTGCAGGGTTCTCAAAGGTCATATCCCCGGCAGTATAATTGGGGTTGGGCAACACTCCGGCTACCCGCTTTTGCAAAACGATGATGTCCCCACCGTTAATTTCGTCATTCCTGTAAACATTGGCGGCTTTTTGGCGCAATGTCCAGGGAGGGGTAGGGGTAATGGGCCCGATGGTATTTGGGGCAACGCCGGCTACATATTTCTGTACATTGATGATATCTCCAACATTTACCCAATCGGTACTCCAAAGCGGGAAATCCTTATCGCCATCCAACCAATAGGTCCCATTGGGGGCATACATTTCAAAATAACCGTTCGCATCCGTAATGGATGAAGTAACAATAACCGGCATTGGAATTGTGTCGGGATACGGATTGTCGCCCTGTTTCAAATAAACGGTGATGCCTTGAAGGGGGGTGTTCAGGTCATTATCATACGTCAAATACCCGCTGATTTTATACACCAGGTTTACCCCGCCGTCATTCCAGGCTGTAGGGACGATAACCGGATCGGGCATGTCATTGGTTGCAATTTCGCAACCTGCAACAAAGGCAATGGGCGCTTGTCCGCCACCATTGACATGAAAATTAAGGTTGCAGAAGGTTTCCGTGCTGATCCCTGTCCAAGGGGTTGAACTTGTCCACACAATCCGTATAACATTTCCTGTCATATTGAAATTTGCAGCGCCCACTCCGGGAAAATCCGACACATTCAGATAGGTGAGCCGCGAAGCATCATAGGAAATATTGAGGGTAACGGCTCCAACGTTGGCGGGCATATCGGTAAAATAAACAGGGACAGCGATATCGGCACCTACTTCGCTGGTAGGCATTCCGATATAGGCATTGGAGCTTCCTCCCTGAGTAATGACACCGTTGGTATAACTTACCTGGATCGGATCGCCTGCAACGGTAGAGAACAAGCAGCCTGCGCCAAAGACGATATTGGCATCCCCAGGCCCATTGTATTTAAAGCGGAGAGTAAGAAATTCCCCATCGATTAATCCGGGCGCCGGGTTTGTCCATACAATGGAAATCCCTGTACCTGTTGCATTGACAAGGGCACTGTGAGGGTTCAGCGGCGTACCGATATAGGTTAATTCCGGGATATCAAAGGGGATGTTCAGGGTGATTGCGCCTGCTGTCCCGGTCCCAAGGGCATCAAAACCACTCAACGACAGAGGGATATCGTACTCCACGCCCTGTTCGGCATCGGCTATTGGACCAAGGCTGGCACTGGCAACAGCCACGCCCGGTTCAACCGTGCCATTATGATAACTAGCTTCAATATTAATTGGGGGGTCATCCGCAGTGGTAACAATACAACCAGGATAAAACTCCAAATCTGCCTCCGTGTTACCGGTATATAAAAACGTCACCAAAATTGCATTTGGTGTTGCAGGCGACCAGTTAATATCTGCGCCGGCATCATTTTCCCAGGTAAGGTGAACGATGCCGCCACTTGCATTTCCAATAAGCCCTACAAATGCATCCATACCCATTGCGTTTACAAAATCCAGTTTATCAACGTCATAATGGATGTTTTGTGTAATGGAACCCGCATTTTCGGTAAAATTCTCAAACCGTACCTGAACTGTAACATAGTGGCCGGTAAGTACCGTAGCTCCAACAAGGGTCACTGTTGATGGGGAACTGGGATCTTCGCTAACGCTCCCGTTTGTATATTCAACAATAACCGGCGATGGCGGAAACCCCTGGCTTACCTCGCAATCGGAGGGATAAAAATCCAGAGGGCTTGTGCCAGGCCCTGAATAGACGAAATTGATATCACAAAGTTTTCCATTGAATGTAGGGAAACTCAAATCAACATCGGTCCATGTAATCCATAACGTATTTCCGACAGGATTAACAACAGGGTTGACAAAATCTACATGTGTATTGGTAATACTGCCAAAACTTAATATTTCCGCATCGAGGGTGATGGCAAACTGAATAGAGCCAACGTTGTTAAAATCAGTGACCATAAGCGGAACAGAGACTGTTTCTCCCGGGATCGCCGTAGTTACGGTAGCGAGTGATGCGGTGGCCTGACCAAAAGTTGCCGAACTGAAAATCAGCAACAAGAGCATCATTAATGTAAATTTCTTTTTCATAATTGTTTGTATAAAGTTATTTACTGTTTAATATTTACATTAGGGTTATATGTTGATTTGTTTGATTGCCTTCAATGGGTTTTAATGATTTTGCGGATTGCCTGGAAAGTTTGGCCCGAAGTGTTTTTCAACTCCAGCCGCACAAAATAGCAACCTGCGGCAATTTCTTTGGCATCAAAGGAAACGCTGTGCTCCCCTGAGTTTTGATATGCCCGGGCCAATTCCGAGATGGTATTTCCAAACCGGTTTAAAACGGTAATGGCTACATTACCATTATCAGTTAATCGATAGGCCAATTTTGTTGTTTCATAAAAAGGATTGGGACAGCTTATGAACTGATGGATCACCTCGTTCCCTGAACCCTTTTCCACTGACATGGGGTTCACGGTCAGTTTAGCTGCATCCGATGTAGAGGAACATGAAACCGGTCCCAACACACACCGGTATAAATTATTGTTTAAATATCCTGAAACTGAACTGATAAGCAGGGAATCACCATGGGTATTTGAATAGGGCGCCCCCTCCTGTAAACCAATCCAGGTTGCTCCGTTGTCACTGCTCCCGTACCACTGGAACAGGGTGGCATTGGGGCTTACAATATGAAAAACCGCAGGTTCCCCTGCCTCAACGGCAATATCTTGCGGCTGAACCTCAACGATGGGTTGGCCATCGCCAACAGAGCCGTTGTTGAACGTTATGTTCAGAATTTGTGTATTCACATCCGCAATTTCACATCCCGTGCCGAAAATCAGATCATTGTCTTCGCTTATATATTGATATTGAATATCAAACAATTTATTTTCCGGGAAATTTGCCCCCGTTATACCACTCCAGGTTACAACTAATTGCGAAGGGGTTAAGATCCTGCTGACAAGGATATCTTCGAGTTGAGGGTCGATATTTTGTAATGAAGCATAAATTAAATGGGCCGAATCATACCTTATATATAAGGTGATGGCCCCGATGTTATATAAACCGTTGGCGGCAACAGGCAACAACACATCCTGGCCGGCACAAACAGAAGCATTGCCCAGGGCAATGCTTTGTGCTTGTGCCGGGAGGCAAGCTCCGGAGAAGAACAGGATAAAAGATAAAGGGTAAATTCTGTTCATTATTTCTGGTGCAATGTGTTGGATTTTTTTAACTGTTAATAAAGAGTAAAAGAAGACAGTACAAAAAGTACTGCCTTCCCTTACTCTGAGAGTGTTACTTCTGGAAGATGAATTTATTTACTTTCGAATAGCTATCGGAAGCGCCGGTAACATCGATCTTATACAGGTAAACGCCCTGGCTCAGGTTGACATTGGCCGGATTCACAACAAAAGTATGGGTTCCAGCATCCTGCATTGCATCTACAAGCACGCTGAGGGTTTTGCCAAACATGTCGGTAATCACCAGGCGGACCTGGCCGGCTTCCGGCAAAGTATAGACAATGGTAGTCGTGTTCCTGAACGGGTTCGGGTAGTTGACCATGGAGAATGCTTGTTCCCCAGTCATTACATTGGCCATCTTCAGGTCAAAGTTCATGGGTTCTGCATTGGCATTGGCAAATTCGGAATTTTCCCCGATGGTGAAAATTTGTACCGGGTTGGCGATTTCTTCTTTTGCTTTTACCGAAACAGAGAGGATGGGCTCGCCGCCATTTACGGACAAGGCATTGACATCTGACCAGGCTACAACAAGTTTTCCGTTGGCTACTTTGTATTGTAAGCCTTCCAGTGATGTTGTTACTTTTTCGACTTCAAACAAACCCTGGTCGAAATTGAGGGCCAGTGTCATAGCGCCCAGGTCGGCCGTTCCATTGCTGCGGATATCATAAGTAAATGATTGTTCCACAGGAATGTTTTGTACGCCATCTTCGACAGCATTCAAGGTAACGGCTGATTTCATCCCTGTTGGGACAAAGGAACCGTTTACATCGCCGTAGCAAAGGCCAAGGAAGGTTTGTCCAAAGTCCTTAACCGGGTTCGATGCATCGATGGTAAAGGTTGCAGGGACAAAAGCCCAGTCACCGGCGGGGAACGCATCAATCAGTTCAACCACGCGCAATTTGATGTAAAGGGCATCGAGGGCTGAGATGGTAAGGCTTCCATTGACGTCGGCGGCCAGTGTTTTGGTTGGCGTTGTCAACGGACCTGGAACGCTCATCTGAACGATCAGCGCGTCGGTGGCATTGTTGCCCCCCCAGATATAACTACCTTCAAAATCGTAGTATCCGCCATTGCCAACATAATTGTCGGCAGTCAGGATATAATCGCCATCGGGGATTCCGACAAAAGCAAAGTATCCCGATTCTCCATTTGATAACAAATTCGGTCCGGAGGTGCAGGTGCCCACGATGGAATAATCAACAGCATTCCTAAGGGTAAGTTCTACATTGTTGACACCCGTAAGGTAACTATTTTCATAGGTGACATAACCGAACACGTTGGCGCCATCGGGGAGAATATAAACCTCCATGCAGGCAGAACCATAACCGCATTCTTCTATTCCAGGAATTGATTCATACACGCATACCTGGCCTTCACAACCTAAGCAGGGCGAATTCCAGAGAACCTGGATGGAGTCGGTGCCCTGTCCGGATACAATGGTGCCGTTTAAGGCCGTCCAGTTAAACAAGTGGTCGGGGTTACCGGGAAGTGCATAATAGGCAAGGGTGTCCCCATTATTGACAGTGATAGGGCCAACAATCTGCGGATCCGGTGCGGCAAAGAGGGTTACGTGCAAAGGATCGGAAGTATCGCAGCAATTGCCCCTGCAGATGGTTACCGTTACTTCGCCTTCGGTGCATTCGCCCCAGCAAATCCAAATATAATTGCCAAAGTCCTCAACACTATGATAGGTTCCGGAAATAGACCATTCGTAGGTATCGCCTGTCTGTCCACCAGTAGCATAATAATCGCCACATCCCCCCTGGCAGAGTGAATCCGGGCCGGTAACGCCGGCAACGGGGGCATCGGTGGCAATTATTTCGATTACATTGGTATAACCAGCCGATGCGCATTCAGAAAGGCCAAGGGTTGAGATGGTGCTACGGCGGTAATAATTGGTTGGCTCCCATAAGGTATCGGGGGCATATCCTTCGCCGGTTTCATCGGGAATGATGGCCCAGCCGATTCCATTGGTGCTGTGATACCAGATGTATGAAAGCGTACCTGAGCCTGTAGCGGGGACCACGGGGTAAAGGGGTGCCGCTGGATACCCGGAACAGATGGTCTGGTTGTCTGCAATTGTACCGGCTGTCGGGATTTCCTGTACAACGATGGTAACAGGTGTGGTTGCATCTTCTGATCTGCATTCAACAGTCCCAACGATATAATGGGTATATCTGCGGTACATGGTAGAAGCAGTCAATGTTGTTGAACCGAAGTCAAATCCCGGTCCATCCTGGTCAGGGACTGCAGGGATCCATACGCTGCCATTTATACTGCTTTCCCAACTGTAGGTATAACCCGGATCGATGGTACATGGAACGTCAATCAGATCATCCGGCGTGGTATTGTAGCAAATTGTTTGTGATGCGGCAATTGCGCATGCAGGGATCACCTCCTGCACAACGATGGTAACCTCACTGGTCGGATCTGAATAGCATTTGCTTGACCCAACAGTGGAAACCGTAATACGTTGGTACATGGTTGTTTCTGTGAGCGTGGTTGTCCCAAAAGCAAAATATGCCGTATGGTTTTCCGGGAGAGCGGGATCCCAATCCGATCCGTCGGTGCTGCTTTCCCAATTATACGATAGGGTACCGCTTCCCGTACCCGGGGATGCGGATCTCAGCGTGTCGGGGGTTGCATTGTAACAAATGGTCTGGCTTGCGGCAATTCCACCGGGCATAGGTACGGCCTGTACAGATATTGCAACAGTATTTGAAGGGTCAAGTGATTCACAGGTGCCTGCAAGGGCCCAACGGCGATAGTTGGTGTTGTTGTAAAGGGGGTCCGCAATGGCCAGGTCTTTCTCAATGGCGCCTGAAATTTCAACCCAGGAGCCGGAAGGAGGAACATTGTATTCCCATTGGTAGGATACGCCTGAGCCTTGATCCGAACCGGTCAAACCATCAGGCACAGTGCCATGGCAAATAGTCTGGCTCTGGGCAATGGTGCCGGGCAGGGGAATATCAGCAATACTGATCGTAACCTCATTTAATGAATAGGCAACTGTATAGCATGAAAAAAGCGTATGGACGGAGTCAACCCCACGTACCCTGAATCTTTGTTCATCAGAAACAGGAGCGGCAAAGGTATATACAGGCATTGTTTCACTTTTAGGAGATACTCTTTCCCAATCCGTTCCATTGAACTTTTCCCACCAGTAAACAAAAGTTAACGGGCCATTGCCACCTGTGAACGGCCTACACGTAAGAGGATCAGGCGTTGTGTTCGGGCAAATAGTTTGATTTGCGAATGCCGAGTCGGCAATAATCGGAACTGGATCAGTGAAGACAACGGTTGTAAAACCGTTCTCAACATCTCCGGGATTTGGGCCATACCTAACGGTTAACCAGTATGTCCCTTCCAGGTAGTGCATTACATCCGTAGCAAGGATGACAGGGTTTTGTTCAGTTGAAGTCCAGGCATTTAAACCAGTCCCGGGCCCCACCCAGGAATACTGGGCGCCAGGAATGCCACACGAGCTGATAACACCACCGGTACATTCCAAGAAAATGGGAGTACCCAAGGTAGGACAAATAGGGGAGTTGCTGGATTGCGACCGGGCATTAAACGCCAGTGCCAGAAACAGGATCATCAAAGCCAATGGCTTCAACAAGACAGGTAGTTTCAATTTTTTGTAAATTGTTTTCATAATTTTTATGTTTGTTAATAATACCAGTTTAATTTGACATTTAATAATGTTCATTTTAATTGGAGGAATATATAGAGGGTCGGTTGACTATGGGGGGGGTTCCAGTTTCAGATAAATTTTTCGGTTGTTCATGGTTCATTCCGTTTTTTTGCAACTACGAAAATAACATACTATTTGTTATACTATATACCTTAAATAATATATTTTACAAGATTTGGAGTTATCCGTAATATATTTGACCAATTTCCTGTATTTTTTCTGGCATTTTTAAAAGGTTGCCCTATAAAAAAAATCAAATTTTATTCTTGAACAATTTAAGAGTTTTGCAAATGTAAAATATTTTCACAAATCCGCCAACAATAATTAAAAAAAAATTAATTTTACCCTTGCACAATTCACAGGGTGTTGCAAATATAAAATATTTTCACAAATCCGCCAACAATAATTAATTTTTACGTGAAAATTAAAATAAAGTTACACTGAAAATAATTGTATCCCAATGAGCCATCCCCCTGCCCACATCAAATTAATGATCGTTGAAGAACGGTGTATCGTTTTGCATGCCCTGGTTGCCCTTTGCAGTACCTTTAAAAACATGGAAGTTGTGGCGGCCGCCTGCAATGGCGCCGAATTGGCGCAGTTGCTCGAAACGGCGCGCCCCGATATTGTCATCGCCGGCATACAGGCACTTTTTCGCGACGGGCTTGAACCTGCCCGGGCCAGCAATGAAAAAATGCCGTGGTCCAGGGTAATATCCTTGTCAGTTTACGATCATCCGGCTTATGTTAAAAAATTGTTAAAACTCGGGGTCCGTGGTTTTATTTCCAAAAATGCATCCGAAAATGAACTGGAAAAAGCGATCCTGTCCGTTTTCAATGGCGAAATATATCTTTCCGAAGAAATTTCCCGTTCAGTTATAAAGGATTTTTCCAATCCAACCGGGCCGGATGTAATAAATAATTATAACTCCCTTACATTCCGCGAAATTCAAATCATCCAGTTGCTGTCGGATGGTTGCTATACCCGGGAGATTGCGGAAAAATTATTTATAAGCCCAAAGACTGTTGAAAGGCATAAGACCAACATCCTGAAAAAATTAAACCTGCGAAATACCGCCCATTTGGTGAAAATGGCCATACAAAACAACATTATCGTGACCTAAATGCAGTGAATTAAAAAACCTTTCGCAATAAAAAATCAATAGCGCAAATTGCCCGGGTGGCTTTTCCCGGACGTCAGTGGGTTTACTTTTACATCAAGGCCCCGCGTGGCCCTGAGCTCGTCGGCTTTTTGTTTGGCCGAAAGCAATTGCGGGTTGACCTGAAATGCCCGGTTATAATAATAGGATGCCACATCATAACGTTGCAGCCACTCATAGATAAGTCCCAGATGCCGGTATGCGTCGGCCAATGCCGGGGCATATTCGATGGATTTATTAAAAAAGTAAACCGCCGAATCGACATACCGTTGCTCCGGTTTATAGGTCAGCTTGACCTCATATCCATAAGCATACCGGAACATGGCGTCGCCAAAACCCGGGTGGATAACCAATGCTTTTCGTATGGCCGTCATCCCTGCGTTTACCAACGAGTCCTTTTCCTTTTTATCCGTCGTTGTTGTGGCTTTAATAACCATATCAGACCCATAATGCAACTGGTTCTGTGCGCTGTTCTGCCCAGTCGCGATATCGGTCCTGAACAAGGTCAGGCTGTCAACCCAGGCCGTGTTTCGTTTCACCGTAACGACAGCGCCTGCGGTAACCGCTAATAATATGAATAAAAATAACGGCAGCCTTGCCAAGTGCCCCTTAAGCGATGAGGCCAGTCCCGGTTGAAAAGCGGTTTTGAAAAAGATATCGGGAAGTATCACAATAAGCATACATATTCCCATGGATGCTGCATAAATATTGCGTTCGGCAAAGATCCCCCCCCGGAGGACAATAAAACCCATGACCGGCGCCATGGCAATCAGAAAAAAACCCAGTGCGAGGCCCAACGCAGCCTTTTTCCGGACCTGGAAAACAACAAATACAATCAACGCCAGAAAAAAAAGCAACCCTGACAACGCCCAAAGATTATCCCATCCAACAGCGGGGATTTGATTGTAGGAATAATCGTATCTCAACGGGTGTGGCCAGAACAACATCTTCAGGCTGAAAAGAAAGAGAAGGAAGGCAGTTGAAAACCTGACCGCTTCATCCCTGTAGGGATAATTGATGATGTCGTCCGGGATGACGGCAGGGACCGGCCCCAGGGCCATCCGCCGCTGGATGAAAAATAAAAAAACAACCAGCAGAAAAGGCAAAACCCTGATGGCAATGTCCCTGATTTTCCACGCCCCCCCATAAAACAATACCAGGGGGAGCAACAATATCCCGGTAAGGGCGCTCTCTTTGGATAACAGCGCAAAATAGAAAAACAACATCCCCAATATCAAATCCCCGGCTTTTTTATGGTCGGCATACCTGAGCGAAAAAAACAACATCACCATAAGGTTAAAAAAACTCAGCAGCTCGTCCCTTCCCTTGATGTTGTCCACCACCTCGGTGTGTATCGGGTGGGCGGCAAACAAAAGGGAAATGAATAAAGGGAAAATCAGGTTTTTTTTTGAAAAAAGACGGGCCATGACCAGAAACAAAAAGAAAACAGTCAGGGAAAAAAAGGTTACGTTAAAAAAATGGCTTACCCATGGAGAAGCCCCGAAAAACTGATATTCAATGGCAAAAGTAACCAGCGACAAAGGCCGGTAGTAACCCAATTTCATATTCGAAAAATGCCAGAAATCGACCTTCATCAGTTTGGGTATCCCGGAAAACCCCTCCTGCACATACTTGTTTATGGTAATGGCGCTATAATCGTCCAGCACATAGCCGTTTTTTAAACTATTAACATACAGGATAAAAGCAAAACAGGCAATGGCCACGCCCAAATAATAGTGTGCGGGGAGATAACGGAAAACGGTTTCTTTCACCGTTTGTTTCTTGCCGGGCCGTTTCAGCGGTTTTGCGGGGTTTTTGTTTAACATGTCAGAAGTTAAAAGATATATAATATATAGGTGTATGAATGAAGGCCAAAACAGAATTGATTTTTCTTTACAAAATTAAAAAATTATAAAGAATTTGTTGCTGTCTGTCTTATTGATGAGAAAATTTTGTATATTTGAATTTCATTGCTTTCGTGTTTTCAATGAAAAACCTTTTTTTAAATATTAATATATTCATAAACAAATATTTATGAAAAATTTAACAGGCCTTTTTAAAACCATTAGAGAAATTTCGCAGATTTCTCAGATTTCTTTCATCATGGGTATTTTCATGCTTTTCCCCGGGATAAATACCAGTATGGCCGATAATATCATCACAGCGGGCACCACATTAAAAATTGCTTCCGGCACCTCCCTGGTTTCCACCGGGGGCATCACCATTAAAAACGGGGCAACCCTCGATAATTCGGGATCCTTGGTCCTTAAAGGCAACCTGACCAATGAAAACGCTGCCCCAAACTCACTTGGAACGGGATTGGTAGAGCTGTCGGGCACGACAAACCAGGTCATCACCGGAATGAACACGATTGGGGACCTCACCCTGAACAATACGGCCGGGGCAACCAACAGCGGTGAAACAGAGGTTACCGGGATCCTGACGCTGACGGCCGGGACAATAGCCCTTGGCAGCAACAACCTACTCCTGGGCCCATTGGCCACGGTTGCAGGGACGCCTTCGTCCGCCACCATGGTCGTTGCCACGGGTAGCGGCCAACTGCGCAAGGAGTTCCCTTCGGGCTTTGCCGGTTCTTTTACTTTTCCGGTGGGCGATGCCACCGGGGTAGCCCAATACTCGCCCGTGACCCTGATTTTTACTTCGGGCGTATTTCCTTCAGAAAACTATGCCGGCATTTCGTTGGCCAATGAAAAATATCCCGACCCGGTCATTACCGGCAATTATCTTGACCGATACTGGACGATCACGCAGTCGGGCATCGGGGACTTTACCTGTGACGCAGTTTTTCAATACCTTGCATCCGATGTAAACGGCACAGAAAACCTGATCAGTTGTACAAAGGTCAACCCCCTGCCCTGGACCACCTATGCCCTCGCCGATGCCGCCTTGCACCAGTTGACTGCAATTGGCATCGGTTCGTTCAGCGTTTTCACCGGGGTAAAAAGCACTACCCCCCCTGCGAACCAGGAGCTGGCCAACATCACCATCCCGGATGGCATTGCCAATTGCTATGACGCCACCCAGGCACTTACCGTGGCAGGGAACGGGACCACTTTTATTGTTGAGCCAAATGGTAGCGTTACCCTGGTAGCCGGGGAACGGATATCCATTTTGCCCGGGGCAACGGTCTTATACGGAGGATACCTCCACGCCGATATTACTACAACCGGAACGTACTGCGGCTCTTCAATGAACCCGCTTGTCACCAACTTAGTAAATGAAGAAAAAGAACTGACAACCTTTGTTGAGGAACCAACCAACCGTTGGTTCAAAATTTATCCAAACCCGGCCACCGACTACGTTGTTGTTGAATTTGACCCCTTGAGCGCCCCATCCCTGACCCGGGTTGCCATATATAATGTCAACGGGAAACCCATCCTTCAACAAACCCTATACAATGAAAATAACCACCGGTTTTCGCTGACGGCACAACCTGTCGGGATTTATGTGGTCAAAGTGGTGGCAGGCAACAGGGTTGAAATTGCAAAGATTGTGAAAAAATAGAAAAAGAACGTCAAGTGGTTACCGATTGGTTTACTCATTTAACGTTTTTCAGAAAAGTTAACATACCCATAATAAATATTATATCGTATGAAAAACCTGGCACTTCTTTTCATCGCTGTTATGTGGATATCCTTTCAGTTACCGGCACAGGTCGGTATCAATACCGACGGGAGCGACCCTGACCCATCGGCCATCCTCGATGTAAAATCGGATTCACTGGGAATGTTGCTCCCCCGGATGGGGGCAATTCAGCGCAACGCCATTCAAAATCCCGCCAATGGATTGATGGTTTTTTGCACCGATTGCGGGCCCGCTGGGGCCGGCGTTATATCGATTTGCAACAATGGCGCCTGGGGCAATATTTCGCCCTGCCTGACCTGTAGCGCGCCCACCGAAGAAGCGCACGTTCCATCCCCGTCACAAATCATCTGGAGATGGTCCCCGGTTGCAGGCGCTTTAGGATACAAATGGAATACCATCAATGATACCACAACAGCCGAATTTGTTGAAGAGACCTCTTTTACCGAAACCGGCCTTTCATGCGATTCCTTATATACCCGTTATGTGTGGGCGTACAACCTTTGTGGTTATTCAGATGCAACGACCCTGACCCAATCAACCACGGGCGCCCCTTCGGCACCGGTGGCGGGCATCCATAATTTTTCGGATACAGAAATCGTATGGAACTGGAACGCGGTTGAGGGCGCTACCGGTTATAAATGGAACAACACCGATGACTACAGCACGGCCCAGGATAATGGAACCGACACCATCTACACCCAACCAGGCCTGGAATGCGGATCTTTTTATACCTCCTACGCGTGGGCCTACAACGCCTGTGGCCATTCGCCTCCCCGGTCAATGACCCAAACCATTACGACATCCCTTCCCTCCCCGATTGCCGGAACTCATGTTTCCTATCCCGATCAGATAATATGGAACTGGGAACCGGTTGCAGGCGCCATTGGATATAAATGGAATACCTCCAATAATATAGCTACTGCCATTGAGATGGGTTTAGCGGAATCCTTTACTGATACTTCTTTGGTTTGCGGCAATTTATACACAAGATATCTATGGGCGTACAACCTCTGTGGATATTCAGATACAACAAAACTGACCCGGGAAACGCAACTGGCCCCTGCCCCTCCGTATTCCGATAGCACCTACCACATAGCAGAAAGGGAGCAAATCCAATGGAAATGGAACAGGGCCATTGGCGCTATAGGTTATTTGTGGAACGATGAGGATAGTTCTTCCACTGCAATTGATGTCGGATCGGACACTTCTTACACCGAAACCGATTTGGAGTGTAGCGAAAATTATAAAAGGTATATCTGGGCCTATTCGGCATGCGGCAATGAAGGCATATCCCCCCCTCAAATGATTAGAAAAAGGACTGCGCTATGTGCTTTTGAAAATTGCGGTACCGATTCACTGTTATATGGTGGCAAATATTATAAAACAGTACAAATCGGTTCCCAGTGCTGGCTAAAGGAAAACATGAACATCGGCCTCCGCATCAATAACGATCAAGAACAGACCAATAACGGGATTATTGAGAAGTACTGCTATAACAACAATGAAGCGAATTGTACCATATACGGAGGCTTATACCAATGGGCTGAAGCAGTCCAATATTTAGACGGCGCTACCAATACAACATTATGGAATCCAATACCTACCGGGAATGTACAAGGTATTTGCCCTGATGGGTGGCATATCCCATCCGATGCAGAATGGACAATCCTTGCAGATTTGTATGGTGGTGTGGTAAATGCAGGTGGAAAATTGAAAGAAACCGGAACGACACACTGGGCCAGTCCCAACACCGGGGCCACCAACGAAAGCGGGTTCACCGGATTGCCTTCCGGTTACAGGGATTCCGGATACCAGACACCCTATTACGAACTGACCAAATTGACTTACATACTTTCCAGAACGGAAAGCTCAGCTTTAACCGCTTATGGCAGAAGGTTAAAATACAACGATTCGTGGTTGTTTAGGGAAGGTTATTATAAGTCCAATGGTTTATCGGTCCGTTGCATCAATGATTAAGTAAAATGAAGGGCCCATGCGCCCGGAAATCCTGCCGGCGCTGCATTATTTTCCTTCCTGTTGGGGTTCATCCTTATACCGACCGGGCTTGGGTTTGTGGCAATAGTTGCTTGAAACCACGTGAATATCCAAACATGGACGAACAATGCCTTGCATTTTTATTATAATGGAGCATAATATCATTATTTTTTCTATTTGTCGGGTGGTCCCACGGCCCCACCCATTTTTAACAGATTAATTTATACCTATGGGTTATTCGAAAAAGAAAAAAGAGCAAAAGAAAAAACCATTGCAGCCCAAGCTCGGATCAGTCATCCGGTCGAAGTGGAAGCAAATTTGGCCGGTGCTTTTATTTGTGCTCGGCTTTGTTGTTTTAATGGTCCTCTTTTATGTCTTCTGGCTGTCGGACTATTCCAAAAACAACTTTCAACCCTTTGTTGTTTCGGTCAATGCCCAGGTTTCAAGTTTCATCCTGAACCTCTTCGGGATGAAAACAATGACCATTAACGGCACCATTGTTGCTTCCCGTTTTTCGGTCAGCATTGCCCGCGGGTGCGACGCCATGGAGGCCATGGCCCTGTTCGGTTCGGCCCTGCTGGCTTTCCCTGCAAAATGGAAATTTAAGCTCATTGGTTTTTTTACGGGCATTGCCATCCTGATTGCCCTCAACATCTTCAGGATTATTTCGCTCTTTTTGACCGGGCTCTATTTTCCGGCCGTTTTCGAGTTCATGCACGTTGAGGTATGGCAGGCGCTTTTCATCATCTTTGCCCTGGGACTGTGGATTTTCTGGATCAAATGGACAAAAAAAGAGATATCCCATGTTGCGTAGCAAGACCTTACTTTTATTTCTGCTCAAAGCCATCCTTATCTATGGATTTCTTTCTCTTCCCCTCTCTTTTTATGATGAAACCTACGGCAACTTTTACAGGAAAATTGCCGGAACGACATTCGAAAAATTCAGGGAAACCGGCTTTGTAAGGTTCAGGGAGGGCAAAGAACCTTCCAGTACCCGTGTAAACATTGGAAACCATGAACTTGCGCGCCGCTCCGACGGGGCCATAAAAACAGCAGGCATCGACATCAATACCCGCTACCTGGGCTATATTCCCACCATTTTGCTGATCTCCCTGGTTGTTGCATCACCGGTGCCCTGGAAACGAAAATTGTTTGCCTTGGTTGCCGGGCTTATCTTAGTCACGTTGCTCATCCTGTTCAAACAGTGGGTCTCTTTGTTGTGGCGGTGCGACCAAAATCCCTGGCTGCAACTGACAGATTTTACGGATCAGGGCAAAAAGACACTTGCTTATGCCTACAATTTTATTTCTGTAACTTCGAGTTCCATCCTCTATTTTGTTGTAGCCATCTGGTTTCTGGTTACGTTCAGGGCAGCCGATTTCAAAGGGGAAAAGGCAGCCGGCAACCAAAAAAACTGAGCCCTGTGTGGCCGCTCAACAAAGCGGGCCAAACAGGGTTCAATATGATCCGGGTCAGAATGATACCGGTTGAAATCAAATTTGCAACAACAGTGACTTTACCCCCCCGGCATATCTGCAACAAAACTAAAAACGGGTTGCATTTTCAGGAAGGTGCAGGTTAATTATCCCCTCATTTTTAAAATATAAAATGTTCCAAATGCAAGCAGGGTCAGTCCGAGGATGATCAGGCCCCATTCGGTGAGGGTAGGCACTGCGGTAGGACCGGGGGTGATGCTCCCGAAGGTCACATTATCAAATACACAATGATCACCTGTTCCTGTAAAGACAATCGATTTTGCAGTCCCTGCGAAAGCGACTCCGACCGGGTCCCAATGACACCAGCCAGCCCCGCTGCATCCGCCGTCCTGATAATTGGCAGGATACGTCAGTGGTGCAACCAGCAGAGTCCCGGTCCCGTCCAATCCATCGTAAACAAAAACCGTGATTTCCTCTGAGGATGAATAATAAAAGGAGAAACCAGTAGTAAACCCGGCCGCCACGTTCATTACAGGGGATCCTGTCGTGAAAAACACGATGGTATAGGGGGAAGGCTCATTGTTAAAATTGCCGGATCCTCCATGGTATTCTGCCACGAGCGCCAGCGCGTTGCTGCTGAAGGAAACGCCGTAATTGGGGCCGGCGCCACCGTTGTAATAATTTTCGATGGGAACCATATTCCCAACCCCTTCAAAAGTAAGGGTCACCACACCAGAAGCCGGCGCTTTGACCGCATTGTCCCTCCAGGAGTCGATCTCCTGTTGTGTGACGGTCACTTTGGCATTGGGGTTGTAAATGGTGGGCACCTGGGCGTAAGCCAGGGAAACTGCAAAGAGCAGCGCAATAAACAAAGTCAACTTTTTCATACTGGGGCGGGTTGGTTAAACCTCGTTGATTTAATTTAATTGAATTAAATGAAACAAAAACTGAAACTGGGAAATTGGGGGATATTTTAATAAAATTGCAACAAACGTTTCCTGTTATTTTCGATGCAATAATAAAACGATTTTTCGGAAAAAGCAAATTTATTTTTTTTAACGCCTTTTGAATCATTGACCTACGACTTATTGAAAACTTTCAAATGGGTATTGTATGCCAAACGGGTTCATACGTTTCGCCCCTACACAAAAAAAAGATGAAGCCGGAATAAAAAAAACCTTGACAAATTAAAATTCTTTTGTATTTTTACCCCTTGAAATCCGGAAACCGAAACCTGTCGACAATTATATGAACAAACGACTTCCCTTTATTGGCCTATTCCTGATGGTGGCTTTTGCCCTGATGGCGGGGTCATTGCCTGCGGTCGGTAACAGCGGCAAGGCGGTTGTTGCCAAAGGGAGGGTCGTCACGGTGAAGGAGGGTGAAAAAGCGGTTGTCACCTCCGGCAAATCGGTCCGGTTGTTGCCGGGCACCACCATCGAAGCCGGTGGCCGGCTGATCGTTAAGATCACGCCCGTCCGTACCAACGGCAACCTGCGCCGGAAATCCATTTCCAACAAACCGGCCGATGCAATCACCTGTACCACGAGGCAATCGGTTGAAGTTATCAAAGGCTACCGGGTCACCCCGCTGCCAGAGCCCGAATCGATCTCCCTTTCCTCAAACCGGCCTGCGGGCGTAGTCCCTGCAAGAATACAGGTTTCCAATCCATCCGAACTATTTTTTCTCCTGCAAAGGAGCACTTTTTATCCCATCGACAACCTTCCTCTCCCGGCCCAAAGCGCCCCGGCGAACCTTCCGGTTTCCGGATGGGGCGACTGCCCTGAGACCATCCGGGTGATGCGGACATGAATACGGATCGTTTTGAAGGCTATCGGTTCCGGTTATCAATCTTACCGTTGAACTGATACGCTTCAACAAGGTCCCCGGCAATTCCGGAGCGGGGGTGCACAGAAAGTGCATTCATCAACCCGGAAAAATTCATTATTTTACAAATTTCTAAATACAACCAAAATGAAAAAGATTTTATTAGCAATTAGCCTCATCTTCGTTATGGGTATTTTTTTTACAAATACCGTTCAGGCACAGAATACTTTCCCGGCAACAGGTAGTGCAGGCATTGGAACAACTACTCCTTCACAACCTTTACACATTTATAGTAGTGGTACTGAATTAAATGACGGAGCAAATATTATGCTTGAGGGGAATTATGCCAGCACCGACAAGAATATTGGTGTAATTCTCATTAAAAATGCCAATACACAGGATTTGTTTTATTGTGGCTTGAGGACTTGGTCTAATGGCCAACGCGAATTTATCCAGTCAGGTTATGATGCAGCAACCAATACTTGGGGGGAATTTATGTATTTTAATTATGGTACAAAAAAGTATGAAGTACGGGATGGGGTTGGACATTCAGAATTCTTGAATTCAGGTAATGTGCTTTTCAACAACACAGGTAATGTTGGTATAGGCGTTACCACTATACCTGAAGGTGTTAAATTTGCTGTAAATGGTAAAGTGAATTGCAAAGAGGTTGAAGTTACGCTTTCAGGATGGTCAGATAAAGTTTTCAATAAAGATTACAGCCTGATGCCATTATCAAAAGTTGAAGATTTTATTAACGCAAATAATCATTTGCCAGGTGTCCCCAGTGAAGCTGAAGTACTCAGCAAACCCGCAAATCTCGGCGAAATGGATGCTTTACTTCTTCAGAAAGTTGAAGAACTCACACTTTATATGATTCAATTAAAGAAAGAAAACGACCAACTAAAAGAAAGAATTATTAAACTCGAGCGTTAGTACTCAATATTTTATTTGATTTCTTATCTTTATCGGGGAATAATTTAAAAAATTATTCCCCGTATATTTTTTATCAGGTTATATTTTCATTAGCCACCTATGAAAAACCAGAATGATATTATAGTTATTAGTAATCACAACCACCCGGAGTTTATTGATCGTTGTGCCTTAGTTTAAAAAAAACTCATATAGTTATCCTAAAATTATTTATAACTCCTTAATTTTTTTTTTACGATATGCACAATTCTTCTTTTCAGAACATGGCCCGCTTTGTACAAAATTATTTATTAAAAATGGTTGATCAGCCATTAAATATTTTGGATGTTGGAAGTCAAGATATTTACGGTAGTTACAAGCCTCTTTTCAATAATCCATCATGGAAATATATGGGGTTGGATATCACTCCAGGAGATAATGTTGATATTGTAGTTCATGATGCATATAATTGGAAAGATATCCCTTCACGCTCAATGGATGTAGTGGTCTCCGGACAGGCACTAGAACATATTGAATATATATGGATTACGATCATTGAAATGGCACGTGTTTTAAAAACAGGCGGTTTGCTTTGTATTATTGTTCCTTCATCCGGGCCTGAACACAAATATCCACTAGATTGTTGGAGGTTTTATCCTGATGGGCTCAAAGCCTTAGCAAAATATTCTACATTGGAGACGATTGATGCTTTTTTTGCAAATCAAAAATATACAGACATTGATCAGGATGAACAATGGAATGATTGTATTCTTATTGCTAAAAAAATCAAACTCCCTTTATCAATGAGAATTAAAGTAGGTATGCGAAATATTTTTTTTAATAATTTTTAATAAATCAATACCTTGTGAATAATCTTTTGAATTTAATTGGTGATAATTGCATGATTTTCGAGAACCCGAAACGTTTATCCGGACCATTTGGATGGATTGGACATATTCCTTTTTCTTTTTTTATTACTCAATTGCTTAAACCAAAAATTCTGGTTGAACTTGGGGTTCATACCGGGAATTCATATAATGCTTTTTGCCAAGCCATAGATTATTTAAAGATTGATACTAAATGTTACGGAGTGGACCACTGGAAAGGTGATGTTCAAGCAGAATTTTATGATGAGAGTATTTTTAGTGATTTGAAGCAATATCAGGAAGAACATTACAAATCTTTTTCATTATTGTTGCGAATGGATTTTGATGATGCCACAGAATATTTTGATAATGGTGTTATTGACATCCTTCATATAGATGGATTTCATACTTATGAAGCGGTCAAACATGATTTTTTTAATTGGTTGCCAAAAATGAGTGATCATTCAGTTGTTCTTTTCCATGACACTCAACTAATGAAATCAGGTTTTGGAGTGCATAAATTTTGGGAGGAAATTAGTTCAGATTATCCTTCTTTTGAATTTTATCACTCTTTTGGGCTTGGTATTTTAAAAACAGGTGAAAAAGCAGATGATTTATTGTTTTCACTGGAAAAACAGAATAAAGATTTTATCAGGAATTTTTTCAGGAAACTCGGCAACGGACTACTTGGCAATGTAGCGATAAGTGAAGCAGTTAAGATATTAGTTCCTGAAACACAAGGTTTGCATCCTTATTACAATGACCTTAAAAATAAATTTGATGAAGAGCGAAATTTATTGGAATTTATTGATCAGTTGTCTATTTTAAGAGAAAAAAACAGATAAAAATTCATGGAAATTTAAAATTAGCAAAATATCATGGATAATACACATGGATAATCTTTATACGAAAATTTTTTTAAATAAATCAGATCACCTTGATAAAATAGGAGAATATACATATTGTAAGCTAAGGATTATGTATTGGGGAGAAAATGCCAGATTGAAAATTGGATATTATTGCTCAATTGCTGAAGGAGTTGTCGTTTTTTTGGGTGGAAACCATCGTTTGGAGGTTCACGACTTATCCATTTTCCGCTTTTACATTAGATTGGTCACGATCCTTTAATATAAAGGGTTGTCCCACAACAAAAGGGGATGTTGTAATTGGTAATGATGTTTGGATCGGTTACAATGCAACAATTTTATCAGGAGTGCCTATTGGGGATGGCACTGTAATTTCGGCATGTTCACTGGTTACTAAAAATGTTCAACCTTATGTAGTTGTTGGAGGAAATCCTTCTGAAACATTTTTCAACCGATTTGATAAAAAAATTATTAATTTGCTCTTGGAAATAAAATGGTGGAATTTCCCTAAGGAAATAATTTCAGATAATTTGGAGGTTTTATGCTCAAATAATTATGAAAAATTAAAAGAATTATACAAGACAACTGAAGAATTAAGAGCTACTGGTTTAACCTCTTAAAATACTGTTTTTTTATTTTTAAATCAAAATTGCATCAAATTCACTATGTATGACCAAATCGATTGTGATTATTCTGAATCATAATTTACCGGAATACACCAATAGTTTGTACCACTCATTGCTGGAGTTCCAGGACGATTCATTTGATCTTTTAGTTATGGATAACGGATCAAAACCAGCATTAATGCCTGAAATAATAAACATACGCAATGAAACTAACCTTTTTTGGGGTGGCGCTTTAAATATAGCCTTTGATTTTGTTTTAAAAAACACTCAGTATGATTCCTTACTATTTCTGAATAATGATATAGATGTCAATGCAAGTATTTTTGTAAAGGCTCTCAGATCAGAATTATTTAAAAATAATTTTGCCATTGTAACGCCATGTATTGCCGGCAGGGCTCAACCATGGAAACAAATGATGAACTGGGGCAGTAAAAAAACCAGAACTGTTAAATGGATAGACAACCAGGCTCCACTTTTTCATCGCAAGATAATCGAGGCTATCGGACAATTTGATCCCGAATTGAAATACGGCTGGGGACAGGAACTGGTTTGTTACGACATCTGTGAAGGGCGAGGATGGAAAATCGGGGTATGTGACCATATTTCAATGCTCCACTTTGGAATGCAGACATTAGTTCAAAAAAGGTTGTTTAATATAGACCAGAGATCTGGAAATATAGCAGAAGAAATACCGATTGACCTGGACAACTTCAAGAGAAAAGCATCCAACAGTTATCTCAACTATTTTGCTGAACATCCACTCAGGAATGGCAAATTTGATGACTTGCGCTCTTATGGAGAATCTTATACCTATTTCCCTGGAAATTCAGATCAAAATCCGATAAATAAAGTAGTTCATTTTTTGTCATCAATGGCAAAATGATAGTTTGGAAAACGAATTATGACCAAGTACATTCATACAACTGACGTCCATAACACCAGGGCAGCTGAAGAAATAGTGCCATGGCTAATGAAATGGTTCCAACCTGAAAGCGTTGTTGATGTTGGATGCGGTATTGGGACGTGGCTATATGTTTTCAAATCAATGGGTGTGAAAAACATACTGGGTATTGAAGGTGAACATCTGAACACCGATCTTTTAATGATCAATAAAAATGAAATTGCATTTACGGATCTTGAAAAGGAATTCAGCACAGATAAACGGTTTGACCTTGCAATTTGCCTTGAAGTAGCGGAACACCTGGTTCCTGAATCGTCAGATATTTTTATTAAATCACTAACAAAATTAAGCGATATCATTATTTTCTCAGCAGCAGTTCCTTACCAGGGAGGACAGAATCATGTAAATGAGCAGTGGCTTGATTACTGGAAATTCAAGTTTCTTAAAAACAATTTTGAGCTGTCAGATGAAATACGGTCAGTTTTCTGGAACAACGAAAAAATTGAATGGTGGTACAGACAAAACATGATAATTGCTTTTAGAAAGGATAAATCACTTCCTTTTATGCATATTATTCCTCCTCTCGATATCATTCATCCTGACCTATTCATGAAAAAGAATGAAACAATCATGGTTTTAATGAACAATATAAATTTGACTACCAATTCAAATAACATCCTCTCACAAGAACTTGAACGATTAAAAAATGACAACCTTGTTCTTAGAGAAAATCTTCACCAATCTGAATCCATGATCAGAAACATCTATAATTCATTATCCTGGAGAATTGGTCATTCATTAATAAAAATACCTGCCGGATTTTTGCATATAGTTTTTTCGATAAATACTTTCTTTCATAAAAAAACCATGGATTAGCTTTATTGGACAAGAAAGACGGTCAAATTCCGGCCCTATCATTTAGTAAGCAATGCCATCATGGGATTCCGTAAGCCCTTTGCCTCTTTCAGATAGATCTTTACCGAACCGATTATTAATTCAGCTTCGACAAAGACGGGTACTTTATTCTTATCTGCGGTGAGCCATACCACCACATTTGATCCCTCCTTAAAAAAGTAAACGGTACTGTTGATCTTGATCGTGAACTTGCTGCAATGATACTGTTTCCCATCGCGTGCCTTTATGATGCCTTTCCCCGCCGCAATCATCTGTAGGCTGGTGGGCTGGTTGTTGAAAACCAACGATACGGGTATCGCTGTTCCTGGCCGGAGATTTTCAAGATCAAGTGTACGTGGGAAATAGGTAGCCAAAACCATGTCTTTAATGCACTTCACGACCGGGGTTTGACCTTTGGCTACCGCCTCGTTGTTGAGCTTATACGTATATGAAAAGAATGACTGGGCAGGGTAAAAAAATTGGGAAAGCAGGATAGTATTATTATTGTGCAAGGTGTATTGAAGAAATTTTATGGGCTCCCAGGTCTGAGGGTCGATCCATGATTCATAGGAATCGCGTATCTTGAACAAATGGTCGTACATTGGATACGTTTTCCCGTTGATTTTTATATGCAACACTTCCTTGCTACCGAGAACCTCTTTGTTAGTGACAAAGGTGACCAGGGCAATGTTTGACCAGGTGGGCCCCAGATTGTAGGATACATCATAGGCAAGGTACTCACCCGTTCCCACGGAAGTATTCCCTTTGAAACACTGGGCATCCAGCCGTTCGGAAACGATTAAAAGCAGGACGAAAACTGAAAATAAAATTTGATTCCTTGTACGCATGGCGTTCGTTTTAAAAAATTGACAAAAATTTGTTTATAACTCAACAGAATAACGTTTGGCTTATGTTTTGTTTCACGAAAAAAGATTGCTAAGGGATGTTATTTCTTCATGGGTTCTTGTACTAATTTTGTTAGCCGTTCTTCAAATTGCGTTCTTTGTTAATGTTTTGTGATCACCCTATTGGTCTTTTGTCAATTCAATTCATAATAGGAGGCTATCAAATGCCTGCCAAGAGTGTTTATTAGTACGCTATTACATGAGAATTCATATTGATCCTGTGCATAGAACTGAATGACCTGTTAAGAAATTCGCTGAAGCGGTTAGGTTTTTTCCCTGTTCAATCGCGGGAATATTCTACTAAGCTGTTTAAAAACAAAATGACCTGTTTTCCAAGAGTACGAATGATAAATTTCAGATAACTGATTGTGGGTAAGTACTAGTTGTTCTTTTAAATCTTCGATGGTCTGTTTATCATTTTGAGCTATATGGGCATTCTCCATGATAATCACATTCATCTCAAATAATTTGAGTTCATGGTTGTGGATATTTTGTTCAATCGCAATAAGTGATTTATTCCTTTCCTGAAGTTCTTGGTCTTTTAATTCGATGGTTCGTTCTAATTCCTGATTTTTTCGAAGTAATTGTTCGATCCCTTGTTGATTTTTATGGATTTCAAGGTCTTTCCTTTGAAGAAGTAATTCCAAATCATTTTTTGTATGAATCAGATTATCATTGGCATTGTTTTGTTCGTCAATAATCTTGTCACAATGTTGAATTTTATGCTTTAAGTCTTGGATTTGTAGATCCATTTTAGCTATAAGGGTTTCCCTGTTCTCAATTTCCTTTGTTATTTCTCTAATTTGGATGTTTTTTCTGATAATTTCTTGAGACTTTATTTGTTCTAATTCCTGATTTTTTCGAAGTAATTGTTCGATCCCTTGTTGATTTTTATGGATTTCAAGGTCTTTCCTTTGAAGAAGTAATTCCAAATCATTTTTCGTATGAATCAGATTATCATTGGCATTGTTTTGTTCGTCAATAATCTTGTCACAATGTTGAATTTTATGCTTTAAGTCTTGGATTTGTAGATCCATTTTAGCTATAAGGGTTTCCCTGTTCTCAATTTCCTTTGATATTTCTCTAATTTGGATGTTTTTTCTGATAATTTCTTGAGACTTTATATGAACAGTATTTATGTGTGTACTGTTAAATTTGGTTATCAGATGAAATAGGTGACTTCCGGTTGGTGACTGTTCGATGGACAAAAACAGGTTGTAGAGTTCAACGACTTCTTCTCTATTCAACAAATTAAGAAGCTCACCTGCAAAATTATAACCACTCTTTGTGAGTCGTTTTTTCATTGCATAGAGCTCACTTTCCAGTTTAAAAGATTCTGGGAGGAGGTTAAGATCAGGGTGGGCCTTTTCTGCAATTATATAATGATTATTTACTATTTCAATATTGAAATCCATCATCTTATTTCGATCTGACCACTTTTCATGGTATTCACTGATATATTGGTTGATGTAATTATTAAGATAAATCCACTCCTGTTCAGAAAGATTTTTTAAAAAACTGAAACCTTCCTGGTTATTTGACCTGTTTCCGTGTTCAATGTGATGAAATGTACCAGGGAGAAAATCAATTCTCTTAAGTCCGATATCCTCAAGTCGTGAGTATAACTCAATATCATCCCAGCCGTAAGATTTTATAAATTCATTGTAACCATTTACACTAAAAAAATCGTCCCTGAAAAGGAAGACAGTACCGTGTAAATGTCGTTCGTTGTCAACTCTTGCATTAGCCCAGTTCCCGGTGAAAAAGTTGCCAGGCTCAATCTTATGATTTTCGAATAACCCATCCTGGATTTTCACATCAGCATCCATTTTCAGAATTTTATCAAAGGAGGCAAAACGTGCGGCAAGGTTAAAAGCATGCGAAAGGATCCATTTTCCCTGATTCTTGACAGTTACAAGTAAAATTTTACCGTTCTGATAATGATCGATTAACGGCACCAATGATTCATCTGAGAACCAATCAACAATGATAATTTCATCAATTTTCTCTTGTAATACCCAGGTTGATAATGATTCTTGAAGTGATTTGTTTCTATTTTTTACAGCATTGATAAGGGAAACGCCTGAAGTTATTTTTTTTCTAAAGGGATTAAGGGTGGGATATTTTATCTTTTTCATGGTGATATTTCAAGCAAAAGGTTTGCTTTAGTTGTCTCGTGAACAAAGATAATCAACTTCAGCTATCCAGAATATGACAATAATATTGAAAAATAAAAGGTAAGATTTTTTCATCTGTAAAAAGTGATGTTCAAATCTATATTGAAAAAGAACATTCAATGTTTGATTTAACAATCTCCACTGTATTTCATGATCCCAAAAGAAACAAATTGTTGAGCATGGCAAAAATAACAAAACCTTGCGGAATAGACACCATAATTATTGTACATGATTTTTATACTATACCGTTTTTAATGATTAATTAAGGTATGCTTATTTGTCATAAACTCGTTTTGGGATTATTATATTCCCTAATTAAGTTATTAACCTTAAAAACTCAGTACCATAAAAAGAAATGAAAAGAAATGAACCGACGATTGTCATAAAAGCCACCCAAACGGTTGATTGTTTTGCAAAAGTGTACAAAATGCTCCAGCAGCAGGTCGTGTTGCGCGGACAGAGCAAAAGTCCGTTAGAAAATTATATCCGGCGTGTGGCATTGATCAGTTTGCATTTTGGTCGGCTGCCGGAGAATCTTTCTGAAGAAGAGATCAACGAATACCCCGCCGCACTTGCATCAAATCCCCAAAAGCCCTCACGAAGCATTTTTAAGCATGCAATTTACGGTTTACGGTACTATTTCCGTTTGATCGGACAAAATAAGCGTTCTATTTTACCATCCCAATAGTTTTATTATCCGAATGTTTGATGCGTTACAGAAATGCCGCACTCAGGCACTGGGCGAGCACATAGAGCGTTGCTATCGTTGTGGTCGGGAACGTACCAGCTACAACAGTTGCCGAAACCGGCACTGTCCGAAATGCCAGGCAGTAAAGCAGGCGTTTTGGATAAAGCCATTATGGAGTTGAAAGCGGAGCAATCTGTGTGTTAAATACATGGGGTCAGAACCTGAGCCTTTATCCGCATATTCATCGCCTTGTTCCGGCGGCAGGACTCACGCTCAAGGGCGAGTTGAAACGGATCACCAAGCAAGGAAAGTTCCTTTATCCGGTTAAGATGCTCAGTAACGTGTTTCGAGGGAAAATTTTATTCAAAATAAAACGACATTGGTCGGAACTCGAGCAATTAAGCGAATACCAGTCGTTGTTGGATCAGTTGTGGCGCAAACCCTGGGTGGTTGATTGTGAGCCTCCCTTTGGGAGTCCTGAACACATTGTGAAGTATTTTGATCAATACACGGATCGTTTGGCCATCAGCAATCAGCGGATACGGCAAATTGACAAGGAGGGCGTGAATTTTCATATGAAGGACTACGCCGAGAAGGGCAAGCGAAAACCCGCCCACCTTGGCGAGGTAGAATTTTTACATCGCTTTTCCATTCACATCCTTCCCAGGTGGTTTGTGCGCATACGGTATTTTGGGATCGTGACCAGCAATATCAAAAAGAGCTTCAAGCACAAACAAGAAAAAGCTGTTCCGGTAAAAGGACCTGCTCCGGTAATAGAGACACCGCAGGACCGGCTCAAACGCTTAACGCAGTTCGATATTTGCCAATGTCCGTATTGCAAACAAGGCAGGATGCAGGTTATTGAAACCATACCCAGAATGCGCTCGCCGGGCAATGTGCCATACCCCGTGAATGATAAGAGACAAAGTCCGAAACCCTTTAATTGGCAAATGTCCTCGAATACAGAATTTATATTGCATTGCCCGTTCTTGCCCTAAAATGTGTCGAAACCCTGTAATTGAATCGTTGGCGCTGTAAAAGGATCCACTTCAAAGGGGAAAATCTGAAAAGACACAGCTTCCGGGACCCCTTCGGAGGCCATTAAACTGAAAATATTGGCGTAAAGTGCATAGAAAATCTGTACCATTTTGATTTTGTTCAATCGAGTAGGCCGCCCCACCGGCATCGCCGGCAGGGAGAGCCTCTCACACCACTGATTTCCGCAAAAGCGGAATAAACTCCCGGGCCTCGTAATCAGCGGTTCATTAAAACTGTGGGGAAATTTTCAGATAAAGATCGAGTGTAGATAAGTACCCCCTTTTCATCAACCTTTTCAGGGTGATGGTTGTAACCAGAATCGGGCTTTGGGCTGTTGCCCACCCTCCCATCCGCGTC
>Ga0247841_10003237_pt1 | contig 30670 bp, 27 predicted proteins | sample LaCruzMarch2015__2_FD_192410 | JGI IMG/M metagenome (GOLD analysis project Ga0247841, IMG submission 192410) | Freshwater microbial communities from meromictic Lake La Cruz, Castile-La Mancha, Spain - LaCruzMarch2015_18m | ecosystem: Environmental > Aquatic > Freshwater > Lake | place: Spain... | reverse complement strand
GGACCTTATCAACAAACCATGGTTTCTCTACCATCAGTGCCTTGGCAAACAAATCTTCTTGAGTCAGCATCAATCAATATTATTCGTTTAAACAAATTTACCCACTTACTTTTACAAAGAACCAAAATTCTTTTACAGGTCTCTTGCTGGAGAGCGATTTCAATATACTGATCAATTTCTCAAATCTGATATCTCCTTATAAATCCACAAGAAAAGTATTTGTTTATGGAACCATTGGCCTCGGTTATGCCGGATGGTATACCAAGCTGCTGAACAAGGTATATGATGCAAATACGATTGAAACGGATAACCCGCTGAATAATTTTCATTCATCCTTGTCGATACCGGTCGGATTGGGTGTGTTTTACAGGATCAGTGACCGGTTCAACGCCTCTCTCGAATATACATTCCACCTGATGAGTTCCAAGCTACTTGATCAATTAGCAGCTAACAATAGAAATGACCGGTACGACATATTGTCTTTTGGAATTTCCATAAACCTGGGCAAGCCAAGAAAGAAGACCATTATCAAGGTGAACGATTATCCTTATTCGTTATATACTCCGGAGTCAACCAGCCAGCCGATTACGCCTCCTGTGATGGAGCCCCGGCCTGAAAGCCCGGTCATAACTCCGCAAGGATTTACCTATTCAGTTCAGATCTTTGCTTTTATAAGTCACAAATATTCACCCGAATATATCCGTAAAAGATATCATATCCCGCAACCGGTCCGCGTGGAGAATGATGGGAGGGTGGAAAGATTTCTTGTCGGGAAGTCCCTGGATCTGCAAAAAGCAAAAGAAATTCAGGCTCAATTGATCAGACTTGGTATCCGCGATGCCTTCATTGTAGCATACAAAAATGGCGTCAGGCATCATACCATGACTCCCTGAAACCCGTTTTTCAGTTCAAGGGTTCAATATGCATCAGTAATTGCCCGTCGATGTACATTTTGGCCCAGTTCCCGGGAACCGGCCCATTGAGGACCCCGAAGATCCGGAAATAGAAATATTTATTCCCAAGATAGGGCCGGATATTGGTGTTGTTAAGGGTCAGAACGACGGTTTTTGCATCGGGATCATTATTGGTAACATAACCGACCTCCTGGGCAGGTGAAAAGTCGGCATTCTGGGATATTTCACCACGGGCGGATTGAAGCCATCCGAATGTCATGTCCGATGGCTCAATAATCGTGATGGAACATCTGGTAAAAGTTGTATTCCCTACAATTCCGCTGGAAACTCCATTCGCGTTGAGAATACTATCCAGGTTCGCTTCGATATGGTCTGAAAATAAAAGCTGCTCACCATCTTTGTAAGAAGTAGGTGTATACGTGAAGGTTGTGCGTGGAAGGGTATAGCTTACATCAAAAGCTGCAAGGTTTTTTAACCTTGAACAGGAAGTAAAATACAGTATCGGGACCAGCACGACCAAAAGCAAGAGAATAATGATCCGTGTTTTCATTTTTACCGGTTATGATTTCTCAGAAAACTTAATTATGCAATATACGAAGAAAAACGGAATGTTAACCGATCCAACTGAACCATTTTTGCATTCCTTCCCCGGTTTTTGCAGAAATCTCGATGAATTCAAGGTGATGGTTGACCTTTATGGCAAAATCGATGGCTTTATTCATATTGAAATCGACATAGGGAAGCAAATCAATCTTGTTGATGAGACACAGGTGAGCTGATGCAAACATATACGGATATTTCAGTGGTTTGTCGTCGCCTTCCGTAACGCTGATCACCACGACCCTTTTATTCTCACCAAGGTCAAACAAGGCCGGACAGACCAGGTTCCCGACATTTTCAATAAGCACCAGCGAATCTCTTGCAATTTCCAGTTTTTTAAGAGCCTGGTTGACCATACGGGCATCCAGGTGGCAGGCGGTTCCAGTGTTGATCTGTATGGCCGGTGCACCAGCCTTTTTAATCCGTTCGGCATCCATGCTGCTTTGCTGATCCCCTTCAATGACAAATATTTTTTTTATTTTGCCCAGACCTGTAATTGTCTTTTCAAGAATCGATGTTTTACCAGAACCCGGAGAACTGACCAGGTTATAGCAGGATGCATTCAGTCCCTCAAAGAAACCACGGTTCCGTTCGGCCATCAGGTTGTTTTCTGAAAGAATATCCCGGTTCACTTCAATTACTTTCATCTCCCGCTTATCGCTATGCCCGTGGGTGTGCAGATGAGGATGCGGATGCTCATAAATATGGTCATGGGATTGTTCGTTTATTTTTTCATCCCCGGGAATATGGATGGTATATTCCCCCGGTTGACCGCATCCGCATGTTTCACACATTTTTTTTTGTTTTAATGGTTATAGGATTTATTCCGCAAGCATGGAGAGAACTCTGAATTCCTTCCCGCCTGTGATGATCTCCGGTATAATACCGCATCTCGGGCAAACGCTCAGCAATTCTGTCACTAAAACCTCACCGGTACATTCACGGCATATCGCTTTCCCTGGTGTCCGGATGATTTCAATTTCAGCATGCTCCAGAATGGAGTGGTGACTGGCTATTTCAAGAGCGCTCCTGAAAACGTCTGCATCCACCCCACAAATATCACCGATCTCTATCCGGATCGAAAGGATGTTGTTAATGTTGTTCCCTGAAGCCTCTCTGGAGGCCAGGTCAACGACCTCCATCGCCAGAGAAAGTTCATGCATCCCCTTCCTCCATTTCCCTGAATAGCTTAATGGTTTCTGCAGCCTCTTCCGGTTCTATTTTTTCGATAGCAAAGCCGGCATGCAACAGGACAAAATCACCGGGTTGCACTTCGTCAAGCAACAAAAGACTAGCTTCGTATTTAACATTTTCTATGGTAACGAGGGCTTTGTCACCTTCGATCCGGATCACTTTTGCAGGAATGGCCAGACACATGAAAGTTCTCTTTATTAAAGATGTAGGAATCTCAATTAATCCCTCAAAAATAAAGAAAATTCTATCTATACAAGGAAAGAAGTTTATTCATATCGCAAAGCATCGATCGGGTTCAGGCGTGCCGCCTTCTGGGCAGGATACCACCCGAAGAAAATGCCGATGGCCGAAGAAAAAAGGAACGACATCAAAATGGATTGTAACGTGATAGTTATCGGCCAGTTCATGAAATCAGTGACGATCTGGGAAACGAGAACACCCAATCCGATTCCGATAAGACCCCCGATCAGGCTGATCAGCAAAGCTTCAATTAAAAACTGCAAAAGCACATCCCTCCCTCTGGCCCCCACACTCATCCGGATGCCGATTTCACGGGTCCGTTCCGTGACCGAAACCAGCATGATGTTCATTATGCCGATACCGCCTACCAAAAGGGAAATGCTGGCAATGGTTGCCAGGAGTATGGTCATGATCCTGGATGTCTCGGTTGCCGTTTTGGCAATATCCGATTGCGTCCGGATGGTGAAGTCGGGATCTTCCGATGGCCCCAGCCTGTGCCTCGTTTTCAGGACTTCGGTGATCTCTTCCGTTGCAGCCGGAATCAGGGATTCCGATTTGGCGGAAGCCATCATGCTTTGAATATAGGTGATGGTCAACATACGCTTTTGGACAGTAGAAAAGGGGGCGATTACCATGTCATCCTGATCTTGCCCGAATGCATTTTGTCCTTTCTTTTCAATGATTCCTACAATCTTGAATGGTATTTTGTTTATCCGGATAAAACGACCGACAGCATCAGCTCCTTCACCGAACAAGTTGATAACTACCGTTTGTCCGACAAGACAGACTTTCGCTGCACTCCGGTCATCGTTCATCGAAAACCGGTCTCCCGTTTCTATTTTCAGATTCCGGATATCGAAATATTCCGGGTAAACGCCGTAAACAGAAGTCCTCCAGTTGGAGGAACCGGCAACAAGCTGTCCGCTGGTCCTAACCTGTGGAGTTAAATAAAGGATCGAGGGACACCGTTCAGTCACAGCCTTTGCATCGTCCAGGGTCATCCGCTGTGAAGTTCCTGCTTCCATCCTTACGCCCCCTGTGGTGCTGGCAGATGGAAATATCATCATGACATTGGTACCAAGGGTGGAGATCTGTGCCTGGATGCTTTCACGTGAACCCTGACCAATGGCAAGCATGGTGATCACGGAAGCCACTCCGATGATGATCCCAAGCATAGTCAGAAACGTGCGCATCTTATTCTTTGCAAGCGACCGGATGGCCGCTTTCATCAGGTTTTTCAGGTTCATAAGTCTTCCTCCATGGTTGGTGCCGGTATCAGGGCGAGTTCTTCCTTTGCATTCCGGACTCTTTCATTTTCAACCATTCGGATAATCCGGCCATCTTTAAACGTGACATTCTTTTTCGTAAATAGGGCAATATCGGCTTCATGGGTCACGATGACAATAGTGATTCCCTTTCGGTTCAGATCCTGAAAGATATCCATCACTTCCAGACTGGTTCTTGTATCCAGGTTCCCCGTAGGTTCATCTGCCAGTATCACCACAGGGTCATTGACCAGGGAACGGGCGATGGCAACACGCTGTTGTTCTCCTCCCGATAACTGATTGGGGAAATGACCGCAACGGTCCCCCAGGCCAACTGCTTCCAGAGCTTTTACCGACCGTTCTTTCATTTCCCTGGATGAGACTTTATGATTGTACATCAAGGGGAGTTCCACATTTTCCAATGCACTGGTTCGTGACAATAGATTGAACGATTGAAAGACAAATCCTATCTTACGGTTTCTTAAATTAGCAAGCTGGTCTTTCGTCAAACTGCTCACATCGACCCCGTCAAGGAAATATTTACCCCGCGTCGGGACATCCAGACATCCCACGATATTCATGAAGGTCGATTTTCCAGATCCGCTCTTTCCCATAATGGCAATAAAATCTTCCCGGTGAATATCCATGTCTATCCCACGGAGAGCATGGACCTCCACATCTCCCATATTATAGATCTTGACCAGATTTTTGACCGAAATAATCGTTTTATTCATTTTAATGCCCTCCTCTTGGTCCGCGTGGAGTTTGTGGTGCAAACGGATTTTGCTGTTGCTGGGTCGTTTTACTGTTCTGCTGGTTGGAAATACCGGTCACTACCTCATCCCCTTCCTGAATATTTCCGCTTACCTCTGTGAACGTACCATCTGAAAGACCTATTCTTACCCGCCTGGGTTTTACTGTTTCTCCTTCCTTGATCCAGATCATACCGACGTTGGACCTTCCGTGACCTTTTCCCTTTTCTCCATGATCAAAAGTCCCCGGGGTTCTGCTTTGTCCCTGTCCGGGGAATCCACCTCCTCTTGCAGTATTGTTACTTCCGAAGCCACCTTGCCTGCTTCCGCCTTCCCGGTTCCATTTTTCCCGTTTCTGCTTGAGCGAATCCGGTAATTCCTTCAACATCTTGTCAAGGTATTCCTGTGGTGGCGTGAATTTTAATGCACTTGCCGAAACCTTCAGGATATCTTTTACCTGCTGGATCATTACCGTAATATTCGCAGTCATCCCAGGTAAAAGTTTTAAATCGGGATTGGGGACATCCACGATGACGGTATAATTCACAACATTTTGAGTCACAACCGGCTGGAGGCGTACCTGCCGTACCGTACCTGCGAAAGTCCGATCATCATAAGCATCTACCATAAATGTGACATCCTGTCCGACCTCTATCTTGCCGATATCGGCTTCATCAATACTCGCCTGAACCTGCATCTTGGTAAGGTCATTGGCAATGGTGAACAGGGTGGGTGTGTTGAAACTGGCTGCAACGGTCTGTCCGACATCCACTGCCCTTGATACCACCACACCGGAAATAGGAGCAATGATCGTTGCATACTTCAGGTTGATCCTGGACCTGTTTAAAGCGGCTTGGGCTGAAGTGGCATTTGTAACAGCCGTTTCGTAATTGGTCAGCGCCAGGTCATAATCAGCCTGAGCCATGACTTTTTGCTCAAATAACTGCTTGGTTCGATCATAGTCACGCTTGGCCTGGTTTACCTGGATCTCCGCACGCTTCATTGAAGCTTTGGCATCGTCAACAGCCTGGGTAAGATAAGTCGTATCTAAAACTGCAATGACTTGTCCTTCTTTGACAACCGAATTAAAATCCACATAGATCTTGTTGATGATTCCCGAAACCTGGGTGCCCACCTGGACCGTTGTCACTGCATTCAGCGTCCCGCTGGCTTTCACCGTCACTTCAATATCCCCTTTTTCTATTTTTGTCGTTTTCCAGACAAGAATCTCTGTCTTTTTCTTTCCAAATAAGAACCACGCTGCAATAACTACAGCTGCTACAGCCAGAATGATGAATATCCAATATTTCTTTTTCATAGTTCTCAACTTTTATTACTGATATTTTATTCCTTATTCTCCATTAAAATGTAATGTTTTTGCCCTGATAAAAATCCAGGATCTTCGTCTTGAAAATATAATCGTATTTCGCCTGGATTAAATTGGACAGTGCCAGCGTATAATTATTTTTCTGGATTAAAAAATCTGTGGCGCTCATCACCCCTACATTGAATTTCTTCTCCGAATTGATATAGACCGATTCGACGGCAAGAAGTTGTTCCTTGGTAGCCTCATATTTTTTTGCAGCCCCTTTCAGATCGGTAAAGGTCTGTTCTATGTTCGTTCGCAACTGGGTTCTTGTCTGTTGTTCATTCAGCTGGGCATTCATCGCAGTGATTTTTGCACGGTCTATCCTGCTTTTAATCGTTCGGTTCGAATATATGGGTATTGATAATCCCAGTGCAAAAGATTGTCCGAGATTATCCCATACCTGTTCAAAAAAGGGATAGTTTTCCGGGTTCACGGAACTGCCTTTTGTGCGGCTGGAGGCATAATTGGTCCCCATATTGGCGCTCATATTCAGACTCGGCCACCTGGCACCGTTTGAGATTTTTATTCCCATTTGCGCACTGGTTGTCTGCAAAGAGGCACTGGCTATTTCAGGCCTCACTTCCAGCGCTTTTTTATAGATCTCCTCGTTGGTCTGAACCAGACCGGAACTGGGTTCCGTCATCTCCGGGACAACTATCTCAAAGCCATCGATTACGGGAATATACATTAATTGCATCAGGGTGACTTTTGCCATATCAAGCTGGTTCTGTGCGGTAACGATGGCAAGATTGTCTGTCGCAAGCTGCGACTTGATTTGTAATAAATCACTTTCAGGCGATTTACCTGCGTTTACCATTTTTTCTGTCCGGTCAACCTGTGCAGCAGTCGCGGAAGTCTGGCTTATTGCTGTTGAAAGGATCTCTTTTGCAAAAAGAACCTGAAGATAACCGGTAGTGATGCTGAGAATTACATCACTTTTTGCTTTCTCAATATCATATTGACCTGATTTGATATTTAAAAGGTCTTGACGAATGGTATTGGCATTCTGTAATCCATTGAAGATGGTCCAGGAACCATTTACAGCAAAACGAGTAGAATGATAAGCCTGAGTTACATAGGCGTTCGTAGTAGGGTTAATGGTTGTTCCAAAATTCAAACCTTCACTAGCGCTGGCATTGAAATTCGGAATCCTATTGGCTTTGATCTGCTCCAGGTTAACTTTATTGGTCTCATTTATTAATTTAACCTGGTTAACATTAATATTTCGTTCAAGTGCAGTGTCGATACATTGCTGAAATGTCCATGGTTTTAATTGCGGCAATGCAATCCCGGTGAATACAAAGGAAAGCAGTATAAGCAAAATACTTCTTCTCATGTCAATTCTCAATTTTATCTTTATTGATATTTTTAAATAACTGTTCCCGATAATGTTCGCTGATTGGAATTTCTTTCCCTGCAACAGAAAGGGTATGCTTCTGAATAAAGTCAATTTTATTGAATGCTACAATATAAGACCTGTGAACCCTGAAAAAGTCTGAACCCGGAAGTTTCTCCTCCATTGATTTCATACTCATCTGTGTCAAAATGGGCTTACCGGCTAGAAATATTTTAACATAGTCACCCAACCCTTCAATATATTCGATTTCCTTCAGATCAATTTTCAACAACTTATAGTCCGCGCGAACAAACAAATAATTTTGAGAGGAAGGCAGTTCTTTCCGTGATTCCTGGAATAAAGCTTTTTCTTTTAAATCTATATATTCACGGGCTTTATTGACGGCCTTCAGGAATCGCTCAAACGTGTAAGGTTTAAGCAGATAATCGATAACATCCAGATCGTAACTTTCAAGAGCATAATTGGAATAAGCGGTCGTAAAAATCACTACTGGCTTCTTTTTTATGCTTTTTAATAATTGGATACCCGTTAAATCAGGCATTTGAATATCAAGGAACAACAAATCGATAGATTCCTGACGAAGAATTTCGATTGCTTCAAAAGCATTTTTGCAACGTTTTACCAGTTCAAGAAACGGAACTTTTTTTATGTTGTCCTCAACCAGGTCAAGGGCAAGCATTTCATCATCAACAGCAATACAACGGATCATTGTTAAAATTGGATTTGTAATTCAACCTGGTATTTTTCCCCATTATCGTTGATTGAAATCGAATGCTTCTCAGGATATAACAATTCAAGGCGCCGGAGTACATTTTTTAAGCCAATTCCAGATTCCGGCGGGAATGTTTCTTTCGATTGTTTGATGATCCTGTTGGCAACCATGATAGAAAGCATGTTTTTTACAACTTTAAGATCGATTTCTATTTCAGAGTTTTCAAGGTAACTGATACCGTGTTTGAAGGCATTTTCCACAAATGGGATCAGTAAAAGTGGTTCTATCAAAATAGTTTCTATCTCTCCCTCCATGGTAAAACGGATATTCACTTGCTCGGATATCCTCATACGCTGCAATTCAATATAGTTCTGAAGGTACTCGATCTCCTTTCCCAGATTCACTTTCTCATTCTGGGAATCCTGGAGCATGTATCGCATGATGTGGGAAAGCTTGATGATGGCATTTTCGGTATCATCCGATTTTTTTCTTGCAAGGGAACATATGTTATTTAAAATATTGAAAAGAAAATGCGGGTTGATCTGGGATTTTAAAAAAGCCAGCTCGGCCATCAGTTTTTCTGCTTCCATTTCTGTTTTCTGCTTTTCAGCAAGGAACCATTCACGCATCACGCGTATGATGGAACTGACAGCAAAAGCAACCAATGCAGGAGTGATGGGAACGAAAGCGAACCGGTTGAAAAAATGATGATGATGAGGCCGGTGGTAAACCTCAGTTTCTAAAAAATGAAGATAGGTAAGGGTCAAAAAAATAATGATCGACAAGCCGATAAGCAGGCTAAGAATATACCGGAAGGTCTTTTTCCGGAATAAAAGTTTTGGAATAAGAATGAGATAATTCAAATAAAAATAGCCGGCGATCAGGGCCAGGAGAAACCATCCCAATCGGATGAAACGGAGCCTTCCTTCTTCAGATTCAATGAACACCAATGGCAGCAGCATAAACGCAAGCCAGATGAGAATATGAATTGCAATGGTGAACGATCGTGAATCTCGTCCCTTTGGTCTGGTCATTTTTCTTTACTTTGTGCCAAAATTATCTAAATCCGGAATGAATGGGGAGTAAAATAGATAGGTGGTGTGTTTTTGACGGTCAATAGTTTTTTTTCACCGATTTACAAAATATCATTCATGGATTAATTGTTATATTTGTTCATTATGTTAAACCAGAAACTCCAGCAACGACTAATCCAAAAGCTGTCGCCCCAGCAAGTCCTGGTGATGCGTCTGCTGCAGGAACCTATTCTTTCGCTGGAACAACGTATAAAACAGGAAATTGAGGAGAACCCTGCCCTTGAAGAAGCAACCCAGGAAGAAGAGGAACAGGATGAACTGATGGAGGAACCCACACTCGAATCCATCGACTCCGATGAGGATGAGTTCAAGGAAGACCAGGAACAGCCTGAATTGGCTGAAGATGAATTCACTTTTGAGGATTATGTCGATGAAGATGAGATCCCCGGTTATAAACTGGTTACAGATAACAAAGGTCCGAATGAAGAAAGCCGCGATATTCCTATTGTTTCCGGCATCAGCTTCCAGGATTATCTGCTTGCACAGATAGGTCTCCATAAATTTACCGATAAACAATATATTATTGCTTCAACCATCATCGGGAACCTGGACGATGCAGGTTACCTCCGCAGGGAAATTCCGGCTCTGATTGATGACCTGGCATTCAATCAAAATATTGAGACTACTCAGGCAGAAATTCTTGATGTGTTAAAGGTTGTCCAGAATTTTGATCCTCCGGGAATTGCTGCCCGGAACCTTCAGGAATGCCTGCTTATTCAGCTCAAAAATAAAACTGATCGTTCTTATGCGGTCGAATTGGCAGAAATCATTCTTACTTATTACTTCGATGAATTCAGTAAAAAGCACTATGAAAAGATTCTTCAGAAAGGGAATGTTGCTGAAGAAGAATTGAGAGAAGCCATCGAAGAGATTCAGAAATTAAATCCCAAACCCGGTACCACCATCACCGAGATAAGTCGTGATACCCATTATATCGTGCCCGATTTTATTATTACTAATACTGACGGGGTTTTAGAACTTATCCTGAATTCGAGGAATACACCGGAACTGATCCTGAATCGTGACTATCTGGATATGCTTCGCAGCTACAGTAACAGTAATAGGAAGGTCAATAACTCCGAAAAGGCAGCCATTACATTCATCAAGCAAAAATTGGATGCAGCCAAAGGATTTATCGATGGCATTAAACAGCGGCAGGAAACACTTTACACTACCATGAAGGCCATCATGGAATATCAACATGAGTATTTTCTCACCGGTGATGAAACGAGATTACGGCCGATGATCCTGAAAGACATTGCGAAAATGGTAGAAATGGATATCTCTACCATTTCAAGGGTGGCAAACAGTAAATATGTCCAGACTCCGTTCGGTACCTTCCTCCTCAAGAGTTTTTTCTCAGAATCAATGCAAAATACCCAAGGAGAGGAAATTTCAACAAGGAAAATCAAGAAAATCCTTTTTGATACCATTGAGGCAGAAGATAAAAATAAACCGCTCACCGATGACGAGCTAATGGTCATTCTTAAAAAGAAAGGATACAATATCGCCCGCCGGACCATTGCAAAATACCGGAAACAACTTCATATGCCCGTCGCCCGTCTCAGAAAAGAACTGTAAGTACCACTCCCTGCATGCAAATAACCATTGCCCGTTTCCTGATTTTTCTTTTTCACCCTTTACTGATGCCATTATATGTCCTGCTCATTCTCCTGTACCAGGTTTCCTTTTTCTCTTTGATGATTCCGGCTATTTATATGGCATTGATAATTGCCTTGGTTATTCTTTCGACCGTTTTATTTCCCTTGTTCGTTATTTATCTTCTTTATCGTACAAAAATCATTACAGCCTTTTTCCGGATCTCAAGGGAAGAACGCACTTATCCAATACTCTGCGCAGCTATCTTTTATTATCTGACCTATTATCTTTTCAAAGAAATTCACTTTTCAGGTATTTTCAGCTATTATATGCTGGGATCTACACTGCTTGCTTTAATTGCCCTGATCCTGAACTTTTACCATAAAATAAGTCTCTATTTAATCAGTATCGGTGGATTTACCGGATTGTTTCTCGGTTTGTCCCTCAACCTGGGGACCGACTTCTCCTTCTATATCTTTACCGGAATTTTACTTTCTGGCCTGCTTGGCTTCGCACGCTTAAAAATGAACGCCCATCATCCGGCCGAAATCTATTCCGGCTTTCTGCTGGGCGTTTCCATTATGTCGGTCCTGATGTCCCTGCTGTGATCAAAAGGGCATCAGAAGGAATCCGATTGAAATCGGGGCAATTTGTGGTCCTTTATCCTTTGTAAAAATATTTGATAATGAGTAGTATGCATTAATGTGAAACCACTTATATCCAATCCGTAATGTGGGCCCATAGGAAAAGTGCTCAATGTTCTGGATATTTTTAAACGAAACACGAAGCCGGTCAGGAGACTGATACAGGTAATCATCTCCAACCCACTTGGTATGGGCATAAACCATATAACCGATCTTAAACCCTATTCCCACAGATAGCTTGTATTTCGTTTTAAACCTGAATTCAATGGGAAGTTCAAGGTACGGCATTGTAAGCTTGCTTCGATTGTAACCAATGCTGTCTGGAATCTGCACGAATTGAAATGTATCGGCAGTATTTCCCTGGAACATATAATTCCAATAAAGGTTATGAATACGGATTCCCAATCCGACGGAAAAACCAAAATTACTTTTACCAAACGGAAGATTATAGGTGGCAAAAACATTAACGCCCTGGTTGATTGTACGGGTTTTCATCCCGCTGGGTAGATTTGGCCAGATGTCAGTGAACAACCCAAAGGCAATACTGATACGTTTCTTGTTTGCTTCATTGAGAACCTGGGTATGCCCCGGTTTCGGTAAAAGCTGACCAATAACCAGCATGACAAAAAAGATTGCCATGATAAAACGGCTCCTGTATCTCATATCTTTAGTGTTAAACCTAAACAAATGTAACGTTTTTTCCATCAATGGATTGTTTATCCCCATAATTTTTCCGGGTAGATCCCCCTTTTTATCAGATCCCGGATGCTTTGAACAACAATCGTCCGGTCTTCCTTATAAGTCATTCCGAACCATTTTTCACTACAGGAACACACTTTCACTTTGACTTTCCCGGATCGTACCAAATCATTGACTACGCTGGGAATAAAAAATTCAGCCTTATTATTCTCGATATTGTGTTTGAGAAACGTCACAAAACCGGTCCTTAAATACTTGAAAAAGGAAGGGGTAAAACCCCAGAAATTCATTGAAACAACCGAGCTGCCCGGTATCCTGACAAATTGATCCTGGTCACTTTTGTAAGCAATGCCCGAATCAACCCGTCTGATATGAACCCTCTCCACCACATCAATCAAATTTGACTTTTCATCGGAATGACAGATGCCACGTGAAACAAATCCAAAATCCGATAGGGTGTTTTCAAGCTCATAACCAATCATGCAATAATCGTTTTCACAGGCTGGGGTCCAATTTTTATAATGATCCGCAAAGGTTTGATAGGCCCCTGATCCGTAAAAATCATCGGAATTTATCACTGCAAATGGTCCATCGGTTTTCCCTTCAGCCATCAGTACAGCATGACCCGTACCCCATGGTTTTTGTCTTTCATCGGGCACCATTAACCCTTCTGGTACCATCCATAGCTCCTGGAAAACATAGTCGATCTCTATCTGATCTTGAAGTTTTTCAAGAAAAAGTTCTTTAAAATCCGGCTCCAGGCTTTCCCTGATAATGAAAATCACTTTTTGAAAACCCGCCCGGATGGCATCGAAAATAGAATAATCAACAATGGTTTCACCACAGGGTCCGATTTTATCAAGTTGCTTTATTCCTCCATATCGGCTTCCTATACCAGCGGCAAGGATGATCAGTACAGGTTTCATAATTGTTATTTTTAACTATACCCAGGAACGGATTTTGTGCCCCCGGAAAGCATAATACCCTATAAAAAAGTAACAAGGAACAACAATCCAATACGCCTGGGATGCATTGAAGACATCCACCAGACGGCCGTATAGTAAGGGCAGAAGTGCCCCCCCGGCGATGGCCATGATAAGCAAGGAAGAACCGATTTTGGTGAAACGCCCGAGACCATCGATGGCCAACGGCCAGATAGCAGGCCACATGATGGCATTGGCTAATCCCAGCATTGCAATAAAAAAGATTGAAAGATCAAAAGGTAAAGAGAAAATTTTGCCAGCCAACTGAATCTGAAAAGTACTCTGTACATCCAGGTGGGCGGTGAAAATGGCAAGAACACTGAAAATCAAACCCAGAATGGAAGAAATCCCCAGGGCATTTTCCTGCCTTATGAATCTCGGGATCAGTAATATTCCAAGAATATATCCGATAACCATTCCCGTTAAGGTATATGAGGTAAATATTTTTGCTTCGGATAAAGGGATCCCCCTGGAAAAACCATAACTGATGATGGTATCGCCTGCAATGACCTCTACTCCCACGTACAGAAAAATTGTAAACACACCAAGTACCAGTTGAGGGAATTGCAAAACGCTGCTTTTGTTTGAATTAACGGCAGCTAATACCTCATCTTCTTCATCCGTATCAATATCAGGAAGGTGTGTAAAGCCGACGAGCATGGCCAGACCGACCAGAATGGCTGCCATGATCCCGTATGGGACAATGACCCTGGAAGCAAGTTCATTCAGTTCTGCAATCCGTTCTGCACCACCCATTTCCTTCAGTTTCTCGGTAAGTTCATTGGCATTTCCCAGGATAGCAGCTGCAAGAATCAGGGGACTTATCACCCCGGCAACTTTATTGCAAATGCCCATGATACTGATCCGCTTTGCTGCACTTTCCTTAGGCCCCAATAAAGTCACATAGGGATTGGATGCTGTTTGAAGAATGGCTAAGCCTGTCCCCATGACAAATAAGCCAAAAAGAAACAGGCCATAGGTTCTTGTCCATGCCGCCGGGATAAATATCAAAGCGCCAACTGCCATGACGAGTAAACCCAATGCCATCCCCCTTTTAAAACCCGTTTTGTGTAATAGCAGGGAAGATGGAATGGCCATTACAAAATAAGAGATATAAAAAGCAAAAGCAACAAAATACGACTCAAAGTTATTCAACTGACAAGCAATCTTTAAATAGGGAATCAGCACCCCGTTTAACCATGTAACAAATCCGAAAATGAAAAAAAATAAACCAATGATGGTCAGTGAAAAGAAATAATTTCCAGGGTTCTGGGAGTTCTTTGGTGCTTTGTGTTTTGTCATAAGTATGAAATCAGATGGAATACACTTTGTCCGGCAAAAATAAAGGAAATTTAATATTTTTTTATTTGCCAATCCATTATTTATCATACATTTGTTAAAAGACTTTAGAATATCGCACATCCCTGACAAAAAGTAACATACGTGATACTGCGACAAGAATTTATGTGCCCAATTTTTTAGTTATAAAATCTAATGGAAAATATACAGGAGAAGTTCAATATTTTAATTGTCGACGACCGGAAGGAGAATCTGATTACTTTGGAAAGCATCATCCTTAGCCCGGAGTTGAACATCATTAAGGCGCTTTCGGGTAACGAAGCCCTCAGTCTTATGTTGGAACATGATATATCCCTGGTTTTATTGGATGTCAATATGCCCGGAATGGATGGTTTTGAAACAGCGGAATTGATGAGGGGAAGTGAACGTACAAAAAGCATCCCGATCATTTTCATTACTGCAACTTTCCGTCAACCTAAGCAAATATTCAGGGGTTATGAAACGGGAGCTGTGGATTATCTTTATAAACCACTGGACCGAAAGATTTTACAAAATAAAATTAAAGCCTATATCGATTTCTTTAAACAAAAACATGCACTCCAGGTCACGACCAAACAACTGCAGAAAACCGTTGAGGAACTTGATCAAGCCAAACGGATAGCAGAAGAAGCAACCCTGGCTAAAAGTTCCTTCCTGGCAAATATGAGCCATGAAATCCGGACACCACTTAACGGGATTATCGGTATGACGGATCTTATCCTGATGGACCAGGATCTTCCTGAACAATACAATGAACATCTGATGGATATAAAGCAAAGCAGCGAGTCGTTGCTTGAGATTATCAATGAGATCCTGGATATTTCAAAGATTGAAGCGGATAAACTTGAACTGGAGAATATCGAATTCAGTCTTCGTGAACTCCTTGAAAAGGTGATTCATCTTCTCTCGGTAAAATCATTTCAGAAAAAACTGGAATTTCTTTGCCTTCATCCTGCCGACCTGCCCGATAAAGTTACCGGTGACCCAACAAGGATTCGCCAGGTTCTGATAAATCTTCTTGGTAATGCCACTAAATTTACTGAGGAGGGGACGATTACTTTAGCCCTTTCCCTTAAATCCACCAATAAATCTACCGTCTTCGTTGAGTTCAGTGTCGAGGATACCGGAATTGGAATTGCTGAAGATAAGATCGATATTTTATTCGAACCATATAGACAGGCCGGACCCGCCACAACACGGACATACGGTGGAACCGGTCTTGGATTGACCATCTCACGAAAACTCGTAGAATTAATGGGTGGTGAAATAGGGGTTAACAGCCAGTTGGGGAAGGGAAGCCGGTTTTTCTTCACGATTCCCTTGCTTTTAGGAAAACAGGATGATGAAAACTGGAAATTAACATTACCCGATAAATCAAAGGATCTGAAGGTCCTTGTTGTCGATTCCCGGGCTAAACACAATGCCCAAATGGCCGAATTTTTCAGGACCTGGAAAATCCAGTCAGACATCGTTACCTCTGCCGAACAGGCCTTGAAAAAAGTCCGCGCGCTGAATAATAAAAAATATGGCATTATTTTCATCGACCAACAATTTCATTCTTTGGACGGTAATTCTTTATGCAACCGGATAAGTGAAAATCTGCCTCCGGATTGCACCCCTGTATATGTCATCATGACCGATAATAAATCGATCCATGCCATCCGTAAAATTCAGGCCACCGGTATTCATTTCTATCTTTTTAAACCCATAATCCAGAACGAATTAAAACATATAATCCGAAAAATACTTGGATCTGATCAGTCATTAATAGAATCGGGGAAGATTAAATCTTCAGGGTGGGCAGAAGAAATAGAGGCCCGCAAATTGATTATTTTATTGGCTGAAGATCAGTTGATCAATCAAAAGGTTGTAGTTCAACTGCTTGCCAAGAAAGGATGGACTGTTATCACTGCACAGAACGGTAAAGAAGCTTTGAAAAAAGCAAATGAAACCCGGTTTGACCTCATCCTGATGGATCTTATGATGCCGGAAATGGATGGGTTCGCTGCAACGAAAGAAATCCGGAAAGACAATCATGGGAAGAATTTCGAAACACCGATCATTGCACTGACGGCAAATGCGATGAAAGGAGACCGGGAAAAATGCATGGAAGCCGGTATGGATGATTATATATCCAAACCCATTAACCCGGAAGATGTTTACCGCATAATAGAAAAATGTTGTTATAATAAACCGTAAGATCGCTTATGATCAATAACATATTTACCGACTTGAAAAGATCGGTTATTGAATTTGACTTCAGGTCGCTAAAAAAAATGGGCATAGGTAAAACCATGCTGCTATGGTTTTTGATCATTTCCCTTGTACCCCTGGCGACCCTGAGCTATATCAATTTTCTTTACTATTACAGGGGGTTAAATATCCTGGCAAAAAAAACCTTGTTCACTACTTCACAGCTTCGCGTTAACTACCTGGATATCTATTTTAAGGAAATGACCGGTTATCTTGATAAAATTTCCGGGGAAAAGATGATTCTTCCCCTGATTGAAAAGATGAATACGGAGTCGTCCAGGGAATCCCTTTCCCCTTCATCACTGCGCTCAAAAAAAGACTTCAAAACCTTAAATAAAGAACTGAAATTTAACCTTCAGCAAACATGGATTCCGGAAGGAGTGATCAATATCTATTACATTAATCCAGAGGGTACTATCCTGTTTGAATTGAATGACGGCGCAGATCTTGGTTCAAACCTTTTTAATGCATCCTCTTTTCAGACTAATTTCAGCAAGACATGTAAAAAAATCCTGGATACGGAAAAACCTTTTTTTTCTGACTTTGAGTTTTACCCGTTCCTCCATGCGGAACCGACTGGTTTCCTTGGTCAACCCGTTATCAACTCAAAAGGCAAAGTAATTGGGATCATGGCCCTGCAACTCTCCACAAAAAAGATAGATGAAATCATCCAGTATGGGATTGGATTCGGGAATACTGGTAACGTTTACCTGATTGGTTTGGATTTGAAACTGCGTGCTGCCAGTAAAATTAAAGATAAAACCAAAACCCTGAAAGAAACAGAAGAAAATGAAAAAACCAGGACCTGGCAAGGAGTAAAAGTTAATAACATCAATTTCTTCCCTGATGGCAAACCCATTACAGAAGAAGTATCAAGTTATTTTAATTCCCAGGGCGTTTTTGTGATCGGATTGTATCGCGACATACCTGAACTTGAAAAATTAGGTGTGAACTGGGCACTGGTTGAAGAGATTGACCAGCAGGAAGCACATTCTGTCGCACGTGAATTATCTTCTTTCGCAAAAATTTCATTGATCCTTACCACCATTTTTGTCTTTATCATCTCCATACTTGTAACCAGAAGATTTGTTAGCCCTATAAAGAAAATCTCGGAATGGGCTAAACAGGTCGCTCATGGGGAATTAATCAGTAAGGATATCCAGGTAAGTGAAAATGAGGTCGGAGAGATGAAAGACACTTTTAACTGGCTTGTTAAATCTTTACAATCTTTCGCTGAAGTCAGCCAGTCTGTCGCCCTTGGAGATTACAGTAAAACAGTTACGATAAGAAGCGAAAAAGATATTCTCGCCATTTCGATGAATTTGATGGTGGAAAGCTTTAAAAATGTCGTTAAACAGGCCAAAGCTATTGCCAGTGGGGATTATTCGATGAACATCATGCCACGGAGCGAAAATGATACCCTTGGAATTGCCCTGTACGAGATGACAAAAAAACTCCGGGAAGCTTCCATCGAAATTCAGAACCAGGATTGGCTGAAGACAGGTATCAATGAGCTTGGCGTCAAAATCAGTGGTGAAAAAAGCATCCGGGAGTTATCTGGGGAGGTGATCAATTTCATGGCTCATTACCTGGATGCTCAGATCGGAATGATCTACCTGCTGGAAGACAACGATCACCTTAACCTGACTGCCACCTTTGCATACAGCGGAGAGGAACAAATGCCCGAGACCCTTTCAATTGGCGAAGGACTGATCGGTCAGGTAGCCATGGAGAGGAAGAAATTGACCTTTTTCTCTGCAAACCATTCCCTTCCATGGGTCAATATCGGTCCTGACAAGGTCCAGCCACATCATTTCATTATTTCACCCATCTTGTTCGAGGGACATTTATTGGGTGTCATCGAACTTGGATCTTTCCAGGCATTAGATGAACTTAAACAATATTTTATCGAACTTTCACTGGAGAACATCGCTGTCTCAATAACTACAGCCCGGTCGCGTGAAAGGGTTCAGGAATTACTGACAAAAACACAGGATCAGGCCCGGGAGCTGGCCATGCAAAAAGAAGAACTTGGGCAGATCAACCAGGAACTGGAAGAACAGGCGAAAGCTCTTAAACTTTCGGAGGAAAACCTGCAACATCAACAGGAAGAACTCCGGGTAATTAATGAAGAACTTGAAGAGCGGACCAAAGTGCTTGAATTACAACGGGATGACATCCGTAAAAAAAATGTAGCACTTGAAGAAGCTCAACGGGAGATCCGTCAAAAAGCTGAAGCACTGGAAATAGCAAGCCGGTATAAATCGGAGTTCCTGGCTAATATGTCTCACGAACTCCGCACACCGTTGAACAGTATTTTGGTCCTCTCCGAACTTCTTGCTGGGAACAAGAATAAACATATGACTTCCGATGAGGTTGAATACGCCAACGTCATCCATGGATCCGGGAATGACCTCCTGGATCTGATTAACGATGTTCTTGACTTATCCAAAGTTGAAGCAGGGAAGCTCGAAATTGATGTGGAAGAGATGAATCTGGAAGAACTGGAAGGTATCATTGTCCGGACCTTCTCCCCTCTTACAAACACAAAAAGGATCTCACTGACAACCAAATTGGAAAAAAACCTTCCCAAGACCATCGAAACCGATTCCCAGCGAGTACTTCAGATCATCAAAAACCTGATGTCAAATGCCATTAAATTTACCGAGAAAGGGGATGTAACATTACGGTTGTTCCGCCCCCGTGCTTCAACCCGTTTTGATCAACCAGGACTTAATCCTGAAAACGTTATCGGTGTTGAAGTCTCTGATACTGGGATCGGGATCTCTGAAGAAAAACTCAAGGTTATTTTTGAAGCATTCCAGCAAGCCGATGGGACGATCAGCCGTAAATTCGGAGGAACAGGTCTCGGACTTACCATTTCACGCAGCCTGACCCGTATGCTTGGGGGTGAAATTCATTTGACCAGCAAGGTCGGTGAAGGTTCATCCTTTATTCTTTACCTGCCTATTAAATTCGCTCACACCAAAGGATCTCAGGGAAAGTCTATGGTTATTGCCTCGACAGAACCGGTCAGGGAACCTGAGGATAAACTGCTCAATGAACCTTCCGTAAAGCCGGTCCCTTCATTCACTCCGTCAAGAGAAGATAATTTCCCGGTTTCAGGGTTCGTTGTGGATACCATCTTTGAGAATAAAAAGATTCTCATCGTTGATGATGATATGCGTAATGTTTATGCCCTTTCAAAAATCCTTGAAGAACGCAAGGCAAAAATCCTTATTGGCCGGAATGGTCGTGAAGGTATTGAAAAGGTAATGGAGAATCCCGACGTCAGTCTGGTATTGATGGACATCATGATGCCTGAAGTCGATGGATATACCGCCATGCGCGAAATAAGGAAAGATAAAAGGTTCGATCAGTTACCCATTATCGCGTTAACTGCGAAGGCCATGAAAGGCGACCGGGAAAAATGCATTGAAGCCGGAGCCAATGACTATCTCTCCAAACCTGTTCAGACAGACAAATTGTTAAATTTGCTCAGGGTCTGGCTGCAAAAATGACGGTTCATTGGTGTCGGTACTCTGAAAATGTTTTTTGTGCTTCACGAGCTTCCCGTCCACAATAAATACAATTGATTCAGCAATGTTGGTTGAATAGGCTGCTAACCTTTCTATGGTCGTCAGAATTAGAATTAACTGGGTGGCCACGACGATCACTTCTGATTTATGCATCATCTCGTCGATGATCCTGGCAGAAACGGCTTGAACCTTTTCTTCGATCAAATGGGCAAGATCGAAAATGTCTTTAACAAACACAGTATTCCGGCTGTTTAAAATTGTTATCACGTCGTTGACGATCCCATCAACCATCTTTACAACTTCATCGATGTGCAATTCTGTCAGTACTTCCCTGTACTCAATGATACTTTCCACCTTCCCTGCAATGCTTACGGCATGATCGCCCATCCGCTCCAGGTCATTGTTCATCTTAAGCGCCGACATGATCAGCCGCAGGTCAGTAGCCACCGGTTGGTTAAGGGCAAAAATTCGCTGGCAGAGCTTGTCGATCTTAACATCCAGCTTATCGACCAGGTGGTCATTGTCGATGATTTGCTTTGCCAGTTCTGCGTCACCGTTAAGCAATGCCATAAGACTGTCGTGAACTTGCTGAGCGACAAGATTGCCCATTTTAAGAAGACGCTGGTTTAATTTTTCAAGTTCAAGTTCAAAGTGCCTTTCCATAATTATACTTTTAATGATGGAGTTAAATTTAGAAATTTATCATCCGAAACGTCCGGTTATATAATCTTCGGTTTGCTTTTTGTCAGGTGTGGTGAAAATCTTTTTCGTTTTCCCATGTTCAATTAACTCCCCGAGATAAAAGAACGCCGTGATGTCACTTACACGGGCAGCCTGCTGCATATTGTGCGTAACGATAACAATGGTATAGTTTTTTTTCAGTTCGAAGATCAACTCTTCGATTTTTGCAGTTGAAATAGGATCAAGGGCGCTGGCAGGTTCGTCCATGAGAATAATCTCAGGATTGACGGCCAATGCCCGTGCGATACACATACGCTGCTGCTGACCACCCGAAAGACCCATGGCCGAGTCATGTAGCCGGTCTTTCACCTCTTCCCAGATGAAGGCTTTTTGTAAGGATGTTTCAACAATTTCATCAAGCTTTTTCCTGTTGTTTAGCCCATTGATCCTGGGACCATAGGCTACATTTTCATAAATCGATTTTGTGAAGGGGTTCGACTTCTGAAAAACCATTCCGACTTTTTTTCTCAGATTGACAACATCAATTTGCTTATCGTAAATATATACAGAATCGACAAGTACCTCTCCTGTAATTTTTACATGAGGGATCAGGTCGTTCATCCTGTTCAGGGTACGTAAGAATGTCGACTTCCCGCAACCGGAAGGACCGATAAAGGCCGTGACTTCCTTCTCGGAAATATCCATGGAAATAGAGTTCAGCGCCATTTTTTCCCCATAAAACAGAGTCAGATCCCGGATTTGAATTTTGGTTTGTTTCATATTTCTATTCCTTGACCGGTTATTTCGCTTTCCTTCTCAGCCTTGAGCGAATAACAACAGCCGTTAAGTTCAACATAAAAGTAAGCATAAGCAGGACAAGTGTCGTGGCAAATTGAATGGGCAGGGTTTGGTCAACATTGGCCGATTGGGTTGACATAATGTAGATATGATATCCCAGGTTCATGAACTGATCGCTGAGTGAGGTGGGTAAAGTGGCCAGGTAATAGGCGGCACCCGTAAAAAGGATCGGTGCGACCTCCCCAGCCCCCCGGCTCACCGCAAGAATGGTACCGGTCATGATCCCTGAACGCGACCCTGGAATAACAATCCTTCGGATCGTTTCCCATTTTGTTCCCCCCAGTGCAAGACTTGCTTCTCTCATTTCTCTCGGTACCGCGCGGATGGCCTCTTCAACCGAGACAATGACGACCGGGAGTGTCAAGAGCGACATGGTAAGGCTTGCCCAGAGAATGTTGGGTTGTCCCCATTTCAGTTGGCCTCCCAGAAATACATTATCCATGCCCCCTCCAACGAATTTAATAAAGAAACCCAACCCGAATAAGCCAAAAATGATCGAGGGAACGGTGGCAAGGGTCCTCACTGCAAAACGAATCGTTTGCGCAAGAAATGAAGTCTCACTTGCATATTCGGTAAGATAAATGGCTGTAATGGTCCCAAACGGAACGGCGGCTATTGACATCATCACGACAAGCAACGCGGTTCCATAAATAGCCGGGAAAATTCCCCCTTTCATCATTCCGTCTTCCGGAAAGGAGGTGAGAAATTTCCACGAGAAAGTTTCCTTCCCACCGATGATGATGATAACCAGGAGAAGGATGATAACAGCAATGATCAGGAAAGCTGAGAAAGCCGTTGTTCCAATAAATAATAACCCCGTTATCCGGTTTTTTATTCTCATAACTATTTCCCCTGAAAACGTTTGACCAATCTTCCCTTGACATAAAATTCTGCAAGGGCATTTAAGCAGAAAGTAAAAACAAATAAAAGGGAGCCGATCAGGAACAGGACACTGTAATGGGTGTCGCCGAAAACAACTTCTGCCATTTCTGCACCGATGGTTGCAGCAAGGGTCCGGACCGATTCGAAAGGGTTTGCGGAAATCATGGCGGCATTTCCCGTAGCCATTAAAGCAATCATGGTCTCGCCAAATATCCGTCCGATACCGAGGAGAATAGCTGCAAAAATCCCTGGTGTGGCGGCCGGAAGGGTAACGAATAATGCAGTCTGCCATCGGGATGCACCCAGTGCAAGGCTGGCTTCTGTATAGGAATGAGGTACCGCTGTGAGCGCATCTTCCGTGATCGTAAATATAATCGGGATCGCGGCCAGGGCCATGGCCATTCCTCCTACAAAGGCATTCAGCCGTATATCATATCCAAAAATGTTCTGAAAAAAGGAGGCCATCACCATGAGGGCAAAAAAACCGATAACAACCGACGGAAATCCGGCAAGTAACTCGATGGCCGGTTTGATGATCTCCCGCATCCAATGTGTGGCGAATGCAGCAGAAAACAAGGCAGCAAGGATGGCAATGGGAGCGGCAAATAGAATAGCCAGCAAGGTAATCTTCATCGTCCCGACTAAAAGTGGAATTAAACCATACCTCGGCCTGTCCGATACAGGCAACCATTCCTTTCCCATGAGACTCTTCACCGTTGCTTCATCGCTCCCGTGAACAACGGTATCTTCAGTCATGACCCGGTTTTCTATCATCATGGTATCTTTCGAAATTACTCCGTACTGTTCCTGTCCCGATGCATTGGTTTGTTCTGAAGTTTCAGCGCCCCCATATTGTTCCTGTTTCTGAACAGATTCGATTGTTACCGTTTCCTTCTTCTGTTTGAAAATCGGTAATGTTTCACGGAATACAAAGAAAAAAATCAGTATGATAATGGTAATGGAAAGAAAAGCCACCCCGGTGATAATCTTTTCAGAAAGAAATTCCGACCACCGGAATTTCTTTCTCAGCGACTCTTTGCTGAAAACAAAACCCGTATTCTCAATTGAGCTATCCATTCTCCTTTTTTAATAATGAAAGGCAGCATTTTTTCAAATGCTGCCAGCCATCAATATTAACCATTACTAACAAAAACTATTTTACGGGAAAATATCCTATTTCAGTCACAAGTTTCTGTCCATCCGGACCAAGAATCCAATCAATGTAAGCTTTAATCTCTCCGGTTGGTCTGTTTCGCATGTACATATATAAATAACGGGAAATCGGGTACTGTCCGGCCTTGATCGTCTCCGCCGTAGCCATGTAACCTGTGCTTTTGTCATCTTTCTTAACGGCACAATGTTTCACACCGGAAGCATAAGCAGCTCCGCCATAACCAATCCCGTATTTATCTTTCGATACAGCATTAACCACAGCAGCAGTACCAGGTAAAGTCTGGCAACTCGTGGCATAGTCCGTTTTGACTACATTATCTTTAAAGAAAACATAAGTGCCGGAGCTGTTTTCACGGCCGTAGAGTCTGATTTCAGCATCCGGTCCGCCAACCTCTTTCCAATTAAGGGTTTTCCCTGAGAAAATGTTGCTCAGCTGTTTCAGTGTCAGCTCTTTTACCGGGTTTGATTCATTCAGAAAGATGGTAATACCATCTTTTGCGCATGGGATTTCCACACCCAGGGAACCGTACCGTTCCTTTATTTTATCGATTTCCGATTGTTTCATCGGACGGCTTGAATTACAAATGTCGGTGCCCCCATTGATCAAAGCTGAGATACCTGTTCCGGAACCTCCACCGGTGACCTGAATTACCACTTCCGGATGAGACTTCATGTAAACTTCGGCCCACTTCTGTGCAAGAATTACCATCGTATCTGAACCTTTAACGGTAATTTTCTTCGGAGCAGGCAAAAAGGCAAATCCTATCAGGGCAATCAGGATGGAACTTGCCAAACCTGTTATTTTCGTCGATTTTTTCATATTTATTAATTATTTTTTTATATGCTAATGGAAGGATTAAAATTTGACCTGGATCCGGAAGGTCAGTGTGTTCTGCGGGAATACCCGGCTGTAATCATTCACCCCGGGTTCTCCATTGACTGTAAACGATTGGGTGACATTCCCCACCTCCTTATCATTTTGGGCGACCTTTTCATTGAACGGCATTTCATACGCAAGCATGAATTTGATGTTGTCGTCAAAGAAGTAACTCCAGGCCAGGGTCAATGTACCATAGGCAATATCGGCTGTTCCGCTCTTTAAATTATTGACGACAACCGTTTTGGTTTGGTTATTCGTACAGATGACCGGATCGGTGCCTGCAAATTTCTTATCGTCCTTAACGACATCAGCCACCTTTGCGTCATATTTTGAAACACCGATCTGATCTTTGGATAATTTTGTGTTCGGATCGTAATAATCCCAGCGAACGGCAAACTGATTACGTTTTCCGATATTTTTCACTAGATAAACATAATAGCCCATGAAATTCCTGACAATAGCCGGTCTGCTGTTGGTGGTTTTTGTTGTTAGGTTCGTCAGGGTAAGTGTATCATTCTTCAGCGTTGAAGAGAAAGAAGTTGTCGTCGGCAACGCACCGGTATAGCCGGGGGTTCCGTTCACTCCAAAGATATATTCACCCTTGATGGCCAGGCCCCCGAGTAAATCGGCATAAAATTGTGCTTCAAATCCAACCCAGTTTTTCTTGATTGATTTTCCGATATCAGCAAGGGTTTTATTATAGGTATAATCCGAATTAAGGATATCTGTTGTATTGGCTTTTATCATTCCATAATAGCCGTGTGCACCGATGGTAAGACCACCCCATCTGCCTAATTTAAATGCATAGGTCAAACGGGCCATCAGATCTTTGTATCTATCAAAATCTTTATTTGTAGGATTGATGTTGGCACCAAGCTGATCATTGATGGTCAGACCATCATTCCCATTGAATACTGCAAACTGGAACTTTAATGGTACTTTGGGAGGAGCTACTTCCAGTTTAGCGCCAATGGCCCGCTCTCCGGGATAAAGAGCCCTGATTACGGCCGAACGTTCAGGAACTTCGCGGTTACTTGACGAATATTCAACTTCATAGTTGGGACGATTGAATTGTCCTGCCCATAGAGAAAAGGTCTTTAGCCATGGCTCATTTACCTGAGCATAGGCATCCTTTAAGGCAATGCTGCCGGGAGAAAAGTCTGGTTGCAGGACAAAAACAACCCCGTTTACGGGTTCGTATTGAAATTTGATTCTGACCCTGCGCAACATAAATGTATTGTACGGGTATGTTGCGGGATTTTCATAACGCTGGTATTGGGCCTGAATATACCCTGATAATTTGATCTTTGTCAGTTTGGCCAGATCGCTTTCAGCGGTTGCAATTCTTTCTTCGACACCGGTGATACGGTCACGAAGGGTAATTACCTGATCTTTTAAGGTATCCTGTTTTTCCTGAGCAAATGAACTCATGGAAGCTAAAACCATTTGGGTAGTTAAACCAATGGATAGGAAGAACATAGTAATTCTTTTCTTTTTCATAGGTTTTTATTTTTGCCGCAAAGGTATTTCATGACCCAATAGCCAATGTTAATTAATCGTTACCATTGTGTTAAATAATTATGAACGAAAAGAGATAGAATCCTGTTTGTCAGGCGTTTGGAAAAATAATTGTGAAATTCACCCCTGGATCATTAACCAAGGTGAGATGGCCCTCTAATTGCTTTACAAGGATCTGTACGATTTGAAGACCCATGGTTTTACAGGTTTCAATGGAAAAACCGGCCGGTATCCCGATTCCGTCATCGCGGATGGTCAGTACATATTTTGTTGGATTTGTAAAGGTTTTCAGATGAATCCGGATAATCCCGGTTCTGTCAGGGGGAAATGCATGCTTATAGGCATTACTTAGAATCTCATTGACGATGAGCCCAAGGGGAATGGAGGTTTCAATATCCATGGTTATATCTTCAATCTCGAAAACTATTTGAATATTCTTTCGATTAAATGTCCCGGTAATTACCATGGCCAATGACCTGAGATAATCAGAAAAAGAGATCTTTTCAAAGTCTTTTGAACGGTATAGCATTTCATGAACTAATGCCATGGTTCGAATGCGTAATTGTAAATTTGTCAGTGATTGGATAAGTTCTGGATTATTCGTTTGGTCTTTCTGCATATTGATCAGGCTGACCAGAATGGCAAAATTGTTTTTCACCCGATGGTGAATTTCTTTGAGCAGATTTTCTTTTTGCTTGGTCCCTTCCATTATTTCTATTTCTTTTCTTTTCCTTTCCTGAATATCCCGGGTCACTCCTATTATTTCTAATAATTCTCCTTTCTCTTTATCGAATATGGGGTTCAGCGTACTTTCAGCCCAGAAGGATTCCCCGTTTTTCTTTATGGCAAGATAAACAATTTGTTTGGATTTCTTTTGCTTAATCATCTCCTTGAAGGTCGTTTCAGAGAATTCATAAAAATCCGGATGTGTCAGATCATAAGGATTCTTCGTAAGAATTTCAGCAGGAGTATATCCATAAACGTGTGTTGACGAGGGAGAAGCAAAAAGACGGTTCTTGTTTTTATCCAGACGCGTAATGAAATCAATCGTATTTTCTGTCAGAAAACGATAATGCTGCTCCCGTTCACAAAGTTGTTTCTGAGCAGTTTCCCGGTCTTTGATCTCTTTTGACATTTGTGCATTGATTCTCTGCATCTCTTTTTTTCTCCGGATATTTTTTAAATATTGTGCATAATAAATAACGATCATTATGGCCGTCAGGCTTGTAAGCACGCGTAAAAGATTGATCTGGAATTGTTGATTTTTCAGGTTCAGGGTTTGGATTTCATTCTGGCGTGATAGCAGGATGTTTGCTTCTTTGATAGACCGGATTCGCTGGTTCGCGGCAATAATTGCAATGTTCCCTTCATTTTTATAAATAAGGATTGTGTCTCTGATATCCGCAAGCTCTTTATAGTAGAAGAGGGCCTTTTGATAATCCTTGATCCAGTCGTAATGATGAAAAAGCGACAAATAGGCATTTTCAATCAGATTTTTTCTGCCTGCTTGCCTTGCCTGGTCAATTCCCTCTTTCATGAATAGCCAGGCAGAGTCAGGTTTGTTGAGAATGAAATAGTTTCCTGCAATGTTGATCAGGGAACTGTTTTTTAATTCCGACTGATACAATAGCTGTCGGATGATAAAAGCTTTTTTATTAAAGTAAAGTGCTTTGATATAATTATTTTTTTGAGAATAAGCATGGGCAAGCATGGAATAGAATGTTCCCCTGTATGGGGTTGTTACCGGATCGTTAGCTTCCAGTAAATGATTGTATAAGTCTATCGCTTCATCATATCTCCCCTTATCCAGAAGAATACTGCCTTTGGAATTTATTACACTCATGGTATTTCCCGGTTGGCCAAGCTTAGTGAAGATATGTATCGCTTCATTATAACATCCTGAGGCATCATCCAGTTTCCCTTGTTGTTGCCAGATATTGCCAATATGCTGTAAAAAAATCCCCGTCCATGCCAATTCATGAACAACTTTGGCTAAGTTGAGCCCTTTTTGAAAGAAAATCAGGGCATCAGTATAATTCCTTAAGATATAATTCAAGTTGCCGATTGCCCTGCAAGCCTCAAGAATTCCTGTGTTATTTTGATTTTTATTCGATATGTTCAGTGCTGCCAGGTAAAATTCCAAAGCCTGCATGTATTTTCGCTTAAATACAAAATAATTGCCGATAAGTATCCGGGATTCTGCCCTGCCTTTATCATCATTACAACGAACTGCTTGATGAAGGGCTTTGAAAGCATAAAGAAAAGCAAGATCCTGTGCCGTATCATCAACTGCCTTTGATAGTTTGATCAGGATATCCGTTTTTTGACAATCAAAGGTTTTATTAAGCAATGACTTTAATGTACTATAATCCGTTATATTTTCTCCGGCAACCTTAAATGGTACAATTACCAACAAGAAAAACAATCCAACGATACCGGACAGAAATCTGAGATGCATCTGCTTATAAAAGTATATAACCAAAAGTAACAAAAAACCAGATAGCTCAGCAAGACAGGTTCAGGTGTAAATCGCTTCAGGGAAAAGGTTTTCTCAATTGTTCCCTTCCAGATTGGTTGATGGCACTATGGGTAACGACTCGGTCGGGTGTCCAACCATGTTTTGAATTAGGTTTTTAACCTCAGGAAGAATCTTTTCCTGCAGGTTATTGCTTTCCTCTATAAGAAGTTCTGTCAGTTTAATTAATTCCGGGAAGTCTGATTTTTTGGATTTTTTTTTCTTCTTGAAAAAAAGCTCCATTGATTCAATTAATACCTGTTTATCATGCCATTCACCTATATGAATTTCCGTTTTTGATAAATCCAACAAAATCAGATCAAGTTTTTTATCCTTTTTAAAGGTCGCTGATAACGTCGCAATTGCCCCTATTGCCTTGAGATTTTGACGTATTTTATGCAGATATTCCGGTGTTTTTTTATTCGTCAATAATTTCCTTATTTTTTCTGCCTTTTTCTGGATAAAGGTATTTGCAGCGCAAATAAATTTTTTTTGACTGATTTTTTCTCCAATCTGTTTTATTTCCGTTTCCGTTTTTTTCAAATTCTTCTCTTCAAACTTTTGAACTGTGGTAAGAAAACCTTTTGTAAAACGTTTTTCCTCATTCTTTAAAAAATTCCGGAAGAGTACTATTTCAGGATGATCAATCCCGTAAAGATCTAAAAGTAAAAGGTTCACCTGTGTCTCTCTTATCTTTCCCGTTGTTTCAAAAAGCTTTGTAAAAAGAACAAAATGGTCCTTTTTTGTAAATGAATCCGGTACGATCATTTCGAAAAGACGGAATAAAGCAATGATCTTTTTTACATCTACCCTGGCTTTATGAATATCTTCATTATCGCCCGTAATACTTGCTTTATAAAGGTTTGCCAGAAAAGAAGTGACCCGTTTTCTGTAAAACCTGAAAATAAATTCCCTGGTTTCTTTTTTATTCATTGACCAAATTATTGGCATTGGTTATTTCATTACTGACCTCCGGGGTGGTTTTCAGGATCTCGGATTTGAAACTTTTATGTGCTTTGTTCCATTCTTTCAATAGCCGGATACCATCCATTGCCAGCTTGTTCTTTCTTGCCTGTGAAACGTGGACATTAAGCATATCCTTAATGACTGTATTACGCTGATTTTTCCAGGTTCTTATTTTGTCAATTAGTTGAATTTCAAAATACTCCCTGAATTGTTGGTTTTTCCCTGTGACATGTATGTGCTTGATTCTCTTTATACATTGCTCCAGGGTAAACCCTGCTCCTGGCCTTTGATTACCGATTTTTTCAAGTAAGGATTTTAACCGTTTTTCAAGGATCTCAGATATAAGCCATGAAGATTCCAGGTAAAACTGATTTTTCAAAGCCAGACCTGCTTTTGTCGTAATATATTTAATCTTCTTTGTCTTATTGATCTGTTTTTTCTTTTTCATTTCCTTATTTATTTGATTTATAGATTAAAATTAACATTTCCTTCGATCATCTTTTACCCATTAAATCCATAAGGGTACCTCTAAAAACTAATTTGTGAAAAAAATAATTTTAACCAACATAATTTACTCGCATTAAACTACAAATCGATACTTACTTTTTGATCTTTATTGATCATTTTCATTGACGTTCTTTGACA
>Ga0247841_10003236_pt1 | contig 30671 bp, 20 predicted proteins | sample LaCruzMarch2015__2_FD_192410 | JGI IMG/M metagenome (GOLD analysis project Ga0247841, IMG submission 192410) | Freshwater microbial communities from meromictic Lake La Cruz, Castile-La Mancha, Spain - LaCruzMarch2015_18m | ecosystem: Environmental > Aquatic > Freshwater > Lake | place: Spain... | reverse complement strand
TACGCAGCTGCAGTTACATTGCCGTTTGGCGTTTAGTCAGCCGGGGCAACGCAGACGAGCGGCTCTGGCGTCTGTGGCGGAAGGCCATGTGCGCAGCCAGCACCATGAGCAACGCCAGCGACGGTTCGGGCACGCCAATGGTTTGCAAGTTGAAGTCAATCAAACTAAGGCGCAGCAAACCGGGCGCCTCGCTGCCGGCATCGTAGCTCATGAAGAGATAGCCATCATGGGCGGCCAGCGTGTTGCGCCATTGGTTCAAGCCGGTGGCGGGCGTGATGTCCAGCGGGGTGAGGTCGGGTCGTTCGAGATTAAAGAGATAGAGCTTGCGACTGCCGGTCCAGACCGAGGCGGCCAGCAAGGTGTTGCCATAGAAATTGGGATGGGTGAGCAAGGCCAGGTCAACGATGGCGTCACTGGTCATGCTGCCGGGGATCTGGTAACGACGCTCCGCATTCTGGAGGTTGGTTGCTGCGGCGTAGAGATTCGTGGCGCACCAGATCCAGTTTTGGCCGCTGGCTGCTCGGGCGTCGAGGAAGAGCGCGCGGCCGTTCTGCTTGGGGTCGAGGATGCAGGCGGCATACATGGAGTTGATGCTTTCGGTTTCTTTCTCGCTCAAGGTAGTCAGGTTGTTGAAGCCATTCCAGCGGCGGACTTGCGCATCCATGCCGGTGCTGCCATCGCGGTCGGTGCAGAGCGCCGTGAGATCGCTGTTGCCATTCCACGCGAGGATGCCGCCGATATTGCGCGCACCATTGCCAAAATCATTGTCGATGGCGCGCAGGATCACGGGCGTGGCGGCATTGACGCCGGGCACGGCGGCCATGCCCGCGGCGTTGGTGGTGTAGAAGCCGTACCATGACCAGTGCCACGGGCTGCCGTTTGGCATGCCGAACTGGCACCACAGCGCGGAGTACAACACATTGCTGTATTTCACCCACGTCTGGCCTGGTTCGCCACCGTCGCCATTGCAGGGAATGCCGCCGGCAACCAACTGCCAGGCGCCGGTCGCCATGCTGCCCACGGTCGCGGCGCGCACGCGCCAGATGCTCTGGGTGCGCGGGTTGCCGGCGGCGGCAAACGCCTGCAGATAGACATAGCCATCGCGGTCGTAATTTTTCACAAGCGTGCTGCGGTTATTCATGCGCACGCCGGTGCCGGCGCCGGCGTAGCCGCTGCCGTTCGTGACAAAAAGAACCTGCCAGGTCGTGCCGGTGATGATGACTTCGCGGGTAATGAGCACGCTGGCGGCGGCGATATCGCCATAGCTATTCGAACCCGCGACGGTGATCATGTTGTCGCCCAATTGCAGCGGAACATCCGGAATGGCCCACGGCGTGGCGGCGTTGAACGTGCCGCCGCCACCAAGTGAATTGTTCCACCACATGGCGCCAATGACATGTTGATTGTTGGTGCCATTGATGGTGTAAACCGTGACGTTTTCATCGACCGTGACATCCGGCGTGGTGACGTCCACGTAGGGCGTGCCTTCGCCCGGGCCGGGTGCGCGGGTCATGGTGATCGAGGAAACCGCGTTGCTGCCAAACATGTTGGTGGCGGTCACGCTGATAAGATTGGCGCCGCCGCTGAGCGGCATGCCAGTGATAACCCAGGCCGAGGTTGCCGGCACGCTGCCGCTGCCGCCGCGATTGTTGACCCAGGCGATGTGACCGACCGCGTGCTGATTGGCATTGCCGCCCAGCACGCAGGTGGTTGCAGCACCGGGGAACAGTTGCGGCGCATTGGTGATGTAGATCGTCGGGATGCCCTCGCCGGGCGCGTAATCGCGCGTGACCGTCACGGTATCGCTGCCGACAATGCCGGCGGCGTTGGTGCCGCTGACCACCAGCAGGTTCGGGCCGTAGCTGAGTGCAACGGCGGGAATATGCCACGGCGAGGCAGCCGGGAATGTGGCGCCGCCGCCCGCCTCGTTGGACCAGCGCATCGTGCCGACGATATTTTCGTTTGTGCCGCCCAGCGCGATGGTCGCGCCGATCATGGTGACGACCGCATTGGTGATGTTGACATACGGTGCGGTGGCGCGCGGCACGTGCAACAGGACCCGATTCCAGGTGTGGTCCTGCATGATCATGAACGTGCCATCCAGCGCGCAGGCTGCGGCTTGGCCGAAATACGTGTTGATGACGGCCGTCGGCGCCGGATTGGTGCCCAGGTGCGGCGTGGGATAGTAAAACACGCGTTCGCCTTGCTCGTTGCCGTAGCCGCAGACGCTCAGCAGCATCTCGTTGCTGCGGCCGAAGCCCACCTGAATGGGCGTGTGCGGCCGGTGCGTTTCAGACCAGTTGCGGTTTTGAGTCAGCGCCGTTTTGCAAAAGACGCCACTGGCGGCCGGCAGCGGGAAGAGATTGCCCGGCACCGGATTCAGCACGGCGGCCTCAAAACGCATGACGCGCAGGTTCGCAAAATTGTTGACGCCATCATAGCGGCCCTCGTACGCGCCGTCCACCACATACAGATTTCTATACGTATCCAGCGCGAGTTTGTTGGGCTGCGCCAAGCCGCGGGCGTCGGTGGCTGGTTCAACAAGCCCGTGATTGGCCAGGTAGTCAGTCTTGTTGGTTTGGCCGATGACCAGGTCAATGCGCAGCGGCGTTGCGCCCAGGGGATCGCGGATGCGCAGAATGCGCTTGTTGCCATTGATCACCCCATTGACGATCAACTGACTGGTGCCGCTGTTCGAGACCCACAGGCAGTTGCTGGCGGCGTCATAGGCGATGCCGCCAAAGTTAAAGTAGGCCGGCGCGCCATTGTCGTCCCAGACGAAACTGCCCGCTTGGCCGGAATCCACGGTTTTGTACGGCGCGTAATTGCGCCCGCCGCTGGTGATCGGCAATTGAAAGACGAACAGTTTGTAATCCGTGGCGATGAACAGGAAATTGCTGGCAACCGAGTGGGAGCCGAGGCTGCGGCCCTGGAAGGTGCCACCCGCGGTCGTGCTTTCAAAATCGTCCTGGCCGATGACCAGGTCGGCGCGCTGAAAGGTCGTCGCGGCCGGATAGTTGGTCCAGACCAGCAGGCGGCAGCTCGCGCCGTCATTCAGGTACAACTGCGTGCCCCAGCGCGACATGCCGTAGTTGTCTTGCATGGTGCGGCCAGACACTTCGTTCATGCCCTTTTTCATCATTTCACCACTGGCAATGACCCAGTTGCCGTTGTCGGCGGTCATATACTGGCCATTGCGCGTCAGCGGCAGGGGAATGCGCACAATCGGCGCCGAACCATAGCAGGCCGTGAAATAAAAATTGCTGCTGGTATCAAAGCCACAGTCGCCGTCCGGCTGGCGGATCACGCCGGCCGTGCCGTCGGGGCGCTGGTAGCGGCCGTCGCCGCCGGCGTGCGTCCCGTAATAATTGGTCGAACGGTAGCCGATCCAGTCAATGATGGCGCCGCTGCGATGATTGAATTTGAGGATGCGGCCATGCGCGCCATCCAAGACCCAGACCATGTTGGTGTCAAACGGGTCAAAGGCAAAGCCGCGGGCCTCTTTCAAACCAATGGCTTGATCCGCTGATTTGCCGATTTCTCTGAGCGCGCTTGCGCCGGAAACGGCATTGGAGGCGAAGACCAGCACGCGGCAGGGCTGGCCCCAGCTATAACTTTCGCCATCCAGCACAAAAATCTCGCCGGTTATGGGATGCCGCCGCACGCATTGCGGCCGGTACATTTGGTGCAAGGCGGGGCCGCTGGTTTTGGTCGTGAAATTGGCTTGACCGAGCACCAGGGTGGCGGTCTTGGCGCCCTGCGGGAAGCGCAGGACGCGGTTGTTCATGCAGTCGGCGACCCAGACGGAGCCGTCGCGCTCGACATCCACGCCGGAAGTGAAGCCGCCCACACCGCCTTCCACCGGGGTGTAGATATAAAGGCTCGACGCGGTGGTGGCGTAGACGCGCGAGGTGAAATTCGCCTGGCCCCAGACCTCATCGGCAACTTGGTCGGTGGCAAACGGGTCGTTATATTTGAGCACGCGGTTGTTGCATTTATCCACAATATAGAAATTGCCATTCGTATCCGTGGCCATGGTGCCACCGGAGGGAGTCTCGGCCGTGCTGTTGATCCACGGATACTGCACGAGCGCGAGCGTCGCAGCGGTGGGCTGCATGAAGCGCGTGCAGTCACCGTTGGCCGCGCCGGCGTCCCACAAGGCGGGCTGGCCGATGACAATGTCCGCCGGCGGGAACGGCCCGTGCGGCAACGTCACGTCCTTGAAACCACTGTAGCCCAGCACGCGGTTGTTAAGCGCGTCAAAGACGTAAAAACGATTGGGCGTCGTGCTGGTGTCAACATGCACGCCGCCGAGGTGCGCGCCGGCATACGGCACGATCCGATTGAGCATGACTTCTTCGCGGCGCGTCGTGCCGAACGACGTGCTCACCGACAGGTCCAATGCCGGCAGGGCCGTGGCCGCCAAGGCGGGCGGCAGGGGCAGCGCGAGCAAACCCAGCGTAGTGCAGAGGGCAAGATTATTCATGGGCGTTCACTTTTCGTTGTTGCGGGTGATGGTGACCGAGTCGCTGCCGACAATGCCCGCGGCATTGGTGCCGCTGACCACGATCAGGTTCGGGCCGACATGCAGCGCGACGGCGGGAATCTGCCAGTGTGCGGCCGCCGGCAACGCGCCGCTGCCGCCCGCTTCATTGTACCACTGCAGCGTGCCGACAATGTTGGTCGTGGTGCCGCCCAGCGCAGTGGTTGTGCCGGTGGTGACGATCGCCGCGTTGGTGACGTCCATGCATGGCGCAGTGGCGCGCGGCACATGAAACAGGACGCGATTCCAGGTGTGGTCCTGCACAATCATGGACGTGCCGTCGCGCAGCGCGACGGCGGCCTGGCCGAAGTGGGTATTGAGCACGTGCGTCGGCTCGGGATGTGTGCCGAGCTGCGGCGTGGGATAATAAAACACGCGCTCGCCTTGCTCGTTGCCATAGCCGCAGACGCTCAGCAGCATCTCATTGTGGGGGCCAAAGCAGATTTGGATCGGGGTGTTGGGCCGGTGGTCAATTCTCTCGGTGCGATTAGAAGCCATGCATGATTTGCAAAAGACCGCGCGGGCGGCCGGCAACGGGAAGAGATGGCCGGGCACCGGGTTCAGCACGGCGGCATCGAAGCGCAGGACGCGCAGGTTGGCCGTGTCGTTGGTGCGGTCAAAGCGGCCTTCATAGGCGCCGTCCACCACATACAGATTGCGGTGCTTGTCCAGCGCCAGTTGATTGGGTTGCGCAAAGCCCTTGGCATCCGGCGCAAAATCGCCGCGGCCATGATTGGCAATGTAATTGGTCTTGTGGCTCTGGCCGATGACCATATCGATGCGCAGCGGCAGTGGTCCCAGGGGATTGCGGATGCGCAGAATGCGCTTGGTGCCATTGGTCGCGTTGTTGCAGACAAACGGCTCGGGGTCGCTGTTCGAGACCCACAGACAGTTGCTGGCCGCATCGTAGGCCATGCCGGCAAAGCCGAAATAGGCCGGCGTGCCGTCATCATCCCAGACCACGCCGTTGGGGCGCCCGACATCCACGGTTTTGTACGGCGCATAGTCGCGGCCGCCGTGGGTGATCGGCAACTGAAAGACGAACAGCTTGGCGCTGGTGGCGATGAACAGGAAGTTGCTGGCGACTGCGTGGGTGCCGAGGCCGCGGCCCTCGAAGGTGCCGCCGGGCGTCTTGCTTTCAAAGTCGGATTGGCCGATGACCAAGTCGGCGCGCTGAAAAGTGGTGGCGGCCGGGTAATTGGTCCAGACCAGCAGGCGGCAATTCTGGCTGTCGTTCAAATATAGTTGCGTGCCCCAGCGCGACATGCCGTAGCAATCTTGCATGGTGCGGCCGGAGGTGAGGTTCATGCCGTTTTTCATCATTTCGCCGCTGGCGATGACCCAGTTGCCATTGTCTTCCGTCAGGTGCCGGCCGTTGCGCTGGAGCGGCATGGGGATGCGCACAATCGGCGCCGAACCATAGCAGGCCGTGAAATAGAAATTGCTGTGGCGGTCAAAGCCGCAGTCGCCGTCCGGCTGGCGAATGGCGCCGGCCGAGCCGTCCGGCCGTTGGTAGCGGCCGTCGCCGCCGGCATGTGTGCCGTAAAAATTGGTCGAGCGATAGCCGATCCAATCGTGAATGGCGCCCGTGCGATGATGGTACTTGAGGATGCGGCCATGCGCGCCGTCGAGCACCCAGACCATGTTGGTGTCAAACGGGTCAAAGGCAAAGCCGCGCGCTTCCTTCAAGCCAATGGCTTGGTCGGGCGACTTGCCGACCTCGCGCTGGGCCGGCATGCCATTGTAAAACGGCGGTGTAAAGACAAGGATGCGACACGGCTTGTGCTGCACGCCGCGGTGGACATTATGGCTTTCGCCGTCGAGGACGAACACTTCGCCGGTCTTGGGATGCCGCCGCACGCATTGCGGCCGGTACAGTTGCTGCAATGCCGCGCCGGTGCTGCGATTGGTGAAGGTGTCCTGGCCGAGCACCAGGTCGGCGGTCTTGGCGCCGCGGGGGAAGCGCAGCACACGATTGTTCATGCAGTCGGCAACCCACAGCGTGCCGTCGGGCTCGACGTCCACGCCGGCGGTGAAGCCGCCCGCGCCGCCTTCGCGCACTTCATGCGTGAAGATGCTGGAGGCAGTGGTGACGCCATAGACCCGCGTGGTGAAGCTGTTCTGGCCCCAGACTTCGTCGGCAATCTGGTCGGTGGCAAACGGGTCGTTATACTTGAGCACGCGATTGTTGCATTTGTCCACAATGTAGAAATTGCCGTTGGTGTCGGTGGCCATCGTGCCGCCGGAGGGCGTCTCGGCCGTGCTGTTGACCCAGGGATACAGCACGAGCGCGAGGGTCGCGGCGGTGGGCGGCATGCAGCGTGTGCAGTCGCCGTTGGCCGCGCCGGCGTCCCACATGGCCGGCTGGCCGATGACGATGTCCGCCGGCGGAAACGGGCCGTGCGGCAGCGTGGCTTCCTTGAAACCATTGTAACCGAGCACGCGGTTGTTGAGCGAGTCAAAAATGTAGAAGCGCGTCGGCGTCGTGCTGGTGTCGACATGCACGCCGCCGAGGTGCGCGCCGGCATACGGCACAATGCGGTTAAGCATGACCTCCTCGCGGCGCGTCGTGCCGAACGATTTGTTGATCGAAAGATCCAGTGCCGGCAGGGGATCGGCGGCAAAGGCGGCGGGCACCAGCCACGCAAGCGCACCTGGCGCGAGCAGGAGCAAAATCTGGCGGAAATCGTGCATAAATATCATTTAAGCTGTGCTAGTATTATATAAAATGATTGTTTATTCACACTATACCATAAATATGCAGATAATGCAAGCAAAAATCAAGTTCCCGGATTATGACGGAGGGCGGCTTTCCGGGCTCGTCCCAAGGATGAGCCCGCAGCTGCCTGATCCCAGATCCGGCGGTTGGTATGTGTTGTTGCTCCCCGCCGATCGCCGCCGGCGGCGGTATCGGTGGAAGCGAAGATTAAGGGAAAACGCCGGCGCGCCTTTTTTACTCAATCTTATTCACCCACGGCGCAAGGCCGTGGGGGTCTCAGCACACCCATCCGCCCAACCCGAAAGTGCGCTTGCGTTCGTCGTGTTTTCCGGGCTTTCCTTTGCTTCTGTGTTTGCACCGCCGGATCGGGGCGTAAACAGTGGCGCACTTACGGGTCGAAGTCCGGCCAGCAATTGGTGGCCGGCGCTTGGGTATCATCGGTGGCATAGCGTATCGGCCCATTCGTATACCCACAATTTTCGAGCCAGAACGCCGGATAGCCCAGTTTGGTCATGTTGCCCTGCGCGTCCACCATGAAGTTTTTGAGAAACTTCACTTGCAGCGCGGCCCACAATTCTTTCCAAGCGGTCGTGACGGCGCGCGCCCGCTGATCCGCGAAACGCGTCAACAGCCCGCGTGACGCGCGGCCCGCACGCGCCTGCGCATCCAGCTCCTGCACCATGGCCAAACTGCTGTTTTCAAGCGCCGCCTGTTGCGCGCGCACATCCGGCATGGCCAGGTCATAGCGCTTGCTGATGGTGTCACACACGAGCTGGAAAACCCACCACGCGCACTGCATCGTGCAGTGCAGGTAATCGCCGCGCTCCAGCAGCTGCGGCATGCGCTTCACCCCCACATGCACCGGCATGAAGCAATTCCGGTCGGCCTCGTTGAAGCCAATCCACATCAGCCCGCCGGCCGCGTTCGGCAACCAGCCGCGCGCTTGGTTGACGTTGATGTAGTTGCTGCGGAAGAACGAAATGGAGCGTTCGAAAGCGCCGTTCACCTTGACGCCGTTCTGGATGTCAAAGCGGACGGGATCGCCGGCCGCCTGCGCCGCCAGCCCCTTGGTCAGATCAAAGTCCGTGCCCTGATAGCGATCGCGATGCAGGGCGAACACATCCTGCACGGACAACTTCTGGTCCGGCTTCATGGCAAACGGATAGGCGGTCGTCTGCCAGCCCGTAACCGTCGGCGACAGGTTCGTCGACGGCGCGACCAGGCTGAAGATCCGCCACACGCGCCGGATGCAGGCATACGGGTGGCCCGATTCGCCGGTGGTGACCGCCGTCAACCAGTCGAGCGGGCCGTCGCTCGGATGCCACCAGCCCAGCTGCTCGCACATCGCAAACAGATTGGCCGAGTACAGCATGTCGGCGGAGTTGGTCTCGACGACCCGGATGCGGAACAGGTTGGCTGACGCAAACACCGCGTCGTCCGGCACGCGCTTGGCAACCCACAGCCCGCCCGTGCCGTCCGCCGCGTAGCCCGTCATTTCCATCACCCAGATTTCGTTCGTGTCGGCAATGACCAGGCACTCGCCCGTGCCATAGTAGCCATACTGGTCGATCAGTGCGCCGACCAGCCGCACGGCTGCCAAGGCATTGTCGCAGCGCTCCATCGCCACCCGCATCAGTTCAGCGCTGTAAAACAGGCGCTTGCTGCCGTCCGGCTTGGGCGTGACTTTGCTCGGGCAGGTGGTCTCGCCAATGCTGAGCTGCTTCTCGTTCATGATCGGATAGGTGCCCTCAAAATACGTGTAGCACCGCGCCACCTGCGGAATGTGCCCGATCGGCGTGTTGGGCGCCAATTTCTTGCTCTCATACGCGGGGCCGCGATCCTTGCCGACATAGCGCAAATACGGCACGCCACCGTATTCCGCCAAATAACCGTTGGCGGAATAGTCGTAATAGACCGCGCGTTGCGCATTGTTCGGATGCCTTTTCCCGGGCACGCGCACCACGCGGAAATCACGCATGCCGTCGTTGGCGTGCGTCACGATCACCGAACCGTCGCTGCTGGCATTCTTGCCCACGGCGATCACGGTGCAGGCAATCGCACGATCAACGGGATTGGCGCACAAAAATGCCGCCGCACAAACTGCCGCAACGGACAACCCCCGCTGCGCTTCGTGACGGCGTTCGTGACGGCGTGATGCATGCAAACGTATTCCAAACATGGTTTTTCTCCTTTGCTTTGTTAATCGTGCGGCATCAGCCAATGCCCCGTTCTTTACTATACCACACTTTGTGCGTGTCGTCAATGCCGTGACAAGCTGTGACAAGCCCCCAGTTCCGGCGACTCTTTTAAGTAGCGGCGGTGGCGCGCCGTCCCGCCGCTGGCGCATGTGCTGCTGGCGGGACAGGCTGGTGCCAGCCGGAGCAGCGAGCGGGCCGGCTCGTCTACGACCGGCGCTGCACGTAGACGCGGTGGCTCGCCGCGTTATTCGCGCAATGAGGTACCCACCTATAGCGCACAAAAGGTTTTTTCTCTGGCTAATGTCTACCGGCATGGTCGCCAACATATTCTGCGAGTCGCCGGAACTGGGCAAGCCCGTCTGAAATTCCGAATGCAATATTTAATGTCGTTGCGCTGCAAAAGCAAGTCTGACTTACGAGCCGCGCGGCTCGCTCCAAATTTGTGCGCAATGCACGAATTTACGGCGGCGGATTGCATTTGCCGTCGCAATTTGCTATTATCTACCTTAATGAGGATCAAGATAATCACCTGCTGTAACACCACGACCACTGTACTGCAATGACTGTGAAGACGATGCTGCTGGTTCAAACGGAAGTGCTTGTTGTTGTTGTGATTGTTGCCTTGTTTGTGTGGCGCTACTGGTATGAGCCACGGCAGCAGACGCAGCAGCTCATGCCGGCGCCGGCAGTAGTGCAAGCGCCGGCGGCGCCGGTGACACCTGTGTCGCCCAAGCCGCAACCAGCACCCGCGGTGGCCACGCCTGCGGCGGCCGCTTCCGCCCCCGCACCGAAAGTGACGCCGGCCGCCGCACCCGTGGTGAGGCCCGCGCTGCCGTCCATGGTAAAGAACGGCGACTTCGCCAAAGGGCTGCAGGGCTGGAGCTATTGGAAGGACGCGCGGGCAGCGTCGAATCTCATCTCGGTCGTGCGCCACGACGACAAATACCGCACGACCCATGTGCTGCGGATCGAAAATCCCGGTAAGAAAATGGTGGGGGTGCAGCAACCAATGGCGCTGGTATCCGGGGCGATATACCGTTTGAGTGCCAAGGTGCGGTCGACTGCGACGACTGACAGCAGCGTTATTTTCGGCGGACGGGTGGCGCTGTACTTGCCGCCGCAAGCGGAGCAGGCGATTGTGTGGGTGACGGAGAACACGAATTGGTGGGGGCGCACGCTGGAGTTCACCAACACGGTGACGGGTGTCGGCGCACTGTATGTGCATATGGGCTATGGGAGTGTGGCCAGCACGGGGGAGTTTACGGATGTGCGGCTGGAAAAGGTTACAAGTAGCAAGTGATCCCACCATTTGCGGGACTCCAAGAAGCAGGTAGCAAATAAACATCAACCTGCAACCTTAAGACGGAAATAAAGTGACATTTAAAAGGTGAACCTGCCACTGGTGAGATATTAAGATAAACATTATGGATATTTCTGTAGTCATACCAGTGTACAAGGCCGAGGGGTGCCTCCTTGAGCTGTACCGCCGCTTGGTGGCTGTGCTCGAACAGATCACTACGGATTTTGAGATCATCTTGGTCGAGGACTGCGGTGGTGATCGTTCATGGGAGATTATTGCTGAACTTGCCCATGCTGATCCGCGCGTCAAAGGCATGCAATTCAGTCGCAACTTTGGCCAGCATCATGCTATTACCGCTGGACTCGACCTGTGCTGCGGCGAATGGATAGTCGTCATGGACTGCGATTTGCAGGATCAACCCGAGGAAATTCTGCGTCTGTACGCAAAGGCACAGGAGGGATTTGATGTGGTGCGGGCCCGCCGCGGCCAGCGTAAGGATCCCCGACTAAAACGTATGACGTCCTGGCTGTTCTATAGAGTGTTTAACTATTTGGCAGAGGCACATTACGACGGCCAGGTCGGCAACTTTCGCATAATATCCCGCAAAGTTGTCGAGGTATTTCGGCAGATGCGCGAACAGACACGCGGGTTTTCCCTGATGGTCGACTGGGTGGGGTTTCCTACAGCGAGTGTCGACGTGTGTCATGCTGAACGTCTGGGAAGCCGGAGTACATACACTTGGCGCAAACTATTCAAGCTGGCCACCAACATTGTCATTGCGCATTCTGACAAGCCGCTGCGGCTGGCGGTGAAATTGGGATTTTTTATGGCTTTCTGCGCGTTCCTATACGGCTTCTACATCCTTGCACGTTGGCTCGCATATGGCTCTCCTATAGCAGGTTGGAGCAGCTTGATTGTATCGCTGTACATGCTGGCTGGTCTGATAATCGCCCTAATGGGTGTGATCGGCATCTACCTCGGCAAAACGTTTGAGGAAACAAAACAGAGGCCGTTGTATGTCGTGCGACAAACAACAGGCTTTGCTACGACGTCTGGCTGCGGTTGGAAAAGAGAAAACGGATGAGCGTTAAGATCACGGCAATTGAGGATCACCTTACTCATAGGCGGATTACCAACGATGACTTGGCGCGCGCAAGCGGTGTCGTAACCCCTACCAAGATCGACCTGTTGCTGCTCCGTACGTCGTATCATGTCTTTATAAAGGAAAGCTTTCATGAAGATCACGACCCGTGTGGGATTTAATGGCTCTAACGCGGAAGTCTTGCGGCCGCTGCTTGAAGCTTGTTCATATAAGCCCCTCCGCTATCTCGCTGACGTCTTGCCACAGCACCTTTGTGATTGGTGGCTTGAGGAGGTGGTTGCGGCGCTGGAGGGCCACGGCGGGAAGGATATCCTCGCAGAGGTGGATGGATGCCCGGTGGGCTTTTGCGTGATTGGAGACCTTCCATGGGAGAGCGCTATTCTGAACAAGAAGATGGCGGCCGTGAAGCATATGGCAGCGATGCCGGGAAGAGAACATGCCGAAGTCGTGGAATCTTTAGTTTCTACTGCGTTGGAGTGGACCCGCGACAGTAACTATGACTTTCTGCTCTGCAAGACTTACACGGACGACTTCACAACGATCCACGCTCTTGAGCGTCAGGGGTTCCTTTTAGTAGACACGCTATTGGATTTTGTAGTGGACTTACGACGCTTTCCCAATGCACTTCAAACTGCTGTCATACCCGCTGGCATGGAGTTGAGACTAGCTGGTCCTGCCGATCTGGCAGGGCTGGTAGAGGTATCCCGCAGGGCTTTTGCCTTTCATCCAGGACGTTTCCATGTGGACGCCCGACTTGGGCCAGAGTGTTCAAAAACAATCTACGAACGCTGGATTGAATCCTGCCTGAACGGCTGGGCCGACTGGGTCGTAGTGGCCGAGACTGCCGGGAAGATTGCAGGCTATTCGGCATGGAAACGACCTTCCAAACGAGAAATGCGGCACAAGTTGGATCTGGGCCACTACAGCATAGGCGCTGTTCATCCCGACTTCCATGGTCAAGGACTCTTTAGCGCGCTGACACTCCGAGGCACTGAGCTATTAGAAAGCCTTGCCACTCGCATCGAAGGCCCCACCCACATCAATAACTATGGGGTGCACCGTGGCTATATAAAACTGGGGTGGAGAATCGAGGACGCACACCATTCATTTCACAAGTGGCTGAGGGGGTGAGCATGGAGTGTTACATACCGTTCAACAGGCCCCATCTCACTGGCAAGGAGCTTCAATACATTGAGCAGGCACATGCACAAGGACAATTGTCGGGTGACGGGCCATTCACCAAGCGTTGCAATGCGTGGCTCGAACAGCAAACGGGCTGCAAGAAAGCGCTGCTGACACATTCATGTACGGCGGCGCTTGAGATGAGCGCAATTCTGGCCGATATTCACCCGGGCGATGAAATCATCATGCCGTCTTACACGTTTGTCTCGACCGCTAATGCATTCGTTTTACGCGGTGGGGTGCCGGTCTTTGTGGATATTCGTCCAGACACTCTGAACATAGATGAATCCAAAATCGAGGCCGCTATCACACCTAAAACCAGAGCGATTGTGCCGGTGCATTATGCCGGCGTCGGTTGTGAGATGGACGAAATCATGGCGCTGGCTGACAAATATCATTTGTTGGTGATTGAAGATGCCGCGCAAGGGATCATGTCGACCTACAAGGGCAAGTCCTTGGGCAGTATTGGCCATTTTGGTTGTTTGAGTTTTCACGAAACAAAAAATATCATATCCGGTGAAGGCGGCGCACTGCTCATTAATGATGAGCGGTTTGTGGAGCGGGCCGAGATCATTCGTGAGAAAGGCACCAACCGCAGCAAGTTCTTCCGTGGGCAAGTTGATAAATACACATGGGTGGATATTGGTTCATCATACTTGCCTGGTGAAATTGTCGCCGCGTTTTTATGGGCTCAAATGGAAGACGCGGAGGAGATTACTCAAAAACGATTGGCCATTTGGAATACGTATCATGGCACGCTTCGCAGTTTTGCGCGTGAAGGAGTTCTGCGTCTGCCGATTATTCCAGTCGAATGCAAGCACAATGCCCACATGTTTTACATTTTGCTTGGCAATTTGGATATGCGTACCCGGGCAATAGAGTTTCTGAAACAGAATGGTACCTTGAGCGTGTTTCATTATATTCCGCTCCATTCCTCGCCTGCCGGAAGAAAACATGGTCGAACACATGGTGATATGATGATTACCGATGATACAGGCGAACGGTTGCTGAGACTACCATTATACTACGACATGACTGAAGAATACACGCAAATAGTGATCAACTTAGTAATAGCACTAGCCTAGCCGCGTGGCTCGTGGTACGATACAGTCGATATTAGAACAACGGGCTTAAGATTATGATGACGTGGATCAGTATAGGCAAGAGAAATAATAGTGCCATGGCGTTTGTTGCCGTTTGTTTGGTGATGATTGCGATGATGTCATTAACATTGCTCGATGCCAGACCGCTCATTTTGGACACTCCAGTAGTGTACAATGCCTGCTACAATTTCGTCTGGAGCAATCCATCGCATCTCTTTAATGTATTGGGATTCGGCAATCAAGCTAGGCCGTTTCAGTTTCTCATTTTGCTGCCGGTGTTTGTATCCGACAATGTGAAACTGTATTTCTTATTTCAAAACGGTGTTGTTCTAATTGGGACACTCTACCTCATAAACCAGACATTGCTCTTTTTTTGTCGTCGGACATGGGTTTCAGCAATTGGAGCGTTCTTTGTCCTATGCACTCCTTCGTTTTCCGGTAATTATTACGTAATTACCACCGAACCGTACATGCTGTTTGGCATGTATGGGGTGGTGTTTGTGCTGGTGCGGCTTATTGGCATTCCAGTGGTGTCACGCCGAGCGTGGTGGTGGTACAATGGTACTGGCATTGTGTTTGCCATGTACGCTATCGGTGTGAAGGAGCCGGGGGTGATGGTGTTTGCGGTATGTGTCGCCGCCGGCGTCTTGCTGGCCAGGTTGGAGAGATTGACGTGGAGTGAAGCCTGGCGCAGATGCTGGTTACTTGGGCTGGCCGCGGTGATAATCTGTGGCGTGGTCATTGCCAAGTATTTGAGCAATGCAACGGTGTATGATGCGGGTGGCACTGGTGGATATGCTTTTGCGCTACCACTGTTGCAGCAGTCATTAGGGCGATTTGTGCGGCATTTTGTAGACACGGCGCCGTATGCTTTACTGGCAGTGCCGGCATGGGGATTTGTAGCGCTGCTGTATGAGGCGGCGACAGACAACGAACAGGAGCGACAGACGCTGCGGATAGCCCTTACCGGCGCGGCGATGTTGTTTGTTATTGCGGCCGGCATGGCGGCGATCTACGTACCATGGCAGATATTTGATGCGCGCTACCTGCTGCTGTCCAGCAGTGGTGCGGTCGCGGCGACAGTATTGACAATCTATGCGTTGAGTGTCGCGCTGCGGATGCGCATCAGTGTGCTGTGCCAGCTAGTGATGATGAATTTAGTGGCACTTTTAAGTGGCCTGTTGACGCTGCATGTGGCGTTTACCATGGTAGTGGGGCCGTTATCACGAGGTCTTGTGACCCACAAATATGCTTGCGCGTACGATGACATGTTTCGTTTTGTGGCAGCGCAGACGCCCAGTAACAGAACGGCGTACTTTATGATGGACAGCGATTTCGCTGAACCAATCGAAAATACGCGCATCGGCCTGCGGGTCTTTTACGATCGTCCGGATATCTATTGTGCTTTTCCTCAGTCACCATCGGCATTTGCAGAAGCGGGACTGGTGGCAGTAACCACCATCAAGGATTTTTCGTTCAATTATCCACGTATGCCGGTACACTCCGATGCCAGCGCCAAATTTTCGGCATGGGCTAGCAATGATCTGCGCTTTGTGTTGGTGACGTCGTTTGTCTATCGCACGCCGGTGCTGTATGTGCGGGATGAGTACAATGTGCCGCAATACAAGGCGTGGTGGGGCATTCCCGCGTTCTGGGAATTGAAGCGCGGCGTGTATCATTTTGGCTGGAATGTGTATCGCTTCGCCGGCAGTGGGGCGGCACGCGAACAAACCGCAGCACTGGCGTCGTGCGGCGAAGACCTGGTGCGCGATGGCAGTTTCGCGCAGGGCTGGCAGTGCTGGAACGTGCAGGATACACGCACGACGCAGGCCGTCGCGATTGTTGCGGCGGATGCGCCCGGCGCCGGCACGGCGCTGCGCATGGCGTACCAGCGCGGGCCGATGCTGCATGTGCGGCAACATATTAAGCTGGATGCCAATGCAGTGTATCGGTTGAGCGGCGTGGCCAAGATGATTGCGCCGGCATATCCCGAAGTGCTGGGGGCGCGCCTGGCAGTATTCACGCCGGATCGAAAAGAAGTTGGTGTGGCATGGGACTATGTGCGGCCGGGCGAGTGGGAGCGGCAACAAGTGGTGTTTACGAATGCAGTAAAAGGCGGTGCGGTAGTATATGCGGAAATGGGCCGTGGGCGCGGCGCGCGCGCGGCGCTGGTGACGGAGGTGCGGGTGGAGAGAGTGACAAGTATAAAGTAGCAAGTTGCAGGTAGCAGGTGCGGCGTTGAGTTATTTTGTTGCGAAATAAATCAGGTGTTGTGCTATAATACCCCATGACCAAGAGTGCCATAGAGGCGATTTGCATGAGTCTGAATAGCGCCGGGGTGCGGTATCTTGTCGTCGGTGGTGTGGCGGTGGTTGCCCATGGCTATCCGCGTTTCACCGGGGATTTGGATCTGGTTATTGCGCTGGACATGAACAATGTGCAACGCGCGCTGCGGGCGCTGGCGACGCTTGAGTATCAGCCGCGCATCCCCGTCCCGGCAGAGCAGTTTGCGGATGAACGCCTGCGCCGTCAATGGATTGAAGAGAAGGGCATGGTCGTCTTCTCCCTGGCCAGCACCCGTTTTCCCCACACACCCGTCGATCTTTTTGCCCATGTGCCCTTCGACTTCGATGATGAGTATCGCCAGGCACTATGGCTTGTGATAGAGCCGGCGCTGCGCGTTCCCGTCGTGCGGCGCGCCTGTCTTATTGCCATGAAAAAGGCAGCCGGCCGGCCGCAGGATCTGCTGGATGTCGCGCAACTCACCGCAGGCGCAGATGATGCAGAATAATAATGCCATGGCTGACATCCACGACCCATGGGATGCGGTCACCTGGCATGGCTGTACCCAAGCGCACTGCCGGGATTTCGCACGCTTGTCGTTCACGTGCAAACTTGAATGGCTTGAACAAGCCGGCCGTCTTATGGCCGTTGCTGCGCGCAGTGCAGCACAGGTACCAGGCAGGCGCGACATTACCATTGAACATTGAACGGAAGACGGGCAACCACCGTCATTGCTGCTGTATCGTGGCAAAATGTTCTGTTTCTGCCTTTGAACCCTGATTGCTGATAAATATCCAATATCGAACACTAAATATCCATGGCGAAGTATCTGCGCGGAATTTCATCATTGGACATTCCTTGTTCGATGTTCGATATTCCTCTGCATTTCCCTGAACCCTGAACCCTGAACCCTGAACCCCGTCTCGCTACCGTGCCGCACTGTCCCCCAGCGCGAACCACCGGCGCAGAAGATTGGCGTTGCGCGTGTCGCTGCGGGCGTTGTCTTTGGGCGTTTCCAGAATCCAGGGCAGGGCGCGCAAGCGCGGTTGGGCGAGCAGGAGTTGGAAGCCGCGCGCACCGATACGGCCTTGGCCGATGTGCGCGTGCAAGTCGCGATGCGCGCCGCAAATGACCGGCGTATCGTTGCAATGGATCAGCCGCAGGGCGTCCATGCCCGCGGTTTGTGCGAGCGCAGCGCACAGCGCGGCGACGCCGGTGGCGCTGCCGAGATCCATGCCGGCGGCATGGGCGTGCGCGGTATCGAGGCAGATGCCCAGGCGGGTCGCCGGCGCGGCGTGCCGGACTTCACGGATGATGGCGTGCAGTTCGTCAAACGATGCGCCGAGCAAGGTGCCGCCGCCAGCCGTGTTTTCGAGCAGGAACGTGCAGCGCCACGGGTGCGCGGCATGCACCTGCAGCAGTGTGTCTGCAACGCGCTGGATGGCGGTGGCTGGCGTGGCGCCGCGGGCACTGCCAGGATGCATGACAAAATAGTCCGCGCCGAGGGCGTCGGCGATGCGCAGGTCATGCGCAATGGCGGCGCAGGAGCGCGCCCGGAGGGTGGCGTTCGTGCTGGCGCAGTTGGGCAGATACGGGGCATGGACGACGACGCATTGGATGCCGGCGTTGCGGCGGGCTGTTTGAAAGGTTGCGGCCGCCGCTTCAGTGAACTGCGGCAGTTTCCAGACGCGCGGCGAGTGGGTGAACAACTGGACACAGGTGAACTTGTGCCGCACGGCATGGCCAATGGCGCACTGCAGACCGCCGGCGATGGACATGTGCGCGCCGATCAGGAATGGGGCGGGCATGATATCGTTGGCCATCAGGGTTCAGGGTTCAGGGCAGAAGCAGAACAATTTGCCACGAAGGCACGAAGAAACCGCAGAACCAGACATGGTTGTTTGCACAGCCACAGCGTGATGTGTTTTGACAACTAAAAATGGTAACTCTGTTGCTGCTGCTTCTTCGTGTCTTCGTGCCTTCGTGGCCATACTATCTGAGGTGCAGAAGGGTTCAGGAAAAACGATGAGTGATGAATGAGGAATGTTCGCGCTGGGTTCAGGGCTGCATGGAGTACTGCCATCGGCAGGGTTCAGGGTTCAGGGAATGCGAATATCGAATATCCAATCCCGCCTTTGACGGGACTCCAAGCAGCAAGGAATGTCCAATAATGATCCCGCCGATGGCGGGACTCCAAGCAGAGTTCTGCGCAGATATTTCGCACTTGGATATTGAGTGTTCGATATTGGATATTCATCAGAACTGCATAAAGTAGCAGAACACCCATGCAGCAGTCAATGTTCGCCACGCCACACCCGAAAAAACGTCTGTACGTGGACAATTCTATTTGGTCGCGGCGCCGGTTGCCGGAACGAGGCGGATCAGGCGGACAGGCTCTTCGGTGCGCCAGACATTTGACTGCACCACGCCGGCGAGATATGTTTCAAACTGGGCGGGTGAGCAGTCCAACGTCACGCTGTCCTTGGCTTTGTTGGTGCCGGCCACGGCGGCCTGCTCGACGGCTGCGGCAAAGGCCGTGACGCGCGGCAAAATCACCTCGCAGTGATTCTTGTCGTTGATCTGCAGGAGCGCGATGCAATACAGGTTGGTGGCGGCCGGATCGTCCTTGGGCTGGGTGAGATTGGCATAGATGCGCTGCGGACTGCGCCGCACGATCAACTGGTAGACGGTGGCATCCACGGCCCGCTTGCTTGTTTCAAGGTAGGCCAGTGAGCAGACGCCGGTGGCGATATGGGTCATGCAGATGACATCGTTGCCGTGGGCCCAGACGCCTTGCAGTTGTTCGGCGATATCCGCCGCCGGTTCAAGCCCCATGGGCTGGCGCGACTCGACCGCGCTGCAGCCGACCAAGCCGGCGCAGAGGATGATCGCCAGCAGCATTCGTTGGCTATGCAGGTGGTGTGTTGGCATGGTCTGGTCTCCGCATTCGGTGAAGCCGTTGCAGACAGGGCGTCCGCGTTCGGCACTGCATAAAATTCACTATTATGATACACTATTTCACTGTTTTTAGCCATAGCTTGATGCCTTATTATGAATGTTGACCAACAAATTAGTGTGATGGAGCGTGGCGTGGTTGCGCTGGTTGAGCGCGGCGAGCTGCGCGAAAAACTGCTGCGCGGGGCGCCCTTGCGCGTCAAACTGGGCGTTGACCCGACCGCCGCCGACCTGCATCTGGGCTTCACGGTCGTGCTGCGCAAATTGCGCCAGTTTCAGGAACTGGGCCATCAGGCTGTCTTGATCATCGGCTCGTACACCGCCCAAGTGGGCGACCCGTCCGGGCGCGACAAGACCCGCCCGCAATTGAGCGAGGCGCAGGTGCTGGCGAATGCCGAGCAGTATCTCAGCCAGGCCTGCCGGGTTCTCGACCGCGCCCGGCTGGAAGTGCGCTACAACGGCGAATGGTTCAGCCGGCTGGGCTTCATGGACGTGATCCGCCTGCTGGCCAAGACAACCGTGGCGCGCACGCTCGAACGCGAGGATTTCGCCCAGCGCATGCAAGCCGGCACCGCCATCCATCTGCATGAACTGATCTATCCGCTGATGCAGGGCTACGACTCGGTCATGCTCAACGCCGATGTCGAGCTGGGCGGCAATGACCAGACCTTCAATTTGATGGTCGGGCGTGATTTGCAGCGCGATGCGGGACAAGCGCCGCAGATATGCCTGACGATGCCGCTGCTGGAAGGCTTGGACGGCGTGCGCAAGATGTCGAAAAGTTACGGCAATTATGTGGGCATTACGGATGCGCCGCATGACATGTTTGGCAAGCTCATGTCGATCGGCGATGACTTGATGTGGAAGTATTTCGAATTGCTGACGGATGTGCCGCTGGAGCAGGTGGGTGCCTGGCAGGCAGGCGTGCGGGCCGGCAACGCGCATCCGATGGAGATCAAGAAGACGCTGGCCGGCACGATTGTCGCGCAGTATCACGGCAGCGACGCGGCCACGGCGGCGCGGGCGGAATTCGAGCGGGTGTTCTCGCAGCACGCCTTGCCGGACGAGATGCCGGAGTACACGCTGCGCGAGGGTGGGGCGGAACTCGACGTGGTGCGGGTGTTGATCGAGGCGCAACTGGCGCCCTCGACCAGCGAGGCGCGCCGCTTGATTCAGCAAGGGGCGGTCAGCATTGACGAGGTAAAAGTGAGTGCGCTGCGCGTGCCGCTGCCGGCCGCGGCCAGTTTTGTGCTACGGGCGGGCAAGCGGCGCTTTCTGCGCGTGACCCGGGCATTTGAAATTTGAAATTTGAGATTTGAGATTTGAGATTTGAGATTTGAAATTGAACCCTGAATCCTGCCGCAGCTCAGACAATATGGCCACGAAGAAGAGATTAACATTGAACATTGAACATCGAACATCGAACATCGAACGGAAGACGGGAAACCACCGGCATGCGGCCCCCGGTCGTTGTATAAATTATCGCGCCGCGCGAGAATTTAGAAGCCACGAAGAAATCGCAGCACCGGACATTGATTATTGTGCAGTCGCAGCGTGCTGCGCTTTGACAACCAACAACGCCATTTCTGTTGCTGCTTCTTCTTCGTGTCTTCGTGCCTTCGTGGCAAATGTATCTGCTTCTTCCCTGAACCCTGAACCCCGAACCCTGAACCCTAAGGACACCCTGTGAAAGTAGCCGTTGTGGGAACTGGATATGTTGGACTCGTTGCCGGCACGTGCTTTGCCGACAGCGGCAATGATGTGATCGGCGTTGACAATGATGTGGCCAAGGTGCGGGCGTTGCGCCGCGGCAAGATTCCGATCTACGAACCGGGCTTGAGCGAGATGGTGCAGCGCAACGTGGCGGACGGGCGGCTGAGCTTCACGACCGACCTCGGGGATGCCGTGCGCAAGTCTGAAATTATATTCCTGGCCGTGGGCACGCCGCCCAAGAAGGACGGCCACGCGGATCTCAGCGCCGTGTTTGCGGTGGCGGAAGACACGGCGCGGGCCATGCCCGGTTATCGCGTGATTGTCACGAAAAGCACCGTGCCGGTCGGGACTGCCGACGCCTTGCGGGCGCGCATGGCGCGCTGCACGGCGCATCCGTTCGACATCGTCTCGAACCCCGAGTTTATGAAGGAAGGCGCGGCCTTGGAGGATTTCCTCAAGCCGGAACGGGTGGTCATCGGCGCCGCCAGCGAACGCGCGGTCGAGGTGATGCGCGAACTGTACGCGCCGTTTATGCGCACGGGCGCCGCCTTTGTGGAAATGGACAATCGCTCGGCGGAGATGAGCAAATATGCGGCGAATGCCATGCTGGCGGCGCGCATTTCGTTCATGAACGAGATTGCCAACATATGCGAGGCGGCGCAGGCGGACGTGACCAAGGTGCGCCGGGCGATTGGCTTGGATTCCCGGATTGGCCCGCGCTTTCTCTTTCCGGGTGTGGGGTATGGCGGCTCGTGTTTTCCGAAAGATGTGCAGGCGCTGGGCGCGACGGCGCGGGCGCACGGGTACACGGCCCGGATCCTGGAGAGCGTCGAGACGGTCAACCAGGATCAAAAAAAAGTTTTGTTCGACAAGATTGCGCGGCATTTCGGCGCGCGGCTGCGCGGCCGCACGATTGCGGTCTGGGGCTTGGCCTTCAAGCCGCAGACGGACGACATGCGCGAGGCGCCTTCAATTGTGGTGATTGACCACTTGCTGAAAGCCGGGGCGCAGGTGCGCGCGTACGACCCGGTCGCGCACGCGACGGCGCGCAAGGTGTTTGGCACGCGCATCACGTATTGCAGCTCGCAGTATGCCGTGCTGCGCGGCGCGGATGCGCTGGTGCTGATCACCGAGTGGAACGAATTTCGCAACCCCGATTTTGCGCGGATCAAGCGCTTGCTGCAGGAACCCGTGATTTTTGACGGGCGCAATCAATATGAGCTGGCGGAGATGCGCGAGCGTGGCTTTGCCTATTATTCGATTGGGCGGCCGGTGGTGGGCGTGTAGCAAAACCCATGTGTGTGCGTGTCAACGTAGACGCGGCGTCTCGCCGCGTTGCCCAGTTGCTGAACAGCAGTGCGAAGAAAGCGGCGAGCCGCCGCTTCTACGACAGATGCGCTTGTGCCACAATTTGTTTCGCTGCGAAAGAAATTACAACGCTGGGATGGCCACATCGGCGAATTCTGCTATAATATGAAACGGTAAAAAGAAACCAAATTGCAGCGTTCAAGTTACTACGACAAGGGAAGCAACCATGGCAAAACGAGCACCGATGACCCGGCAACAAATTAACGCGGCGTACACCGCCGCATGCACCCTGTATCGCGCGTGGGGTGTGAACCCGGAGCAGGCGCTGGCGACGCTGGCGGCGGTGCCGCTGTCGCTGCATTGCTGGCAGGGCGACGACGTGCGCGGCCTGGAGAATCCCGGGGCCAGCTTGACGGGCGGCATTGTGGCGACGGGCAATTATCCGGGCGTGGCGCGCAACGGCGACGAGCTGCGGGCGGACATGCTCAAGGCCAGCAGCTTGATTGCGGGCGTGAAGCGCGCGAATGTGCATGCATTTTACGGTGAGGCGGACGGCGCACGCGTCGCGCGCGACCGGTTGACGCCGGCCCAATTCACGCGCTGGATGCGCTGGTCGAAGCAGCACGGCATTGCGCTGGATTTCAACCCGACATTTTTCTCGCATCCGCACGCGGCGGCGGGCATGACGCTGGCGAGCGCGGACGAGCATATCCGCAGCTATTGGATCCGGCATGGGATTGCCTGCCGCACGATCGCGCAGGCCATGGCGGAGAACCAAGGCGGGCCGTGCGTCTGCAATTTCTGGATCCCGGACGGGACGAAAGATGTGCCGGTGGACCGCTGGACGCCGCGGGCGCGGCTGGTGGATTCGTACAATCGCATCTTTGATCCGGCGCACGGGGTGGATCCGCGCAAATGCATTGACACGGTCGAAGCCAAGCTGTTTGGCATTGGCAGCGAGGAATACACAGTCGGGTCGCATGAGTTTTACCTGGCGTATGCACTGAAGCACGGGCTGACGCCGTGCCTGGACATGGGTCATTTCCACCCGACGGAAACGATTCACGACAAGCTCTCGGCGATCTTGACGTTTTGCGACAAGGTCTTGCTGCATGTCAGCCGCGGCATTCGCTGGGACAGCGATCATATTGTGATCTTGAATGATGATGTCAAGAATGTGTTTGCCGAACTGGTGCGCGGGCAGGCGTTGCACCGCATGTATTTGGCGCTGGACTATTTTGACGCGAGCGTCAACCGGATCGGCGCGTGGGTGCTGGGCGCGCGGGCGACGCAACAGGCGCTGCTGGCGGCGTTACTCGAACCGCAGGCAGCCTTGCGTGACTGCGAGCAGCGCGGGGATGGCGCCGGCAAGCTGGCGCTGCTGGAAGAGTGCAAACTGCTGCCGCTGGGCGCGGTCTGGAACTATTACTGCCAGTCGCAAGGCGTGCCGGTCGGCGTTGAATGGCTCGATGCGGTGCGGCAATACGAGGCGCGCGTGCTGCGGAAAAGGCAAAGTTGATGTACAAATTACAATTGACAAATTACAATTGAACTGAAAACCGAAAACTGAAAACTGAAAACAATGGCTATATTAACCAACACGCACATCCACACGAACTACTCGTTCAGTGTGTTTGAGAATCCGGCGCAGGCAGTGGCGCAGGCGGTGGCGGAGCACATCTCGATTTTTGGGATCAACGACCACTACACCGTGGCTGGTTTTGAGGAATTCCGTGCGGCGTGCGCAGCGCAACATGTGTGCCCGCTGTTCAGCATGGAGGCTGTGGCGCTGGACACGGCGGCGCAAGCGGGCGGGTTGCGGCTGAACGACCCGGGCAATCCGGGGCGTTGTTATCTGACGGCCAAGAGTGTGACGCGCGCGCTGACGCCGGAGAGCCACGGTGCGGCGGCGTTGCAGCAGATGCGCACGGCATTGACGGCGCGCAATCAACAATTGGTGGCGAAGCTCAATCAACATTTGGCGGCGATTGCGGCGCCGGTGCAGCTGAACATGGCGCAGGTTGAGGCATTGACGCCGGCGGGCAACACGACCGAGCGGCATGTGATCCAGACGCTGGCCGAGGCGGTTCTGGCATTGGGCGCGGAACGCGCGCAGGCCACATTCACGGCCTTGTGCGGGGCGGCGCCGCCGGACATGCAGACGGCGGCCGTGCTGCAAGATTGGCTGCGCGGCAAGCTGGTGAAAGCAGGCTGCCCGGATTATGTGACCGAACTGCCGGCGGCATTTCTGGCGCTGCCGGAGATGGTCGAATTGTACCTGGCCATGGGCGCGATACCCACGTATCCGGTGCTGGGCAATCCGGTGACGGAACTGGAAGAAGATGTGCCGGCGTTGCTGCGGCGGTTGGAACAGCAGCGGATATTCGCGCTGGAAGTGATTCCAAATCGCAACACGCGCGAACGCTTGCAGGCGATTGTCGAGGCGGCCGGCGCGGCGGGCATGCCGGTGTTTACCGGCACGGAGCACAACACCAAGACGCCCGGGTTGCTGGTCGACAAGTTTTCGGGAGAAGAGCCGTTCCAGACGATTTTCTTCGAGGGCGCGCTGGTGGCGCTGGGGCACGCGGCCGAAGTGGCGCGCGGGAATCCCGGGTATGTGCGCGCGGATGGGACGCTGCGGTTCAGCGACCGCGCCCAGGGGCTGGAGTATTTCCGGCAGCGCGGCTGGGAGGCGATGGGGGAGCAATAGCATTGAACTATGAACTATGAACTATGAACCTTAAGCATAGAGATGAAGAAACAACTTGAAGAATTAGCGGTGGCATCGAACCGGTACGGCAGCGATGCGCTGTATGTGTTGGCGGGCGGGGGCAACACTTCGTACAAGACGCGGGCGACGATGTGGATCAAGCCTAGCGGCACGCAACTTGCGACGATCCGTGCGGCGCAGTTTTTACCGATGGCGCGGGCGGAAGTGAGTGCGGTGCTGGACGCGCCGATGCCGGCGGACGCATTCGGGCGTGAGGCCCGGATTAGTGAGCTTTTGACGCATGCAGTCTTGGCGGGCAACACAGGCCGGCCGTCGGTTGAGGCCTGCGTGCATAATTTGTTTGACGCGGCGTTTGTCGTGCACTTGCATCCGGGCTTGGTGAACGGCATGACGTGCGGGCGTGACGGTGCGGCGGCTTGTGCGTCGCTGTTTCCCGAGGCGCTGTGGATTCCGTACACGGATCCGGGCTACACTCTGGCACGGCTGATGCGGGATGAGCTGGCGGCCTATGCGACGCGGCACGGGGCGCAGCCGCAGGTGGTCATTTTGCAGAATCACGGTGTGTTTGTGGGCGCCGATGCGCTGGATGACATTGCGCGCATCTACGACAGGCTGATGCGGCGTTTGCGCGCGGCCTACAAGAACGCGGGCGTGGCGACCACCTTGCGCGCGGGGGCGCTGGACGCGGCGGCGGTGTATGACGCGGCACCGCGCTTGCGCGGGTTGCTGGGCGACGGGGCGCGGGTCATGGTGACGGCGGCGCCGCCGTTTGCGGTGGCCAAAGGGCCGTTGACGCCGGATCATATTGTGTATGCGAAATCGTATGCGCACACGGGCGCGTTGACGGGCGAGAAACTGGATGCGTTTGCGGCGGCGCATGGGTATCGCCCGGTGATTGTGGCGCAGAAGGGCGCGGTGTATGCGGGCGGGACAAGCTTGCGCAATGCGCGGCTGGCATTGGCGTTGGCGCGAGATGCGGCCTTGGTGCAGCAATTGGCGGCGGCGTTTGGCGGGCCGCGTTATTTGACAGATCGCGCGCGCACCTTCATTGAAACCTGGGAAGTCGAATCGTACCGGCAAAAAGTATCATTGGCAACAAGCGTGGGGCGGCTGCAAGGCAAAATTGTGATTGTAACGGGGGCGGCCCAGGGCTTTGGCCGCGGGATCGCCGAGTGTTTGTGCGCGGCGGGCGCGCTGGTGGTGGTGGCGGACATGAATGCAGCGGGCGCGGAGGAATGTGCCCGGGCCTTGCGCGCGACGCATGGCGCGGATGCGGCGCTGGCGCTGGCGGTGAACGTGAGTGACGAGACGGCGGTGGAAGCGATGCTGCAGCAGGTGGTGGCCACCTGTGGCGGGGTTGATCTGCTGGTGGCAAATGCGGGTGTGTTGCGGGCGGGGTCGGTTAAAGAAATGCCGCTGGCTGACTTTGCGTTTGTGACAGCGGTGAATTACACCGGGTATTTTGTATGCGTGAAGCATGTCGGCCGGCTGATGGCGCGCCAGAATGCGAGCGGGCGCGGGGCGTGGACGGACATTGTGCAGGTGAACTCGAAATCGGGGTTGCAGGGCAGCAATAAAAACGGTGCGTATGCGGGCAGCAAATTCGGGGCGATCGGCTTGACCCAGAGTTTTGCAAAAGAATTGATTGAGGACCGGATCAAGGTGAATGCGGTGTGCCCGGGCAATTATTTTGAGGGGCCACTGTGGAGCGACCCGGCGCGCGGGCTGTTCCGCCAGTATCTGGATGCCGGCAAGGTGGCGGGTGCGACGTGCATTGCGGATGTGCGCCGGCATTACGAGGCGCAAGTGCCGCTGGGGCGTGGCTGCACGCCGGACGACGTGGCGCGCGCGATCATGTATTGCGTTGAGCAGGCGTATGAAACGGGGCAGGCCTTGGCGGTCAGCGGCGGGCAGGTCATGCTGAAGTAGGCCCGCGCAGCGGCGCCCATAAATCAAACCATGGATAGACGACAATGAGTGCAGTGACCTTAGTGCCGACGCCCCAGACGACCGTGTTTACCGAGCGGCGCCTGGCGGTTAAAACGGCCATCAGCGCCAAGCGGGTGATGAGTTTGCCAAGCGTGATTGCCGAGCTGGGTGCGCGCACCGAGCGGGCGTACGCGAAGCTCGGCTTGAAAGTCCGCTTTTTTGATGTGGACGGTTATGGCGCCGAGGGCTACAAGCTTGAGATTGGCACCGGGGGCATCATGCTGTGCGCAAGCGGCGCCCGCGGGCGCTTGTATGGGCATTACACGCTGCAGCAGATTTTGCTGCAGCACCCGCAGGAAGTGCCATGTTGTGTGATTGAAGACCAGCCGGCCTGCGCGTGGCGCGCGCTGTATCTGGATCTGCGCATGCACAAGTACACGCCGGCCTATTTGCAGACACTGGTGGCCGACATGGCGCGCCTGAAACTGAACACACTGGTGCTGGATTACCACGACACGTTCTTGTACAAAAAAGAGGCGTGGGTGACCGGTGACGTGGCTGTGACGGGCGCGCAGATCAAGGCATTGCGTGAGACGGCGGCGGCGCATGGCGTGGCGGTCGTGCCGGCGCTGAACATTGTGGACGGGTTGGCGTATGTGGTCGGGCTGGCGCCGAATGCGGGATTGCGCTGCGCGAGCGTGCCGACGGCGCTGAACGTGCAACATCCGCGGGCCGCGAAGCTGGTGGGCAGCCTGATTGAGGAGTTGCTGGCGCAGCACGAGGCGCAGCAGATCGTCTTGCGCGTTGAGGCGCCGCAGGCGAATCTGGCGGCCTGTGCGCAGTTTGTCGCGGAGATGACCGCGCTGGTGGTGCGCAAGGGGGCGACGCCGGTCGTGTTCCTGAGCGACATGGAGCGCGGTGCGGATGTGATCGAAGTGGTGGCCGACAAGACGATGCTGATTGTGATGGCCGGCCAGCGCGATGCGGATGTTGTGGCGCAACGGGCGCGGGCACGCGGCTTGCAAACGGCGCAAGCCATGAACTGCCGCGGCGACCACGAGCGCGAGTGGACCCACACGGTGGATGCAGTCGTCAGCGGCGCGGGCCAGATGGCCAAAGGGCTCCAAGCTGATGTGGGCGGCATGGTGTGGGCGCCATCGGCGCGCGAGGGCGCGGGTGAGTCGTGGGCGCTGGGCGTGCCGATTACCGAGATGGACGGGGCGCGCTACACGCATGCGGCGACGCTGTGGTATGGCATCGCGGCGGCCGCGGCCGTGTTGTGGAATCCCGCATCGTTTTCCGTGGACGTGCTGGCAAAGGCGTGGCCACGGCTGTGGTTCGGCGTGGATGACGAGCGCTATGTCACGGCCCAGTTGCTGGCCAGCAGCGATGTGCGCGAGCATATCACGCTGCCGGATGCGATGCGTGATCGCAAGCGCTTGATCAAGTTGCTGGCGGAGTTGCACCCGCCGCTGCACGCGCCGCACTTGCGCGTGATGGATTTCTATGCGCGCCTTGCGATTCATGCCAGCCACACCCGGCAAGTTTTTGCGCACGCGCCCAAGCCGCAGCAATTGCAACTGCTGGGCAACGAGCTGGCGCGCATGCGCGAGCTGCACAAAGCCGTGCTGGGTGACAGCATTCCGCGCACGGAGCTGGCGGCGGAGCAGCACTATTTATTCGGCCATACCGAACTGTTGCTGCGCCGCATGGGCAAAAAATAAAATCGTATGGCCGGCCCCGTCGAGTTTTTCACGTTGGTGGACGAGCAGGGCGCACCCATTGGCTGTGCAACGCGCGCGGCCTGCCATCGCAATCCGGCGCTGCTGCACCGGGTGGTGCATGTGCTGGTGCGGGATGCCGCCGGCCGGCTGTATCTGCAAAAACGCGCGCGCCACAAGGACATTCAGCCGGGGAAGTGGGACACGTCGGTGGGTGGCCATGTGCAACCGGGTGAAACGACGGAGCAGGCGGCGCGGCGTGAAATGGGCGAGGAACTCGGCATCCACGAGCAACTGCCCTTGGTCTATCGGCACGAGTACCTCTGGCGCAGCGCCGTGGAAAGCGAATATGTGACGACGTATGCCGGCGTGTTTGCCGGTGACCCGCAGCCCGCGCCGGACGAAATTGACGAAGGATGTTGGTGGACTGTGGCGGAAATGGCCGCACGGGCTGATGAACTGACGCCGAATTGCCGCGAGGAATTGCGGCGCTATCACGGGGAGCTCCAGCCATGATCACCCGCAATAAGACATAATGGCAACCTTGCTTGACGACAATGCGGTGGTGGTGTTTCAAGGCGACAGCATCACGGATTGCAGGCGCAGCCGGACGGACGACACCCAATTGGGCGACGGCTATGCGGGCATGGTGGCGGCGTGGTTTGCCGGCGCGGGTGATGATTCTGGAGCCGTTTGTGTTGGCGGGGTAACCAGCAATATGCATGCCATATTGCACAAGGATTAGTTGACGTTATGCATTATTTGTTCTTGCTGCTCTCGTCGTGCGTGATGGCCTTTGCCATGGGGCTGATGCAGTTTTACGTGCTGGAAGTGTTTGTCAACTTGTACGCCACCAGCGCGCGCGACTCGATCATTCAATTGATTTCGGCGGTCGTGACGATGGGCACCGTGATTGTGTACCCGTTTTCCGGCCCGCTGGCGGCCTCGGTGCGCAAGAGCCAGGTGATGGCGGTCAGCGCCTGGATTGCGGCGGCGATCTTTGTGCTGGGCGCCGTGCTGCACTGGCAGCCCAGTGCGTGGAGCTATCTGGCGGCGATGGGCATCCTGATTGGCTGTTACAATGCGGGCAAGATGTCGTCCGTGCCGTTGGTCGCCAAGGAATCGCACTGGTCGACGGCGACGATTAACGGGATCATGTCGGTGCTGTTCCTGGTGGGGCTGCTGTGCGGCATTCCCTGCGGCACGCTCCTGTACACGCTGACGCGCCAGTATGATTGTGTGACGGCCGGTGGCATGCTGATCGCGGGCTTGCTGGTGCTTGCCGGCGTGTTTGCGTCCTGCTGCCGCTGCACCAACGACCAGCCGCGCACCTTTGCCGTCGAGCAGCGGCGGGTGCTGCATGACACCTGGATTTTGTTCCGCCGTCATGGCGCCTTTCTAACCTCGGGCCCGTTGATCTGGGGCGTGGCCAATGCCGCCCAACTGGCGACGATCGCCTTGCTGGTCCAGCGCAATGTGGCCAGCACGCAAGGTGCGGCGTTCGTCCCGCTCTGGGCCGCCTTGGGCGCCATCAGCGGCACCTTGTTCTCGCCGCTGTTGAACCGCTGGCGGTACACGGCGGCCACCATAAGCGCCTTGTGCATGGCGCTGCTGCTGCCGTTTGTGCCCGTGCTTGCAGACCAGTATGCCTTGGTGATCGCCGGCGTGATCCTGATGGGCATTCTTTTCGGCATGGCCACCAATCTGATTGATTCAACCTTCTTGGAGCGCGTCGGCGCCGAAGGGCGTGAGGGCACCGGCGCGGCCGTGCAGAGCGCGATGCTGGCGTTGTTCATGGTCACGGCGTCGGGCGTGGTGGGTGTCTGTCTGCACCGCCACTGGATTTCGCCCGAAACGCAATTCCTGGTGCTGACCGGCTTCACC
>Ga0247841_10003233_pt1 | contig 30687 bp, 46 predicted proteins | sample LaCruzMarch2015__2_FD_192410 | JGI IMG/M metagenome (GOLD analysis project Ga0247841, IMG submission 192410) | Freshwater microbial communities from meromictic Lake La Cruz, Castile-La Mancha, Spain - LaCruzMarch2015_18m | ecosystem: Environmental > Aquatic > Freshwater > Lake | place: Spain... | reverse complement strand
TATCCAGATATGGTACCTATTTTTGAAATTGTAATGGAGGACGGTAAACTACGTTCTTTTGTGAAAGACGTTGTTAAAAAAGCCTAAGATACCTTTCGTTTATGGGTCATCTCCAGCAATTCTTTACTTCTGTCGCCAATCGCACCAGCTGTCAATACCTTTCGTTTATGGGTCATCTCCAACATTTACAACTTAATTAAAACTGCAAAATCAGCTGTCAATACCTTTCGTTTATGGGTCATCTCCAACTAACCAGCAGGCATTTGCCATCGAAGATGTGCTGTCAATACCTTTCGTTTATGGGTCATCTCCAACCTATTGTAAGGCCAAATGAGTTGATGCCTCGGCTGTCAATACCTTTCGTTTATGGGTCATCTCCAACATACGTACGCATAAAGCCTTAATATCTTCTGTTTTTAAACCATAACCCTCTAATTTTTCCCAAATTTGGTAATAATCAACAAGTAAAACAGGGTTTTTATCACCGGTATTAATATCATCTGCCATTAAAATTTTTCCATTTTCATCCTTGTATGACATCCAATTTCTCCGTTTTTTTGATTCCATCATTTTTAAATTTGACATTAAATCATATAAAAATTCTTCAGCAGGGGTAAATTGTCTAATATCTTCGATCCAATTAAAGTTATCAATAGATTCATTTATTTTATCTAACATATTTAAAACGTCAGTTTTATACTTACCAATTTGTTTTAATTTAATTTCACCCCTTTTTAACTGTGACAAAAAATCGGTAAAATAAAAACCACAACTATGCCTATCACCTTTATTGGTCACCCAAGAAACACAAAAATCATCATAACCATCTTCGTTTCTAAATGATTCTATGTAATAATCTTCTTCTGGGTTATTAACATAATAAAAAACGGAATATAAATAATCTTCAGGGTTTTCAAACTCAACCGATTCATTTAAACCACTTATAATATCATAAGGGTCAGGTAAACCCAAAGATTCCCCAAAATCTTTTAAAACAAAAAACCCCTTATTTAAATTTTCAATAAAACCTGATATAGGTAATGTAGAATAATCTGTCATAAAGTCGCCGTCTTCAGATAGGTCATCTTCATCTTCCCATTCAATATCAATACTATTAACCGAAGAATCCTGGTCCCAAATTGTGTAGTAAATACCACTTTCAGCAAATTCTTCTGGGTTATAAAATTTTAAACCCACCAAACTTTCATTTTCTAAAAAATCAAATTTACCTTCAGTTAATAACGGGGATTCTTTTAAGTTGTTTTCTTTTGTTATTTTTTTATTAATCAAACTTTTTAAACCATGACTACTAATAGCCAATAAAACGCCAGCCAAAAGTTCTTGAACATTGTTTATATTAAAATTTTTTTCTAAAGTAACATTTTTAATAAAATCTAAAACAGGGGCTGATAAAAAAGTAAAACTTAAAATATCCAATAAACTGTTAATAGCATAACCAAATTTAGAACCAAAAATTTTAAAAAAACTAACTGTTTTTGAGATAAAATTTAAAACAGGACTTATTTCTTTCTCAAGACCACTTTCTTTTAATTTTTCAACAACCTCATCAATTTCTTCTTTTGGTTTTGATAACAAAATATAAATTGCCACGATAATCAAAAGTGTTACGTCATAATCAGTAACCTGTAAACCTTTATTTTGTAATAAAGATTTTACTGGGCCAATAAAACCAGATATACCAACACCATATGTCATAATAAAATTAAAGTTAGCCTTTAATTGTGACATAACTTCTTTTAAAACTGGGTTAATACCCATTTTAAAATTTTCGTTAATTATATCTTTATTCAAGGAATTTAGTTTACCCTTTAGATAAACTTCTTCCATTAATAAATTTAATGATGACTTAGAAATATTACTCATATTGTATAAATATTACAACATTATTACTTTTAAGAGATATTTATTAAAAAATCAAATTAATTATGGAAAAAAAAATTAGATTAAATGAGAGTGATCTTGAAATGTTGGTTAAAAAGATTATAAAAGAAACTGAAGACCACGAAAATAATGGTAATCGTTATATGTTTTTTTCAAATTTACAACAAATTAAAAGACAATGTGAATACCTTTTAGAATTTGATGAAAACCAAATCGAAGGGATTCTAGAAAACGGTCATGATTGGGCACAAGACCATATTGCAGAAGCAAAAAATAATATGGATCAGGTATTTGATTTTTTAATGAATGAAATTAAAGGTGACGGCGATGATTATCATGAAGAAGATGAAATGGTCATGGAACCACAGTTGGAGGCTTACCTAAGAGAAAATTCTGACAGAATTATTGATATAGATGAATTTGGTTTTACCGAATTATTACCGTTGAACGAGGCTAAAGGTAAAGGTGCTTGTGCCAACAGAGCTTTAAGTAAACCGTGGTCAACACCTGATGGTCCTAAAAAACGTTCCGTATGTGTTAAAAACGCTTCAGGAAATGTGGTGAAAGTTAATTTTGGTGACCCCAATATGAGAATTAAAAAATCAAATCCAGCAAGAAGAAAATCTTTTAGAGCTAGACATAAATGTTCCGAAAAAAAAGATAGAGCCTCTGCGGGCTATTGGTCGTGCAAGTTCTGGTAGTTTAAAATTTAAAAATACATGAAACATATAATTAGAGAAATTCTTTTACAAGAAGCCAAAAAAAAGAAAAAAGCAGATGACCGTTGTACACGTATAGCAAAACGCAAATACGATGTCTGGCCTTCCGCTTATGCTTCAGGTGCGGTAGTTAAATGTCGTCAAGGTAAGATTTGGAAAAATGAAGCCTTGGATTTTAACGATAGTTTACTTTTTGAAAATGATGAGTATGAAGATTTATTGAAGGAAGAACCAAAAAGGGATTTTTCAAAGGAAAAAGAGGAAGGACTTCATGGTTGGTTTGCTAGACAAGGTGCTAAAGGTAAGTCAAAAGGTTGGGTTGATTGTAATACTTGTCGTGAAGGTAAATGTAAATCTTGCGGTCGTCAAGAAGGTGAAACAAGATCAAAATATCCCCGTTGTCGCCCAACACCTTCACAATGTAAAGGGTATAAAAGACCAGATGAAAGATGAGAAATTTAATTAAAAAAATATTAAAAGAAAATTACGATCCAGAAGATACTAGTTGGGTTGATAGTATCATTACATACGATAAAATAAAAGGTGATGCTGATAGATATGAAATCATCCTGGATGTTATTGAAACTGTAGAAACATATAAAGGTTGGCGAATAAAATATGAATCCGATGGGGTTCTTTATTGGTACGCTACTGAAGGTGGTATTTATGGTTTAGCAACACCTGAATGGTCAGAAGTAAATGAAATACCCGTTGATATAAGCGTAAACGTAGGTTATCAAACTATAGCTATCATAAAAACACCTGAATTTGAATATGTACAAGAAGTTAAAATCTGGTATCAAAATAATTATTTTGAAACCGTTTATAGGTTATTAACTAATTATATTAACCACGGAGATACTCCGGGAATAATTGACATGACTTAATTTTATATAAATGCCATATAGAGTAGACCCAAAGAATAAAAAATGTGTTCAAGTTAAAAAAAGTGGAAATTGGCAACGTAAAGGTTGTACCGATGGTCCAGTTAAAAATTATCTTGCTGCCTTATATGCAAACACCAAAGATATTAAAGAATCCAATGAATTTGATTGGGCAGAAAATATGATACAAGATTTTTCACCAAAACTTGGGTCTCTTAGAACAGTCCTAAAAAATGATGATGAATTTATATTAACAGGTCATTTAAAAGATGATGACGGGGTGGCAATGCTATATCTGGATAAAGAACCTTTTATTGTTATGGGTAAAATTAATAAACATGAATTTATAGCAATATGGTCAAGACCAACCAATGAAAGACCAGACGGGTGGGAAGAAGTTACTAACGTAAATACTAACGGTATATATTTTTACAGTAGAACCCAAAAGTGGGATGATGAACTTGAGGTCGATTTTTTAGGTAAAAGTAATGTAAATGAATCCGAAGATTTCGATTGGGCTTTAAATTTGGTACAAAAAATAGAACCAAATTTAGAAATTCTAAGTTTTATGGGAAAAGAAGTTATGATTGATGTTCGTGACATGACTAATAAAGAAAAAGAAAATCTTTTAGAGGTCATAAAACCATATATAAATGAAGAAATTAAACAAAGGTCAGAAACTAGTAACCCTAGTTCTGATGATTGGTCGTTTAAATGTTTGTTACATAAAACTAATATTGCAACCCTTTCTTTACATTGTGGAAATGATGAAACCGATTACATACCTGAAAAGGGTAATGTTTGTTGTTTAAGCACAACATACGAAGAAGAAGATTTAACTCCTAAAGATTTATTGATTCCAGTAAATGGAAAAGATTTGTTAAAAACAAATTTATATGAAAATAAAGAATGGTGGACTGATACCGTAAGTGGTTTTGGTACTACAGATTCTGATGTTTATTATAATGAAATATCTGATTTGTTAGAAGGTACACCTTATGAAATTGTTGTTGAAAAAAATGTGTCAGTTGGTAAAGTTTTTAAAATAAAACATAGAGATAGAGCCCTTTCTGTTGATACTTGGAGTGAAAAATTTTTTAAACCCAAAAATATTTGGGAAGACATTGTAAATCAAATAAGTTATTTTAACTCTGATTCCGTTATGTACGAAACACTTAATGGTTTATATATTTTGTTAATACCTTTTTTTAGGAAACATGGAATAAAACCAGATATGTTAGATGAATCTGAAGAATTTGATTGGGCAAAAGATTTAATTTCTAATGTTTCTAACGATATATCTCCTACTGGTATGGTATTGGTAACAAAGGATAATTTGGAGAGATTTCGTAACATCCCAGTGTCTAGAGGCCCAGATTGGGAGTACGGAGATCAAGATAAGGGTGGTTCAGGTTTCATAGAAATCGACTCACGAATTTTTGTTGAGGGAAGTTTTTGGGTTTCAGTAGTTTGGAAAAATTCTTCTACAAACAATTATCGTATCGGACCAATGGATCATGATTTATATTTTAACTTTAATCTTATTGAAGGTAACAATAAAAGTAAGAATTTACTAACTGAGGGAAGATTCGATAAGGTCACTTCTTCGGTGGTTAAAGATGTTATGCGTTATGTTAACTATTTAATGGGTAAGAAAAATATAGAAAACACTTATAACGTTAGGTTACCACTTGAAGATGATTACTATCAAGAAGGTGATATAACTTTTAACGTAGAGTTAGATATTATGTTTCAAGAAATGGACGGTAGTTTTGAATTAAAGTCTAATATTATTGGTTATGATGATGTGGATGGTGATGATTATGAAGATGAAGATGATTATGAAGATGATGAAAACCACGATATTGCTCTACAACTTTATTTAAATAAAACAAAAGATAAAACTTTTTATCAACAACTTTACTATAAACTAGTTGAAGACATTAGACATGAAATAGAACATTTGTCACAATTTGATGATATTTCAAAAAAAGGTGAAGGTGCCAGACCAACACCAATTGATTATGATCAATTTGAAGATGTTTTTTCACATCATACAGACCCAGCGGAAATAGAAGCTTTAACCCAAGGTTTTTATATTAGGGCCAAAAAAGAAAAAAAACCACTCGATACCGTAATTTTAGATTACCTTAATTCAATAGAAGAAAAAAAGGCAATCACACCAAACCAAAAAACAAAAATTTTAAAAAATCTTTTGGATTACGCAAAGAAAAATCTACCCAGAGCTATTTACCAACAAGATTAATTTATCTATATTTAAATTAAAATAATATAGATATGGGAAAAGCCACAAAAGAGCATAGAAAACGTGTACTAAAAAGAAATCGTAAAATTGAACAAGAAAAAAAATTGTTCAAAAAAAGTTTTCAAGAAGAACTTTTAAGACAAATTCAACTTCAACAAGATGAACATAAAAACAAAGAAAAAACTGATTCAGAAGAAGTTGAAGAAGTAGTTACTGAAATAAAAAGAGTTAACCCGGAAAACGAACCCGACTCTGAATAAAAATAAATAAAATGGAAACAAAAGAAGAGTACGAAATTACTAACCGTGAGGTTAAGTTTGAAGGTAGTAATAATTTTAAAATAGAAGAACTCACTATACAAAAAGGTGATAAAGAACTTAAAAGACAGATTTTTAATAGGGGTAATGGTATAGCCGCACTTGTTTACAACACAGAAACCGAAAAATTTATTTTTGCAGAACAGTATCGTGCATCAGTTCAAGGTGTTCTATTAGAAATTGTTGCAGGTGGTATCGAAGAAAATGAAAAACCACAAGACGCTGTCAAACGTGAAATCGCCGAAGAGCTTGGTTATAAGGTTGATAAAATAACACATATTAAAGATTTTTATGTTTCACCAGGTGCGAATACAGAAATCACTGCATTATTTTATGTTGAGGTTAGTGAAAAAATATCTGAAGGTGGTGGTGTTGATGATGAAGATATTAAAATAGTTGAAGCAATTGATTTGGGGCTTAACGGTAATGTTATTTTTGAGATGTTTAATGACGGTAGAATCGTACCACCATATCAAATGATTGACGCCAAAAGCATTATCGCTATTAATTGGTGGGTAGGGAATAAGATGATGAAATCCCTATGGGAAACCGTCTCAGAATTTAAAATGAAATCTTTATAAATGAAAACAATGTTTTGGTGTGTAAACCCACAAGAAGATTTTTTTGATGGTGGTTCTATTAAATTATCGGAATCAGATAGTATTAAACCTAAAATTAGGGCGTTAACTACTTTCGCAAAAGAAAATAAACTAAAAGTAGTTAATGTTGTTAGTTGGAATAAAGAAAAGGAAAAATGGTTCTCCGACTCACCTGATTTTGTAAAAAGTTTTCCACCACATTGTATTGAAAACAGCAAGGGTACCAATATAATACCAGAAGCTCTTCCGGAGAATGATTATTTTCTTATAAAAAATGATGCACCATACATTGTTTTCCCTGAAATACACAAACACCGTAATATTATTATTTTTAAAAACGCAATCAATTTGATTGAAGGTAATAAGTTCGCTGATAGTGTTCTTAATAACTTAGGAACCATGATTATGGACCGACCTAAATATTTTGTATATGGTATTGGAGCAACAATGGTTGCAAGAGATTTATCAAAACGTGGTTATGAGGTTAAAGTTATATCTGACGCAACGGTAGATTTCCCTGGTTTCGAAATCAACTTAGAAGAAAACAATATTTTAACAACAACAACACAAGAATTGTTTGCTTCTGAATTAGAATAATAAATAATAAAAAATAAAGTTTTATGGAATACAGTGAAGAAGATCTTTTAGATGTCGTACAGAGATGGGATAACACAGGCCTTTTGGTACACCTACCAATTTATGAAAAACAAGAACTTGCCCCTATTTTTGATAATGCAGCAAGAATTTTTTTATCTAAAAATTTAGGTGAACAAACAAATGATTTGGTTGAAAGCGTTATTTTCCCAATTTGTCGTCGACTTTATCGTCGTGTTGGTTCGGAATTTGACATTGAAAATATGGTTAATGTTTTAATTAAAAAGGTTAACGAAAATAAAGAAACACTTTTAAGAAACAATACTGATGACAAAGTAAACCCTATTGTTTTATTTTCTGTTAATTTCGCTGATATTTATGAAGATGAAATCATTAATAAAAAACAATTTAATGATGATGAATATAATGAAAGGGTTGATAAAATTTTAAACACTATTAAACAGGTTCTTCTTAATAAAGAAATAGTTTCTTTTGTCGATAGAACACAAGAGGATTGGAAAATCATAACTTCTGACGGTAAAAAATCAGAAAAAGAAACTCGACAGTGGAACCAAAAAATAGCAAAAGAAGTTTTTGATACAGTTTTAAAAGACACAAACAGAGGTATATGAGCAACTGGATAAAACAAGGCATGGTAACTTTTTCACTCGCAATGAGTAGAGTTGAAAACGATATGTTTGCACAAAATGGAAGTGAAGAATTATTACAAAATAATGAGGGTATTGTAAACCCTTATAGTAGTAATAAATTAATGATGGATCTTAAACAAGGTCGTTTAACGCGTGAAGTTAAAGAATTTCGTAAAAAACATTACCAAATATTAAAAGAATCCGCAAGGTTTAAATTTAAAAACGGACAACTTCTATCTGAAGAAGATGCGGTAAAAATGAAATTAACACAGGGTGACCCTTATGATAATTACCCAGTGGAAATAGTTTTCGATAATAAAGCAATTTGTGCTAGTTTATATGAAATGCAAGAAGTTAGACCAATGAAAGTTAAAAGAGGTGTTATACCAAGATATAAATTGGAAAACTACACGTCAGTGATGCATGTCAGAAATATAGATGGTACACATAAACTCTTGGATTTTTACATCCCCAAAGGTATTGATAATCATTTATTACTAAATGAATTGGAATACCTTAAAAGAAGTAATAAGTTAAATGATTTGGTAAACATAACCGAATGTTATTTTACAACTCAAGATGCAGAAATGTTAAAATTTTCCTACAAAATACTTGCGTTTGACAAAGTTGTAGATCACAACAATAACTATGTTGTTAAATTATTTGCAGAAGTTGTTGAGGATGGTCGTTGGGTGGCCTCATGGACGCAAATTATAGATTAATTTTTTCTATTTTATGTGATATTTATTTAAAAAATAGAAAACATGAAATTTACTTTCCCAGACTTTAAAAAAAGAACCAAACAAGAAATAGATGACTCTGTAGATAAAAAAGATCTTACAGGTGGTTATACTTTTTTTCCTTGGTTACTTTATATGCGAACTTTTTATATAGTAGCAACAATTTTAAACTTTTTTTTCGGTTGTAAACTTTGGGATGCGTATAAAGAGTATGGTTACGAAACCGTTACCTTTATTTTTGCAATAATTTTCACTTTTTGTATCCCTTCTTTTATTGTTTTTTCACTTTTTCGTGAGTATAAACGTAAGAAGAAAGGTATACCACAATGATTTTTACAATTAAAAAAGGAAAACACTTCGGTGACCAATTTTTTCACAAAATGTGGAATTTTTTTAATTTTAATAAAAAAGTCGAATATATTGTGAAATTCTCGGATTCTTGCATATACGAGTTAAACAAAGAAGATCAACTGGATATTAACAAACTATTTGGGTTTTCGATGGGGCTTTTCCATCACAAAAACTCAGTACGTTTTGGTTGGAACTACCTTGATGGTAAAATAATATTACACGCTTATTGTTACGAAGAAGGTAAAAGAAATAGTTCTTTTATTACACGTATACCACTTGACCAAGACTTTAAATTAAGTATATTTGTGGAAGAAAGTGTTTATACTTTTGTTGTTGAAAACTTAAAAACAAACCATAAATCAAAGGTTAAGATGTATAGAAAACAAAAATTCCTATTTGGTTACAATTTGTGGCCGTATTTTGGTGGTAATAATCCAACACCACACGACATGTCTATCGAATTAACAAAAATAAACTAAATTACGTTTTATAAGTGAAAAACAAAAAAATATCCCATCGTATTAACGAAGAGATAAGACACCCCAAGGTTCGTATCATTGGTGATAAGATTGAAACAAAAGTTTGTAGTTTACAAGAAGCTCTAAAAATTGCTGAAAGTTTCGATACCGACTTGGTAGAAATTAATTCTAACGCAAACCCACCTATTTGTCGTATCATAAAATACGATAAATTTTTATATGAAGAAAAAAGGCGTCAAAGGGAAGTTGATCGTAAAAATCGTGAACAAAGGGTTGATGTTAAAGAAATCAGATTATCACCTAATATTGATAACCACGATATTGAATTTAAAGGTAAACACGCGATTAACTTTTTAACTGAAGGTGATAAAGTTAAAATTGTTATGCAATTTAAAGGTCGTCAAATTGTTTATATGGAAAAAGGAAAAAAAACAATCTTAGAATTTGTACAAAGTCTTTCTGAATATGGTGCTCCAGAAAGTTTACCAAAAACAGAAGGTAAAAAAATGTTTATTATAATCTCACCTCGTAAAAAATGAAACGATTACCAATTTTATACCCAGAGTTTTTTTTGTTACCTTAATTTTACTTATACTTTATATTATAAGTAAAATTTAAACAATACGTTTTCGAACCCATCTGGTTTCAATAGTAAGTGGACCACCGACTATTTTATATTTTTTATTATGTATAAATTCAACCCTATTCCAACTATCCGGGTCTCTAGGTATTCTTTTACCATTACTTAATTGAAGACTTTTTTCAGCAACCCTGGTTACTTTTAATCTCTCACCACTACCATGTCTACGATACCTATCTTGAAAAATAATTTCATCACCAACTTTAAGGTGACGTACATAAACAAAATCACCATGAATAGTTAAACCTAAAGAGTTAAAAAAATTAACGTATAGGTTTAAAAATTCATTAAATTCTTGGCTACTCAGGATAAAATTATGATCCAAAAAAGCTTCTTCTAATGCATTAGATAACGTTGAATATTGTATTATGTGATTATCATCGGCTAGATTTTTTGTTCGAGAAAAACCAATAGTATCAACAGAAGCTGTTGGTTTATTATTTTCTGGTTGACTTATAACTAAATAAGGGAAAGAAGTTTCTTTACTAACATACCAGTCAATGTCTACCCCATATTTTTTAATCAAATAAGTAATTTGACTATTATTTTTTGGGTCAAAAATAACAAGATATTTTGTAGTTATATTTCCATCAGCTTCTGTTACATTTCTTTTAACAAAAAATTGGCAATTTTTTTGTAACTCATCTTCATTAACCATTTTTTGTTTTAACACGGTCGTTGAAACTTCTTTCACTTATTTTTCTATTTTTTGTAAAATAGTATTAGGTAAAAAACTAATAATTAAAGCTGGACTAACTTCGGTATCTTCCATATCAAAAAACTTCCAGTTATATGGGTTTAGGTAATCTTCATATTTAAGATATATCGCAAATTTATAAGAATTAGCTTCTGGTTTCTTAGGGTTAGTTGATTTATTATCGATAACAAAAACTAACATACCATCGGAAGTATATCGATCATAGTAAGTAACATTAGAAGTGGAAACACACCAATTTGAGTGAGCCCCGTATTGACAGGATGCTTTATGTGTTAAAGGAGAAACTACCAAATACCTATTGTCTTCATATATTTTAATTCTGGACGCACTTTTAGAAACATTTTTTTCAAAGTATTGACATAAAAGCTCAACAGTTTCAACACTGTAAACATTAATGTCTTTTGGTGATTTTATGATTTTTTCTATTTCTGGGGTTAAACCATCTATTTGTAAAGCCTCGGTAACTGATTTTTGGTTTAAACGATTAACATTTTCGTGAAAACATAAAGTAACATCAACAACTTTTTCAGCAGAAGCTTCGATATCATCTGAAAATTCTTGCATTTTGATGACTTCTTTAACCATCCATTCCAAATATTTTTTATTCCCAGAAGGGTCTTTTTTTGAAAGTTCTTCTATCCAAACTCCAGGTAGTGATGAAGAGTATTTTGTGATTAAATCTTCTAACCTACCTTCTTTTAATATGTTTTCTAAAATACTGTATTTGAATGTTGTCATTTTTTTAATATAATTTATCTTTTTAATAAATATCTCACTTTTTCGATTTGACAGTGTTGTTTTATTTCTCTATCATTAATTTATGTATAGAAAAAAAGATATAGTCAGAACAACAGAAGGTGAAGCTTGTCAAATAGTTAATTTACCAGGTACTTTTATGTCTAACGGTGCGTACGAATCTATTGTGGTCGATACCAATAGTGATGGTAAATACATTCCTGTCGTTAAAAACGGTAAAAAAATAACAAAATGGTTAAAACCAAACAACATTGTTTACAATTTAACAACAAGTGATAGTAGCGAAACTTTTGGTAAGTACGTTGAAATTATTTACGACGAAGAATCGATAAATGTAATACCAAAAGATTTTACAGAAATAAAAATAGAAACCGACAACAATGGTTTTAGAATTTTAAAAATTTATTACGAAAATAGAACATATAAAACAATTAATATTTTAATCGGAGAAAAAAATGAAAACAATAATCGATAATACCGTTGTAATTAACTTAAAACCTGAAATTATTAAAGACGATGAAGAGGGTATTATGGGTGGTAGCTTTAAGTGGGGTTTATTCGCGAAACCTGATGTCGTGGTAGATAATGACGAGGGTTTAGTGGTTTTTTGCCCAAAAAAAAATGATATACCTAATACTTTAAAAGATGTGCACACAATGCGTCTTTTTTGTCTCCATATTGTACAACAAATGATTACAAAAACTGAGAAAGTCGACCAAGATGTGTACACCAAAATAAATTTTGAACTCCCTGATGATGTTAGGGATTCCGTAACCAAAGTTTTACATGAGTTAGAGGTAAGGGTTTTAGAAGAAATATTTTACCAAAATAACCCAATCAAACCTTTAAAAAATGAAATAAAAAAAATATCTTTATAAAAAAATAAAAATGGCAAAAAAAGATTTAAAAAAACAAAATCCTGATTTAGAGATTAATATTCTTGATTTGATTTCTAAATTTGACCCCAGTAAAACCGGTAAGTATACAAGTTTTTTGGTTAAAATGTATAGAAAATTCTTAAACACCGGAGTAAACAACCCTTTTGAACTTGCAACCGATAGTTTTGGCATATCTTGTGATAACAAATTTGAAGAATTTTTAATAAATGGTTTATATGATGTATTCGGTGGTTCTGAAAATATTAAAACACTTCACGAGTTTAATCTACACCTACAAGATAACAGAATCCCAACCGATAGAAAAGATATTACCAAATATGATAGTTGGGGTGAGCTCCAAAAAACTGTTTCTGTTGCCACACTTAAACAAAAAGAAAAGATGTTAGAAAAAGAAGTTATTAAAGTTATGGATGAACAAGATTGGTTGTTCGTTAGGCCTTTAACTTTTGAAGCCTCAACATCTTATGGTTCTGGTACTAAATGGTGTACCACCTCCAATAACAATCCTGATTATTTTTACCGATATTGTGATCGTGGTGTTTTGGTTTACGCAATTTCAAGAACAACCGGTGAAAAGTACGGTTTATTTTATCAAAACAAATATGCTGACGAAAAAGAATTTTCAATATGGGATGTTGTTGATGTAAGGGTGGATAGTCTTGAAACTAAAATACCTTCTAATTTGTTAAAAGGTATGTATAATTACATGAAAGTTGAAAAACATAATTTTTTTTATTTTTCAAAAGAAGAACAATCAAAAGGGTTGGAATATGAAAAAAGAAGAAACGCTTACGAAGACGCACCTTTTTTAAACCCCGTAGAAGTAGAACCTGAATTAATAAATCTTGAAGTTAGAATCGATCAAATAGCAAATGGTATTACCTTCACAGACGTAACTGATGTTGAAACAGTAGAAGAAACAACAAACGTAACAACATTTGTTGAAGTAAAAGATGATTACCCCCATTTTTAAATGAAAACCCGACCTAAGTCGGGTTTTTTGTTTTTGGTGGATATTTATTATAAATGAAAAATATAATCCATCAAATCATAAAAGAAGAATTACTCAGAGAAAGAGCTGGTATTTCTGAAGTGGTTCGCCAGTGGGCAAAAATAATTAAAAATATTATTGCCGAAGAACAAACTGCACATAGAGAAGAACAATCAAAAAAACAACCAGAAACCCAAAAAACAGACCCAAAGGATGACCCTTTTTATTGGGAAGATGAAATTGGATCCACATACGGTAAAAAATACGGTGGTTATGGTAATTATGGGACTTATAATTATAACTACCAAACTTATGAACCATTAGATGAGATTATCATTTACGGAGACGATTTTCCTGAAGTTTATGAAAAATTCCCTGTTGATATGTGGGTTTTAAAAAACAGTTCTAGGATAGAATATGACCACTATAATTCTGGTTATGAAGAAGGTTCTTATGTTGTTTACTTAAACATCCCTTTAATTGCCATTAGTGAAAGTGCTTTAAATCATGAAATAAAACATGCATATGATGATTGGAATCGTATTAAGGCAGGTGGAAAGGCGATTAAAGACACTTGGGAAATTAATAACATTTACACCAAAGATTTTGAAAAATTAATTATTGGTGGTAGAGGTTTGTTCCCACAGTTAACTAGTGTTGTTTACAATTATTATTTAGCTTCTAAGTTAGAAACACCTGCTTATCTGGAAACGGATTATGACAAAGGTGGGATTGATTATAAAAATATCGGTTTAAAACTTAAAAATTTTGATATTAAAAGTTTTTTAAATAAAAAAGGAGAACCGGCAAAAGGATTGGAAATGGAATTTGAGGGACTTAAAAAATATGATATACCATTGTTTAAAAAATTTAATAATGTTTTTGATTTTTTAAACTGGACCAAAAAATATTTTAATAAAAGGGGTGATGATATTTTTAGAAGAGTTTCAAAAATGCGTTATGTCCACGACATTCCTGATAGCCCAAAATACGAACCTATTAAGTGGGAAACACCTAAAACAAGAAAAATAGAACCAGAGAAAGAAGTTAAAAAAATTGGTGTTACCAGTGATAATGATGAAGATGTTGAAGAATTTGATGGTTGGAAATTCGATAAAAATAAAGGTTGGTATTTAGACCCTGATTACGACAAAGGTTTTGATTATTTTTAAAATGAAAAACTTAATTAAAAAAATATTAAAGGAAGAATTTGATTGGATTAATGATATTAAACAATTTACCCCTGCTGAAGAATTTTTATATGATTTAATGTCAGATTTAACTATATCAGAATCGAAAAATTCACCAGGATGGGTGGTATACGAAGATAAAATGGGTAAAATTTTAATGGCAGATACTATTAATACCGGTGATAAAAACCCCATTTTATATCTTGATTATTACCAAATTTGGGATAAAATACGGGATTATGGTTTAAATTCGGAAGAAACTAAGGATTTATGTGTGCGTATGCTGGAGATGACCCATAAACGAAAGGTATTGACAGCTTTATTTTTACAAGTATTTATGTTTTAAGGGCTGGAGATGACCCATAAACGAAAGGTATTGACTTAATATAAAAAATGAAAAACTTAATTAAAAAAATATTACTCCAAGAAGCCGCTGGTATTTCTTTTGATGTCCGTAATTGGGTGGAAGTTTTATACCCGTTAATAATGGAATTGGATAGTTCTGAAAGTGAAATAATTGTTGCCGGGGAAGATTATCCCGAACTTTTTGAGGCTTTTCCTGTTGACTATTTTGTTATCGACTTCAATGATTGGATAAACGGTTATTTGGAAAAAACTTCTGGTATTGATGAAAATGGTTATTATGTTGTTCATTTAAGTATTTTAAATAGGTTTAAAGATAATCCTTATTTGAAAACCATACTTAATCATGAACTAAAACATGCATACCAAGATTGGCAACGTCAAAGTAAAAACTACCCTGGTTTGGGTGAAACTAAAGAATCTAAAGAATTTTATACTTTAGATTTTATTAAAGTTTTAACTGATAAAATTAATGTCGGTTATTTCTTTAAAAATATTTTAAAAAATTATTACTTATTATCTGATTTAGAGTTGAATGCTTTTTTAGAAAATGTTTATGATAAAGACAAATTAAATCCTTATAAAAATATTGTTTCTGGCTTAAGAAATTATGATGCTTTAAAATCAACTCAAAATGAAAACCCAAATAAATTACAATCTGATTGGGAAACTTTATTAAAATTAGATATCCCGTTTTTAAAGAAACACAAAACATATCAGGATTTTCTAAATGCTTCAACCAAATATTTTAATCAGAAGGCAGATAAAATTATACGTAAAATAAATAAAATGGAGTACGTTCATCGTGATAGAGGTTTATCTGAAAATCTATTAAAAGAACAAATGGTTTGTCATTTAATCTCACCCAGGGGTAAAGGTAAAGGTGGGTATATGGGTAATGAAGAGGCTTTAAATATGATAGATAAAATGCAAATAGAAGGTCGAAAAGAAATTCATGACCCACAAATTTGGTCAAAATTTGTTGAAACCTTATCCGAGTTTAGGCAAAACATTAAAAATGTTGACACCAATAATGACACCGTTGATACCTACCTTCATAAATTAAGAGAATTGTTAAAGTGTTACAACCTTGATGGTGATACAGATAATTCAACAAAAGATTTTGTTTTTTAATAAAATCTTCTTATATTTGTGGTATGGAAAAAACAAAAACTAACATACTCAAAAAAATCACCTTATGGTGGAAATTCGATGGTCGATACTTACACAAAGACTTTATTAACGGTGTAAAAAACCTATGGAAATGGTTTCCTGTTATTTGGAAAGACAGAGATTGGGATGATCATTTTATTTGGCAGATAATGATGTTTAAAATTAAAAATCAAGCCAAATATATTGGTGGTAGAGATTTTCACACAAGAGCAAAGCGAGATACAGAGATTATGATGACCTGTGTTCGTTTAATGGAAAAGGTGAAAGAAGAATCTTACCGAATGGAGTATATGGACTATTGCGAAGATGATTTTGACTTTGTACCCACAGACAATCCAGAGTATAGTGAGTTAAAGATTACTCCAATATCTGAGAAGTTTGATGAGTATTTTGCTAAAAGAAAATCAGCTTATCGTTTCATAATGAAAAACGGTGGTATATTTGGTAAGGATGATAAAAAACGTATTGCAATGGGCATGGGGCACTATCAACATGAGAAAGCTAACAGAATTTTATTTAGACTTTTAGAAAGAAATATTGCTTGTTGGTGGGATTAAAATTATACCCAAAAACTTGATTAAATAAGATTTTTGGGTATATTTATTAGGAAATCTACTTATTATGAACTCCCAACTTTTTATCGACATCAAAAACTCTTACATTTTTAAATTTTATGAAATGTTATTAAAAATTTTTAAATTTGTTCCTATTTTTAAATGGGTTGCTGGAATAACATTTTTAATTGGTTTTTTAAGTTTATTTATTCAAAATTTACATACAATAGCCAAAATACTTTTGATTCCGGTTTTTATAGTTGGTATTTTTTTTGGGTTTATTGGTATGATTTCACATATGTTGGTTGGTTTTAAAATTAAAAAACTTTCAAAAAAGTACGACATAGAAGACATTTATATAAAAAAAATAATTCAAGAAATTTATGAAAACTAAGGCAGAAATTATCCAAAAACTTTTGGACGAAAAAAGTATTACGGTACAAGAGGCGATGTTATTAATGGAAACACAAAAAGAATACATTTCAGTCCCCTCAGCCCCAACTCTAAACCCACAACCCTATCCACAACCTGGTTTACCTTGGGTTAACCCTATTTGGTTTGGTACCACAACAACGTCTACAACATGTGATTCAAATATTAAAGTAAAAGAAAATCACGAACCTGTCTTTGGTTGTTGATTTTTTTGAAATATGCTAATATTTATATAGTGATATAATCTATATAAACATGAAATCAAAATTCCTATACAATTTACTAGAATCACACGTCCTAACAGAAGGTCGTAAAGAAGATGCAATGGCCAAATACCCTAATGTGCCAGTTAACATAATAGATGCCTTTGTTGAAGGTGAAACTTTAGAACCTCAGTTTAAAAGTGTTTGGAAAAGTAAAGATAACAAATATCTTGAATGGATGGTTGGTGAATATTCAAAAGGTGAATATACGGTACCAGTTATAATTGATCTAGTTAAAAACTTTTATGAAAAAGAACCAATAATGACTAAAGACAATATTAAAAAAATTGTCGATAATGTAGGTGACCGTTTAGAAGATGAAGGCCTTGATGTGAATGTGCTTTTAGGTAAACCAAAAGAAATAAAAACATATCCAAATTTTGATGCTTTAAAAATCTTTATTAATGCTTTAAATGAAATAAAAACTGAAGGTCAAAAATTAAAACAAACAAAATCCGAAGGTAAGAAAATTGCCGACGGTGAATACGAAGGTAAAAAGTTTAGAGTAATTACTCCAACAACACATGCCGCCTCTTGTCATTATGGTAGGTTTAGTCAATGGTGTGTTGCAACAGCAAATACTGGACATTACTATAACTATACAAAAAAAGGTACCCTTTATTTTTTCATTCAAGAAGAAAAAGAAGGGACAACACCTATTAAACCACAATGGGGTGATCAAACCAGAACACAAGGAGCTGGTGTACAACCTTTTAAGACGGCTTTATTAATTGAAGATGAAGGTGAAAAAAGTTGGTGGACAAAATCTGATATTAGATACGATGGTTGGGTTGGTGAGAGAGGTTTTGAATGGTTCACACAGGATATTGCTGACAAAGTTATGGCTTATAATAAAAAGGCGATAGAAACACGTAAACAAAGAGAAATTGAACAAGTAATAAACTCCGAAGGTTTCTACAGAAAAAGTGGTGGTGACAATAACTTAAAAGAAACTTTTAGAGGTTTAATCACAAATAAAATTTTCACAAAGGAACAGTTAGAAAAAATAATCAAAAACAATAACTGGTTATTGTTATACTCAACATCAGACGAAAGTGAAGAAACTCGTAAACTTTTAGGTAAACAAAAAGTTTTTGGGTTAACAAGAGAGATGATTCAATCCGCTTCAGTTTCTGGGGGGTTAAATGATTTATTAAGAGATATGGATAGTCAGAAATTTTTATCTTCTTATGTTGATAAAAATTACGGTAAAGAAGAATGTAAGGGTATTGCAGAATTAATCATTAAAAGACTGGGTAAAAAACCTTCTGGTTCTGATTTTGGTTCTGATATTAAATTGTTTGTTGATAAACGGACAATGTCACCTGAAGAAATGGAAAAGTATTTAACCACAAGTAATTATTTCTTTGTTGGTGTAATAGAAACTGTAGAGTATGGGGATACTTTTAGAAAAAAATTAGTTTTCAGTGATTTAACGAAGGTTGATAGGTTTAATCCAAACACTCATGATGCATTAACCATAATGATGTATGCTGTTACTAAGAGAGCATCTTCAAGTGTAAACGTTGGTTTATACGCGATAGTAACCGAAAAAGATGCTTTAGACCCATATATTGGTGTTGAAAGTGAAGAAATCCCAGATTCTGTTATTGATTTAATGATGGAAAAATCTAAAAACATTTTTAAAAAATAAAATATTTTACATTGATGGATTTAAAAAACACTGAACTGACATTTGTTAACTTTGAAGATTTAAATGTTAATGATATTGTGATCGTAGATGGTTTTGATGCTGAACAGAAAAAAAAATTTAACAAAGAACTAGGTACCGTTGTTGAAACTGAAGATGGTGAAATTGGTACATCAACTTTAATTACTTTTAATGATTGGTTTGACGGTCACAGTGGTAATGCTGGGTCACATGAAAAATGTTTCGTAAATAAATGCTGGTGGTTTTGGGCAGAGAGTGACGGTAACACCAATCTAGGTGGGATAACATTTTACAAAAACAGATTCGATTTATCTGATATTTTTTCTTCTTTAAACAAAAATGAAGAAGATTGGTATATGGGTATTGTTTCTGATTTTACATCTGATTTTGAAAAACAAAAAGGTTTATTTTTAGTTAAAGTAATTGACCCTGGTTATTATTACCCAACTTATTTAGACGCAATGTATGAGTTAAACGTTACAGGTTTAAATGATGGAAAATATGAGAAAATCAGGTCTGAACGACGTGATAGTGTTTTTGGTTTTGATTTTGATAATTTTTTACTGGCAGAATTACCTTTTTTAGGGATACCAAAAAAAGATGATATTTGTTATCTTTATGATAATTATTATAGAGGTGATCATGAATATATTTATAAATTAAAAAGAGTTTCTGACGGTAAAGAATTTATTATGTCAGATTTTGGTTTCCGTCATCTTTAAAAAATCAATTTAATATTTCATCAAAATATTTTATAAAATCATTATGATTAACCGCAACTGAAATTCTGGAATATTTTGCCGAAACATCTTTGTCCAGTGAAAATTTATTTAAAGGAACAGAAGATATTTTATGTTTCAATAAAGTATCATAATCTAAATTAATTATACAAAAAGGACCCACAGGTTTTGAGGGGTATTCCTCAAAAAGAAAACCTCTTTTTTCTAAATAATCGATATTTTGTTGAATATCATTTACAGTTTTTTCTTTATATTTTCTAACAAATCTGAAACCAATATTTAAAACTTCTTCCACAACCGATTGTGGTAGATTGGAATAGAATTGTATTTATAAAGAGAACGAATTTTCATTGCATCAAATAGATTTTGATTTTTAGTTGCAACATACCCAACACGAAAACCTGGTAAACCCAAAGATTTTGAAAAAGAAGAAACAATAATAACGTTATCATAAAATAACTCATAAATCTTATCATCTTCATGGTTAAACATGTAGTAATAAGGTAAATCTAATATAACGGTTACATTTGATTTTTGGGCCCTTTCAATAAATTCTTTTAAATCCTCCAATTTTGGTGCCCATCCAGTTGGGTTTGATGGAACGCATAACATATAAACATCATCTTCTTGGAAATGGGCATTCTTTAAATCAAAATCATTAAAAGAAGTTATTTCTTTGTTATGTACTTTTAATATTTTATTCCAGGAACCCCAATGGTATCTTGGAACCTTAAAATTTATATTAAAAATAGAATTAATTGTTAAATCAAGTGCTGCCATACCACCAGGTGTTATTAAAATATGGTGATCATTTAAGTGAAACTTTGTTTTAATTGTTTTTATTAAATCAGCATCACCATTATTGGGACCATAATGTTGTAAAGATTTTAAATTAAAATCAAAATCACCAACTATGGCATTTAAATCAATGGTTGTGACATCCATAATCCCACGATGTAATTTAAGGTATTTATCACCACTATTTTTTTCCAATTCATTAATATCTTCCCCAATCTTAACTATGGAAGAATAGGTAACGGGCGGTCTGTTAATAATCATATTTTATTTTTTAAATAATTATAGATAAAATCTTTGAAAAAAGAAATTTTTTATTTATATTTGTTGTCATAAATAATATATAATATATGGAGAATCAAAATAGTGTTTGTTACGTAGCACGTATTAACGAAATCAAACCAATCCCAGGAGCGGATAACATCGAACAAGCTATCATCGGAGGTTGGAGTTCTATTATACAAAAAGGTCAATATACTGAAGGAGGCTTAGTTGTGGTAGCAACTACCGATGCTGTTATACCTCAAGAGTTGTCGGATGCAATGAATGTCACCAATTACTTACGTAAGGGACAACGCGTACGTACTGTCAAATTAAGGGGTGTATACTCTGAGTCCTTAATCATGCCTTTATCAGTACTCGTTGGTAGATCTAAGGTTATTAAAACCGCAAAGGAAGGTGATGACATGATGGAAAGTCTTGGTGTTTACAAGTACGAACCGCCAATTAAACAAGTTCAGTTGGCCTCAGGTAAACGTATTAGATACCAAAGTAATCCCAGCTTTCACATTTATTATAAATTCCCAAATGTGAAGAACGTACCTGGTATCTTTACTGAAGAAGATTGTGTACAGATAACTCGTAAGATACACGGCACCAATGCTCGTTATGCGATTGTTAAAAAACTAAAATTGAGCTTTTGGGATAAAGTAAAAAAGTTTTTTGGATTTGCCGATAAGTGGATTGATTACGAATTTGCGGTGGGTTCACACAATGTTGAGAAGGGTTCCGACTCCCAGGGTTATTACGACACTAATGTCTGGTATGACATCGCTGACAAATATAAAATAAAAGAAAAGCTTTGGAACTATGTTAAAGTAAGAGCAACTGTAGATGAAATAGAGGCTGGTTTAGTAATATATGGTGAAATATATGGTCCAGGTATTCAAAAAAATTATGACTATGGTTTGAAAGAATTAGAGTTTGCTGTCTTTGATGTTACTTGGAACCATGAATATGAAAATGTTTTTAGAACTCAACATATAGCAATTGATGCACTACACCTACCCCATGTTCCCGTTTTATATACTGGTGATTGGTCTCAGGAAATACAAGATAAATTTACTTTTAATAACATGATTGAAGGGACCAAAGTACCACATGAGGGGATTGTTGTTAAACATGTAAGTGGGAAAAGACAGAAGGTGGCGAAGGTTATCAACCCAGATTACAGTATTGCTAGTGAGAAACATAATTACGGGGATTCACACTAAAATATTTTAATTTAACATAAACTAAATATTATGAAATCTAATTGTTGTGACGAAAAAATTATAAAATATAACGGTGAAAGTAATATCACCTATTGTCCAAAGTGTTTATGTTTGATTCTTTTTAAGAAGAAAAGTTATAACATAATTGCTGCCACCATCCTATTTATCCTTTTTTCTTTTATTTCACTGGAGGTGTTAGCTCCAAAAAATTTACATAAAAAAATAAAAGAAACCGTTTTTAATAGGGATGTTTTATTAAACGATTCAGCACTGGTGGATTATATGCAAGAAATTGGTATTTTATTCCCTGAGTTAGTCTTACAACAAATACATTGGGAATCATCACATTTTAAATCTAAAATATGTCGAGAAAATCATAACCTATTGGGGATTAAATACATCAAACAAAAAGAGGCAACTGGTGAAAATCGTGGGCACGCTGTTTTTCCAACTTATAAAGCTTGTCTTCGTGATTATAAAAGGTTACAAAAATATTATATTAAAAACTTAGTTGGCAAATATGCTGAAGACCCTGATTATGGAAAAAAATTATATGGAATCTAATATTATTTAATCATAATAATCAGATATTTATGGTTATGAATTTATCAGAAAAACTAACCATAGTCATACCTTGTAAAAATGAAGGTTTTACTATAAAAAAAAGTTTAGATTTATTAAACTTACAGGGTAATATAGAAAATGTTTTAGTTCTAGTAAGTGATTTTTCCGATGATTTTACTAAAAATTTATTATCAGAAAGAAAATCAGATAAATTTAACTTAAAATTAACATTAGGTGGATTACCTTCTGTCGCTAGAAATAACGGTGCAAAATTTTGTAAAACACCTTATATTTTATTTTTAGATGCTGATATGTTTATTTTGGATGAAAATTTTTTATCTGAAATTATATCAGAAATGGAGGATAAAGATTTTGATCTTTTGACCTGTAGGTTTAACACAAAAAATGGTAAATACAATAATTTATATAATTTATTTTTTACCTTTCAGAAAATAACAAAATGGGTTTCACCTTTTGCTTTAGGTGGGTTTATGTTATTTAAAACAACTAAATTTAAAGAGTTGGGTGGTTTTGATGAAAATATGAAAGTCGCTGAAGATTACCAAATATCCAGAAAAATAAAACCAAAAAAATTTGGTTTGTATAAAAAAAATATATTTACCGAAACCAAAAGGTTTGACAACAAAGGTTTATTCTATATGTTAAAACTATTTATTAACTCTTTTTTACACAGAAATAATAAAGAATATTTTACTAACGATCACTGTTATTGGGTATGAAGTGGAAAACTATTATAATGAGTGACCTTCATTTAGGAGCTAGACAATCACAAACTGAAAAAATATTAAAATTTTTAAAAGAAAATAGTGCGGAGACTTTAATTTTAAATGGTGATATAATAGATGGTTGGGCATTAAAAAAAGGTGGTTCTTGGAAATCTGAATGTACCAAAATAGTTAGAAAGTTCATGAAACTTTCTGAAAAGAAAACTAAAGTTGTTTGGATAAGAGGTAACCATGATGATTTTTTAAAACCTTTTGTACCCTTTAAATTAAATAATATTGAGATTGTTAGGAAATATGTTTATACCGGTTTAGATGGTAGAACATATAATTGTTTTCATGGTGATGTTTTAGATTTTGTTGTAATGGAGGTTAGATGGTTGGCGGTTATTGGTGGATACTCTTATGATTTTGTTATAAAACTAAACACAATTTATAATAAAATAAGAAAATGGTTTAACTTACCCTACCATTCTTTAGCTAATACAATAAAACAAAGTGTTAAGGGTATTATAAATTTTGTATCTGATTTTGAAGAAAACGCAAAAGCTTTAACAAAACAAAAGGGTTACGATGTGGCTGTTTGTGGGCATATACACCAACCTAAATTAGAATCTGATTATATGAATTCTGGGGATTTTTGTGAAAATTCAACTTGTTTGGTGGAAGATTACAACGGTAAATGGCAAATAATTAATGTTATATGAAAGTAGAAAAAAATAAATCACCACTAAAAACTGAAATTAATATTATGGGTGCAATCACAACACCCGCTGAGTTAATTAGAGAAACCTTAGTTAATTTTAGCTGGGGTTTTGCTGGTAATTCTATTATTCTTTTTGTTTCAAAAGAAATGGATATCGCAATCTTAATAAATTTCATTGTTTATTATTTACTAATCTCTTATATTGTAAATCGAGCAAAATATGAAACACGTTTAGGGAAGTTTATCATACTTCCAGGTTCAGCAGCTGTTGGTGCTTTTACCGGTTATAAAGTTGCTCAATGGATAGCAAATTTTATTTAAAACTATTTTTTATTTACAAAAAAAACACTATATTTGTGGAAAATAAGAAAAATGACAAAGTTTAAAATCACAGTAATTAGTGACACTCACACCAAGCATAAGCAAATAACTACTGATTTACCAGGAGGGGATATTCTCATCCATGCCGGAGACATCTCTAGTATGGGTTATGAACATGAAATCAGAGAGTTTTGTAAGTGGTTTAATGGTCTCCATAATTACACCCATAAAGTATTTATTGCGGGTAATCATGATTGGGGATTTCAAGACACTCCTATAAAAATAAAAGAAATATTAGAGTTATATCCTAACATAACCTACTTACAAGATGACTTTGTTATTGTTGGTGAAGATGCACAAAGTATAGTTAAGATATATGGTAGTCCTTGGCAACCAAGATTCCATAATTGGGCTTTTAATGCCGACCCAGGAGAAGATATTCAACAACATTGGGATAAGATACCAAATGACACGGATATTCTTATTACTCACGGACCAGCATATGGTTACTTAGATACTGTAATTGGCAGAGGTCATGATAATTTAGGTTGTAAAGATCTTATTAACAAAATCACTGAGGTAAAACCTAAGATTCACGTATGTGGTCATATTCACACTGGTTATGGGCATAAGATGAGCACAGACGGAAATGTAAACTTCTTCAATGCTGCTATATTGAATGAACAGTATAATTACGCACAGAAACCAATTACATTTGATTGGGTTAAAGAAAGTAATGAGGTGATATTTATATAAAACATGCGTAATCTGCCCATCATTCCCGAAGATAAAGCAAACCATTTTATTTATGGTTTGTTTATTACAACTATTATATTAACCCTGAGTTCATCAATACCTTTAGCAATTTTCATTTGCACAATCATCGCGTTTTCAAAAGAATTTTACGATAAAAAAATAACAACATTTAGTTGGTTAGATATTGTTTTCACTGTTGGTGGTGGAGTAACCTCAATTTTAATATCCTTGATTAATTAAAATATTATGGAATTTGATAAAGGTTTGATGAAAAAAATCATGACCGAAACCATTGACTGGTCTAATGAAGAAAAGTCAGAATATTTTGTAATGTCATTCTATAACGACCTCATAGATGAAATACCCAATAAAAAAATAAGGTTAGAAAAAGCAAAAGATTTTGCTTTATTTACCGTTGACACCCTTATTAGTTATGTTGAACCAAGTTTGGATATGAAGTTGATAAAGGAAAGAATAAAGATGTGGCGTGACGTTAAAAATTTAATCATAAATTTTGAGGATTAAATTTTTTTAATTAAGAAAATTCCCTTATATTTGTGGTATGAAAATACTATATATCGTACGTGGAATTCCTGGAAACGGCAAATCAACATTCGCAAAATCTTTGAATTGTACCCATTTTGAAACTGACATGTATTTTACCGACCCCAAAGGTAATTACAAATTTGTACCACAAAAAATAAAAGAAGCACATCAATGGTGCCAAGATAGTGTTAATACGGCGATGATATTAAACCACACCAGTGGGGAAAATGAAACTATCGTAGTTTCCAATACTTTCACTCAAGAATGGGAAATGACCCCTTATTTTGAAATGGCGGAGAAATATGGTTATATGGTTTTTTCTATTATAGTTGAAAATAGATGTGATAGTAAAAATATACACGGTGTTCCTGATGAAAAATTGGAACAAATGCGAAAACGATTTGAAATTAAAATTTAAATAATAAAAAAATGAACAAAACAATGGAATTGGTTTTTCAAGAGGCCAAAAACGTAACACACAACCAATTTAATGAATATACTGCCATTTTTACAATAACATCAATCGTATTAATTGCCTTTTGGTTAAGTTTTAAAAAAGAAAATAAAATCGAAACAAAATGTTAGTTTGGGAATCCGTTAAAGATAGACATACATTTGGTATTAGTGGAAAGCATAAGTTTTGTATTCGATTAAATAAAGAAAATAAAGTTACAGGACTTTATGATTTGACCGATGGCACTAAAAAATGGGTACCTTCGGATAAAGATGAAGAAAGTTTAGAATCTATGAAACTGGTTGCTGAATTTATTTTGGAACAAAAATTAGCAAAAAAATATTATTAATGGGATTTTTATTTTGTTGAACATATTTATAGTAATATTGTTGAATGAAAAAAATCTTAAAAGAAGATATTGATCCAAATTTGATAAACGGTGACCTTGTTATAGTTGACGGTGTTTTTGAAGACTATGTGATAAGTGTTTTTAAAAATGCATTCGGTGTTATCATCAACCAAAACTTATTTGAAAACTATCATTTAATTAAATTTTTTGACTGGAATGAAGGTGGTGATGGGTGGGAAAACCCTGAATGTGGTGTAAAAAATTGTTTTTATCTACCAAAAGAAGATGGTAATAAATACTTTAAAGGTAGTATTAAATTGGCTAATAAAAAACTTACTGTCGATGATGTTTCTGATATCTTTTCTTCTTTAAATGAAAATCAAGAAGAAGATTGGTGGGAACATTTAATGAAAGACCCAAACCAAAAAATCAGGTTGGATTATTATGAAGATTTACACGATAAAAACAAATTTTTAGAATATGGTGATAACATAGAAGTTTGGGTTGAGGGTGATGGATTGGAAATCAACGGTGACGCTATGATTGTTGATAACAGTAATGATGATAATTATTTAATAAAATTACCAGAAGTTATGTGGTCAGATGGTGGTGACCCAACACATTGTGGGAGTAAACCTAAACACGAGGAGTTGTGTGAGTGCAGGGAGGATGAATTTGGTTTAGAAACGGGTAAATGCTGGTGGATTCATCTTTCATACACCGATAGACTTTATTTATACCCTAACAGAAAGGGTAATAAATTTTTAGATATAAAGTGAACTACCCAACCACTAAAGATGGTTGGGCTTCAGGAATCACAGACTCACCTAATGGCAACGCCTCCTCCTGTTTTTGTTTAATGTCCGATGGATTGGGTGAAGTCGTGGGTGAATTAAAAAAATTAAACAAAAATTTAAACTCTACAAAATCCAAAGAAGAATTGTAGTAGAAAAATTTTGGCAATTAAATAGTTTTCCTTATATTTGTGTCAACAAAATAAAACACATATGGAACTAATAGACATCTTACGAAACGAAACTGAGTCATTAAAAATTCAATATTTGGAATCCACCAGGAAATGGGCCGAAAACGGTTACAACTCCGCAGTTACCAGAAGTAAATGGAACGAACAAACTTGGTGTGAATCTTTTGGTTTAACACCCGAAGTTAGAAACCCTGGAACCAAACTTGAGTTTTATTCTTTTCCAAAAGGCTTTTATAATACCGATAATTCAAAAAAATACAGAAAGATGATAAACGAAATTTCATCTATGATGAGAATTGGTTTTGATAAGTATTTGGAAAAAGAAATTAAAAAGGCAGAAAACCACTACGAAAGCTCATTACAAAAATTAACATCCAGAATTCAACTTAAAGGTTTGAATGTTGAAACCATGAAAATCATATCTGGGACTGTTGGTGTTAACATAAACATTACTTTAACAGACGGTAATAAAACGGTGAGAGCCTATACCATTGTTGCGGAAGGTGAAATTCAAAGACCACACTACCGATACTTAGTAAAATAAATAGAAAACCTAACATTATGTTAGGTTTTTTTGTTTTAAAGAATATTTATAATATTATGGACTTACAAGAAAACATACAAAGAATAAGGCATCTAATGATGATATCCGAAGAGATGGTACAATCGGATGCCTGGAAATCATTAAAGAAAACAATTGACATTCTTAAAAAAAAGGAAAAAGTTTTATTGTTGAGTTGTTCCAACAGATTTAATTGGGATGAAGATAATATCGATATCCCAAAATCAAAAATGATTGCGATGTACCTCAACGATGAGTTGGGTGATAAGTCAGTTTTAATAGACGTTCCAGAACTTAATATTGTTCCTTGTGAAGGGAATGTATCAAGAAAAGACGGTAACTCTTGTGGGGTGTTAAAATCAATGCTTAAAGATAAGAAGAAAAATCCATCAGGTGACCATAGATGTTGGGCAAGTATAAATAATCCAAAGGATGAACTATGGAAGATATCCAAAGAGTTATTCGAATCAGATGCTGTTATATTCTTTAGTTCGGTAAGATGGGGACAAACCAATATGTTTTATCAGAACTTAATTGAGAGATTAACTTGGATTGAAAGCAGACATACAACACTGGGTGAGTCTAACATTATCAAAGATATTGAAACAGGATTCATTTGTGTTGGCCAAAATTGGAATGGGGAAACCGTAACTGAAACACAGAAAAAAGTTCACGAATATTACGGGTTCAAACCAAACGATGATTTATATTGGAATTGGCAATATACAAAAAATGTGAATGATGAAACTCAAAAATCATATAAAGCGTCACATAGTAAATTTATCAAAGACACTAAACTTCCTGAAATAAAAAAGTAATATGAACATAAAACAGACAATTGAAAGAATATTAATGGAGGAAAAAGATACCAAAAGTGATTGGAAAAAAAGAAATGGTGGTCTTACAAAAAAGTATGAATTCTCAGATTATGATAAAACGATTGGTTTTGTAAATAAGGTCGCAAAAATTGCAAAGAAACAAAATCACCATCCTGATATTAAGGTTGGTTATAATGTTGTTGAAATATCGATTACGGACCACGAAAAAGGTGGTGTATCAGAAAAATGTCATAAGTTTATAAAAGAAGTTAATAATATCAAATAATATGAACCTACAAGAGAAGATAAGGAGAATATTAAAAGAATCTGAAGAACATGATTGGGCAATAAATCTTGCACAAAAAATTCAAAAAAGAATGGATAGGGAGGTTAATGATAACCATAGATATGTTTTTATTAAAGACCTTAATGGAAGTGGTTTTTCTAAATCCTTCAAAACAATGGATGAACTTATAAAAGAATATGGTGACTGGGTAAATGTTGATTGGTATGAAATTGAAGAAAAATTGGATAAAATAACTGACGCTGATATCATAAGATGGAATGAGTCAACATACACAGGTTGGTATAAATCGAAGAAAATAATGATTAAAGCCGCACAAGATCCAGACAATGGATGGGGTTATCATTTTTATGTTCAAAAATTGTTAAGAAGACCTGATTAGCCCCTAAAGTTATAGAAATAATGAATAATTATTTTTGCCATTAAAGTAAAATATTAGATCTTTGGATTCATAAACAAAACAACTATGAAAACAAAAACCACCCTCCTTTTATTGTTCGTTATTTTAATGACAATGGCATCTTGTGAATCAGCAAAACTTTGTTCCGCATACCCACATTCAAAAAATAGTTTGTATTACACTCCTGGTAGATATTAATAAAATGATTATGGTAAAATTAACAAAAAAAAGTACTAGTGGTACAAGCCATTTTGGTGTTAAATTGGTAACAACCCCAGAAATGTTAACAAATTTATTGGGTGAAAACACCTATGGTTGGAACTGCGGTGATGATAAAGTTAATATGGGTTGGGATTGTGAAACCAAAGATGGTGATGTTTTTACAATTTATGATTATAAAACATATAAACCATTAAAGATGGATGATGTTGTTCACTGGAATATTGGTGGATTTTCAAAAGAAACAACCGAAAAAGGGTTTATCGAAATAACGGCAATGTTAAGCCAAAAAGTTTAAATTATTTAAAACCCTGAATAACGATTCAAGATTTTTTATATAATTTTTTTGGAATATTAATAAAAATGATTATCTTTGTGGTATGGAAAATAAAATACCAACAGCAGAAGAATTTTGTAAACCTTACACAAGGTTGAGGAGTGCAATGGCCATACATGATTTAACCGAATGTATGATTGAATTTACTAAACTACATCTTGAAGCACAAAAAAAAGAAATACTTGAAAAAGTTACTAGCAGTTATGGGGGTGATTACTTTGAAGACTCTATAATAAATGCTTATCCACTAACAAACATAACGGTTGGGTGTATGAGAAGGTTTGCTTCGATGAACTTTCAAATTACCACCGAACTTAATAGCAAACTTTCTTATACACTTTGTTATGTGTAGTAAATTTTGACTTTCTAAATTAAATATATAAATAAAAACTTTAATAAAATGGAGCATATCAAAACTTTTAACGAAAATTGGAAGGACGTAT
>Ga0247841_10003232_pt1 | contig 30695 bp, 23 predicted proteins | sample LaCruzMarch2015__2_FD_192410 | JGI IMG/M metagenome (GOLD analysis project Ga0247841, IMG submission 192410) | Freshwater microbial communities from meromictic Lake La Cruz, Castile-La Mancha, Spain - LaCruzMarch2015_18m | ecosystem: Environmental > Aquatic > Freshwater > Lake | place: Spain... | reverse complement strand
GCGGGAAGCTGAAAATTCTAAAACTTCTGTTGGCGCTAATGCTTGGTTCTTTATTAAATCAGCAATGCCAAGCGGCGTGTTACGTTTTGTCGCACAGCCAATTGGAGTTTTGAGCGTTATCCTTCTCTTTGTTGCTGGAACAGGAATCTTAGGTGTTAATGCTTCTAAAACAAGTTTGCCAGGCGATTTACTTTACCCAGTAAAATTAACATCAGAAAAAGTTTCACTTTCTTTAATTATAAATGACAGTAAAAAAGCTGAAAAACATCTTGAATACGCAGAAGAAAGAGTTAATGAAATGGAAGCGGTTTCAGCTCAACCATTAGAAGCTCAAGATAAAAAAGATAAAATTAAGCAAGCTGTTTCTGGATTGATGGATCAAATGGAAGGGGCTCAAATTCAATTAGATAAAGTTAAGGATGCTAATGAAATGGGACAGACGGAAAATAAAGTTATCGTAGAAGTGGCTCTTGGTGTTGATAAGAAAGCAGAAGAATTAAGCCAAAAAATTGCTCTTCAAAAAGAAGAATATAAAGATGATAAAGAATTAGAAACCGCCTTTGGGGCAGCGCAAGCCACAACCAATCAAACTGGCGTAAAAGCTGTAGAGGTAGTTATTAACGGCGTTGAAAATTCAAAATTAGAAATGCCGACCAAGGAAATCATGAACGTGATTCAAAAGAAAATAGAAAACACAGCAGTGACGGTCGAAGAAATGAAAAAATCGATTGAACAGGCTGGTGCAGTTGAAAATCCAGTTGATGTGATCCTGGAGATGAAAGATAAACCAATAACCGCAACATCGACACTTTCCGAAGCTCAAGAATTTTTGAACCAAGGCGATTTAACTGGTGCGATTGAAAGAATAAAAACAACAGTTGGAATCACTAACGAAGTTAAGGATACTGTCAGTCAAATTGAAGCGACGGTTGTTTCCCCTGCACCTGTTGTTGATAGTTCTGTGCTTGTCCCGGTTCCAGAAGTCGCAGAGGTAAAAGAAAATACGGATGTGATTATTAAGCCTACTAATTAAGTAATTATTTATAAAATCCTAAAGAACTCTCTTTGGGTTGTGGTGGCCAACAGGTCGAGGGGTGTTAAAACCTCGGTTGCTACATAACTAAAATTAAAAGGTGGTATGTGATTATTTCTAGCTATAGAGGAAATAATTCGTACGACCGATAAGAAAGATTAAATTAAGTATGAAAAAAGTTCTAGTCATGAGCGTGGTGTTAGCCACACTTGTATGGACAATGGGACTAGCTACATTTATTCCTGCCGTTTCAGCTGCTACTTTAACAGCTGGCGACTTGATTAAGGGTAGTGGTTCAGCTGTGTATTTTTACGCTGCTGATGGAAAACGTTACACTTTTCCAACATTGTCAACATACATGACCTGGTATTCAGATTTCACAACAGTGAAAACAATCACTGACAGCGAAATGGCAGCTATTTCTTTAGCTGGTAACGTAGTTGTTAGACCAGGTACAAAGTTGATCAAGATCGATACAGTTCCAAAAGTTTTCGCAGTCGAACCTAAGGGTAAGTTAGTTTGGGTAGCTTCTGAAGCTGTTGCAAACACTCTTTATGGTGCTGATTGGGCAAAAAAGATTGTCACAATTCCAGATGGATTTTGGACAAACTACACAGACTCAGGTTTATCTTTAAGTGGTACTACATATCCAGAGGGACAACTTGTTAAATGGGTTGGCTCAACAAACGTATACTATGTAACAGGTGGCAAGAAGGCTTTAGTGTCTTCAGATGCTGTCCTTGCTGCTAATATGTGGAAGGCTGGTGATGTAGTTACTGCTCCTGCTTCTATCACAATGGCAGATGGCACAGCTATTACAGCTGCTGTTTCTACTCTTGTTGATGTATCACAGGGTGGTGGCGCTGGCGCTGCACTTCCAACAGGTACTGGCACTTTGACAGTAGCTTTGGCTGGTGACACTCCAGCTGCATCTCCAGTTGCCGATGGTGCTACAGCAAACTTTGTTAAGTTTGGTTTAACAGCTAACGGCGCTGCAATGACTGTTTCTAAGGTCGTCCTTACAAAGGGTGGTTATTCAGGAACAGGTGATGTTGAAAATGTCAAGATCACAGATTTGAGCGGTGTTGCTTTAACAAATTCAACAAGCTTAAACACTAACGGTACTGCTGCTTTAACATTCTCTCCAGCTTTGTCATTAGCTGCTGGCGAAACAAGATATTTCTTGGTTCGATCAGGCATTGTTAATGGCACAACTTCTGGTGTTACTGCTTCTTTCGCTATTGCTGCTTCAACTGATGTTACTTCATCAGCTGCTAGCGTAGCTGGTAATTTCCCTGTTTTGGGAAATGCTATGAGCGTTGTTGCAGTGACTATTGGTACAGCAACTGTTTATACCGATGGTACTGTAACCGACACTACACCAGATGGTGGTGATGTAAATGTTGTTCTTAATAAATTCAGAGTTGAAGCTGGTACCACGGAAGCCATTACTATTGAGTCAATGACTTTCATGGAAGCTGGTACTGCAGGTTTATCTGATGTTAAGAATGTTGAATTGTGGAGCGTAACTCAAAGTAAATCTTTAGGTGAGGTTGCTGCTTATGATTCAAATGGCAATGTCAGTTTCACAAACTTAAATATCGTTGTTGGTAAAGGTGAAATCCATCGCTTTACTCTTCGTGAGGACATTATAAGCGGTGCTGGTTTAACAACCAATGCTGATTTAATTGATGGGGCAACTGATGTTTTAATGTCAGTTAAGGGTAACGCTTACGGCTTCTATATAACTCCTGCTGTTGGTGGTGGTTGGAATGGTAAGGGTGCTGCTGACCAGACTATTAATGCTGGTTCTTTGAGCATCACTAAATCAACTACAACTCCTGCTACAGGTAAGATTGCAGAAGCTTCTGATCAATTATTGGCAGTATTTGATGTTGACGCTAAGGGTGAAGAAGTAAAAGTTTCAGCTTTTAAAGTTAACTTCACATTGGGCGGTACAGCTGATGGTGCTGACTTAATTTCTTGCAAATTGTTAGATAAGAATGGTTTATTGGTAGCTGGTCCAGTTGATGGAACAGATGCTTTAGACTATGTTAACTTCACTGATACTTTTATTGTTCCAGTTGGAGTCAATAAGTATTCATTGAAGTGCCGTGTCTTCGATAGTGATTCAAATGATTTCGCTGGCGGAGCAACATGGCAAATGGTAGTAACTGGTGCTACTGGTATTACAGCTAAGGGTTATACAACTAATGATTCAATTACTCCAAGTGGAGTAGCTACAGCTAATGTTATGACCGTTGCTACAGCTACTTTAGCTGCAACAACTCTTGGTACTCCAGCTGCACAGTCTGTCTCTCCAGGTTTAGCAAATTTCGTTTGGTCAACATTTACATTGGATGCTGCTAACTCAGGTGAGAACATCAATGTTACTTCAGTTGTGTTAGAAGATACAACTGCTGCTGCAGGTGTTGCGTCAGATATTGATAATGTTGAAGTCTGGTGTGATGCAACAAGCGCATCAAGTGACCGTGGTGATATTTATGAAAAGTTAATGACTGACACTGAAGAATTTGTTGGCGCTGCTGGTGTAGAGGTTCAATTAACAATGAACTTTATTGAAACACTTACAGTAGTTAAAAATTCTTTTGTAAAATGCGCAGTTGTTGCTGACTTGGGTTCTGGCGCCGCTGCTGGTGAAAAACACTCCATTAGCTTAGATGAAGCTGCTGCTGCTGTTTCTGGCACTGGTGCTGATACAGGCACAACAGCTAACGCTACTCCAACAGGCGCAGGTCAACAAATGACCGTCGCAGCAAATGGTGCCTTAACTGTTTCTGTAGATTCAACTTCTCCAAAGGCTGCTCTCTTTGTTTCAAATGAAGCAAAGCAAACATTGGCTGTCTTTAAGTTGGCTGCTGACTCAGTTGAAGCGTTGGATCTTGATGAATTCAAGATAACTGACGATGGTTTTGATATCGGTGTAGCTAATTACTATTTCTATAGCAGCAAGCGCGCTGATGGCGTAGCTGTTACAGAACCGATTGCTACAAAAACTGGTGGAGCTACAGCAACTGCCATTATTACTGATGGTGCAGTTACTATCCCTGCAAGCGGTTATGTTTTATTAACTGTTAAGGGGGATATCAACTTTATTGATGGTACAACCATTGATAATGCTGATACAATAGAAGTAACAGTCGCTGTTGGAACTACAGATGTTTTGACCACTGGTCTTTCTTCTGGCGCTTCAGTTGTTGGCGGTGCTACAAACTACGATGCCGCAACACATCAGATTTATGAAGCTCGTCCAGTAGTAACTAAAGATAGCAGTTCACCAAGCGGTACTCTTGCAACAGGTTCAAGCTCCTTGGTAGCTGTGTTTAAGATCGACAACACATCAGGCACTCAAGATATTGTTATGGATGATGCTGATTCTGCTAGTATGATCTTTAACTTATCTGGTTTCTCTAGTGGTGCAACTTGCGCTGCTTGTACTGTAACTTTCAAGGATAAGAATGGTAATACCCTTGGCTCAGATACGTCAGTTGATTTAACTGGTGCTATCGCGGTTACAGATGCAACTCTTGCATTTGATGGCGATCCATTGACTGTTCCTGCTGGTGATTACGAGTTGATTAAGGTCTATGCTAATACCACTGACTTTACAACTGCTGGTAACTCATTACAGGTTTGGTTAGATGATGCTGTCGCTGCAAACTTCACATGGAGCATTGATAGTGCTGCTGGTGGTAACGGAGGTGCAAACCTTGACGCTTACACTACAGCTGATGTTTCATGGCGTGGTGATGTTTATGGCAACACACTTGGTAAGTAATCAAGTGATATAGCAAAAAAGAGTTCCTCCGCCTCTGGCGGAGGGCTCTTTTTTTTATTTAAAATCTGCTATAATAGAGGAAAGAATAATTTATCAGTAGAATATGAAAAAAATAATGATTCCTTTATTGTTTTTGCTTTTAGCTCTGCCGGCCTTGGCCATGGATGATTCTCTGTTCGAAAAGAACGACGTGCCAAGTTCAACTTGGTATCTTGGTCAATTCGATAAATTAGCCTTAGATGTTGTTATCCCTTCTGGAACTGGCGGAGTTGATAGTCTAAAGGCTTTTACTGTTGTTAATAATGGTAATGCTTATTATGCCCATGGTTTGCAGAATTTGCGTTTATGGGCTGATTCTGGTGAGCCAGGTTTTCAGGGGTGGGGTGTAGATACTGATTTTGGTCCTGGAAGTTCGTCAGGTTTACAAAATTCTTGGGTTTGGAACGACTTAGATGTTAATGTCGGTGCAGAGGGTAAAAGATTTTTTGTAAGTGCGGAAATGTGGCCCACAGCTTCAACAACGCCAGTAAATTATTCTGTCCAACTTTTAATTCCTGAATTAGTAGATGCTAATAAAAATGGTTTGTATGATGCTGATGACCAAGGTGTCTTTATGGAATCAAAAAACAACGGCCCTATGACAGGTTCAGTTATGAATGGTCCAAGTCAGGTAATTAGTTATTCAAACATTGACGTTGAAGGACCAAAGGTTGTTTTAAATAATATTAGTAATAATCAGATTATAACAACGAGCTCATACGTCATCCAAGGTCAATCGCGTGACCAAGGTAATTCCGCTGCAGAATTTGTAAAAATAAAAATTTCGAAAGTAGGTGCTGCTGCTAGCGATTTAGTGCTGGTTGATTCTTTGACAGATAATTTTACTACTTGGAAGTACAATTGGACTGGAATTGAAGATGGTACCTATAAAATTCAAACGCAGTCACAGGATTTTATGGGGTATTTATCTTCAACTACACCCATTACCATCATTGTTAATAAGGGTGGAGAGTTATCTCAGCAATATTCATCTGTTTCACTTGATAAAAATACTGCTGTTGCTAACGGTAGCGATACTATTAATGTTAATGTAATACTTAGAAATGGAGATGATTATCCATTAAAAGATAAAACTGTTTATTTAAAAGAAGTTCGCGATAGCGGGGACGTAATTGTTAAAACATCGGGTTCTGGTCAAACAGGTAAGGTTGTATTTGCCTTGCGCGCCTATGATCCTTCTGTTGGAACTTATAAAATAACAATGGATGATGAACAAATAGGTCAAAACTTTACACTTTCTTTTGTAGAAAAGAAAGCAGATGATTCGAGCGATTACACAGATGGTCGTTGGATAAAAATAGATGGTCACCCGGCTGTTTATTTCCTTGACGCAAATAATGTTCGACACGCATATCCAACACAAGCAGTTTGGGAAAGTTACTTTGCAACTGATTTTTCTAAGGTAGAAAAAGTTTCAGCGACTGAAATGGCTAATTATACCTTGGGGAAAAATGTGACTTTTAAAATAGGTACTTTGATGAAAGTGCCAACAGTTCCAAAAGTTTATAAGGTTGAAAGCGAAGGTGTTATCCGTTGGGTAACAAATGAACTTGTTGCCCGCGCTTATTTCGGTGTTGATTGGGCAGACAAGATACGAACTATTCCAGATTCATTCTTTACGGATTACAAAGAAGGCGCAGATATTTACTAAAAAGTTATCCACAGCTAAATAGAGGATGTCGATCTAGGTCGACATCTTTTTTTATTTTTCAAAATTTAGAGAGAGAAGTTTGTCGAACGACTCGGTCAAAATCACCTCTCGGTTACAGAAAAATAATGAAACAATGTTAGTAGACATAGCTAGGTCTACTAATTAATTAAAAAATGTATGGAAAAAAAAGAAGAACCTAAAAAAGTTCGAACTCCGTTCACGCGACCTTTGCGTCAAAAAGGTGGCATATATTTTTACGCTGGTTCAATTACCAACCGTAAAAATGTGTTTGTCACGCCAGAGTATATTAATTTGCTAGTGAATGCATTTAAGTATTCAGAGTTAAAGAAAGACATTAAAAATTTGGCTTATGTTGTTATGCCGAATTTTTTCTATTGGATTTTTAAATTGAGTGAAACGCAGGAGGACCCAGTAAGTATTTTTGGTGAATTAAAACGTGATGTGGCAAGGGAGGTTCTTAATAATCTGCAAATAGAAATTAAAGATGGCAATTTTCAAGTTGATCCAATAATGAGAGGAAACGAACGGGTTGCCAGATCTGCACCGCAACGTATTCTCGCAACTTTTGCCGAAGAGGCTAAGAAGTATGAGAATAAACGCTATCGTGTTTGGACTCCAAAAACAGAATTGCGTTTAGTCGACACCCCGGAATTGTTGCAGAAGAAATTGGCGGCAATCAAAAAGGCCCCATCGAATGAACGTTGGCAATTGGTTAAAGACTCCAAGAAATATCCGTATCTGTACTTAGCTGAAGATTTAGCTGAATTAAGTCAAGAAGAATTGAAGGAGTTTAGCCTTAATCTAGTTTCTCAAGTCGCTTACACTACGTCCTAGCTTGTGTCGATATTTAATTCATAAATTGACCCTGCTCCTCTTCTCACTTTTCGCGAAGGTCGGGTGAGGGGTGGGGTTTCCTAGGCGCTATGAAAAGAAGATTCGGAGCTTTAGTAGTATGTCTTATGTTAATAATGTCATGTATGAATGCACAACAAACCATAGCGGCCGTAGTGGATAATAATATTTCTGGTAGCAATGTTAAACAATATTATTTCTTTGATTGTGATAAGACAGATTGTCAGGTTTTGTTTAAGGAAATCAGTGAGGGCGGGACTGTTGTTCCAATCGAGGAACCTGCAGATCTTCTGGTTACTGAAGTCTCTGATTCGGGAGTGGCTAGTGCTGAAGAGTCAGTCATTCCTGAAATTATTACAGAAGTGATTGAAGTTGAAGATTCTGTTGTGGTTGAAGTAACTGATCAAATTGAAACAACTGATACTGTTGCACCAATAACGACCTATTCTTTCCAATCAGTTCGCATAAACGAAATTGTTTCTGCTGCTGAAACAGGCGAAAAAGAATGGGTTGAATTGTATAACCCGACGACAGAGAGTATTGATCTTCAAGAGTGGACTATCGAAGAAGGCTCTAATACAAAAACAATTTTGACTGGTCAAATTGAAGCGAAAGGTTATCTTGTGTTCGAAACTAAGAACTTAAACAACAGCGGCGATCTGGTGCTTCTCAAAGACGCCACTGGCAAGGTAATTGATCAAGTCGTTTACGGCGATTGGGACGATGGTGACAAAACGGACAACTGGCTGGCAAGTGATAAAGGTGAATCCTTATCATTATATGAAGGCGAGTATGTTGTGAACCCGCAAATAACTAAAGGGGAAATTAATCTTTATGACAGATTAGAACCAGTTGTTGAAACTCAAACCGAAACGATAGTTCAAACAGAAGTTGAGGTTAATCCCCAACCGGTCGAAACAGTCGATCCTGAAGTTGTTGAAGCTCCCGGCGCCGCGACTACTGAAATCTCAGTATCAACCATCCCATATCAGTACTCTGACGCCATTCGGATTAGTGAATACCTTCCGGCGCCGGCCGCCAACAGCGAAGAATGGATTGAACTTTACAATTCCGGTTCGATTGATGTTGACCTCCGTGGCTGGTCCATTGATGACGCCGAAGGCGGGAGTTCACCCTATATTATTCCTGAATCGCTGATTATCAAGTCTCAAAGTTATTTGGTTCTGCCTCAATCTACGACTAAGGTCCAACTCAACAATTCATCAGACGAAGTTCGTTTAATTGACCCTGACCAAAAGGTGATTGACGCTGTTTCTTACGCAGCAACACATTCGGATATCAGTTGGTCAAAGATTGATACTAATTGGGTCGAAACAGAGCTTTTAACGCCGGAATTAGTTAACGCTGCAGTAGTAGTCGATCCGTTAGCGATCAGTTCGGTTGTCGAAGAATCAGAAACAGAGAGTGAAGATCAGGTATTCAAAGGTATGGAAGTTATTGAGGCGGCGGCCTTGGACTTAAGAACTCAGGTAATGGTCGAGGCCGCGGTGACTGTTCTCCCAGGAACCTTCAGTAAAAATGTCATCTATGTTCAAGACGAAACAGGTGGTATCCAAGTTTATTTTGATGCTGCCACCTGGCCACAACTAGCACTCGGACAAGAAGTTGTAATTGCTGGTACAATTTCGCAAAGTCTGGGTGAGAAAAGAATTTTGATCAAGAATGCCACTGATGTATTTGTCAAAGATACAACTCGTGCGATTCTACCATTCAAAATAAATACCGGAATGTTGAGTCCTGCGCTCGTCGGATCTTTGGTCGAGTTGGAATCAACCTTATTCGAAAAAGACGGGAGTACTTGGTTCATGACTGATGCTCAAGGTGGAGTGAAAGTATATTTGAAAAAAGGCACTCAAATCTCAAGCACCTTGTTCAATGTCAACGATAAACTCAAAATCACAGGTGTTTTAGTTCAAAACAGCGGTGAATTCATGATCCAACCACGTAATGAGCAAGATATTGTTAATCTTTCGTTGATCGAAAGTGGTGGTGCTGGGGCAAGCATTGAAAAACAAGAGACAATCCCTCCTGGATCAACACAAAAAAACGTACTTGTTGGGTTGGGAGTGGGTGCTGGTGTTTTAGGCACAATTAATGTGTTCTTAGCTTTAAAAAAATATATACCCAAGCGAAAAATTCGGGGTTATTGGTATCGTTTAAAAACTAGCCTTCAGAGTTAACGCTTCAGCTAAGAAAAAAAATGACCGTGCCGTCCATTCGGACGGCGGGGACCCCGCATGCGGGGTCCCTACAACGCAAAAGCGTTGTGCGGTCATTTTTTATTTCACTTCGCTTGTGTATAAACTTTGTTGGAAGTACCAATTTGTGTTATAATTAACTCAAATAAGATATATTCGATGCGACATCGATTATCGAAAATTTTACATTATTTAGGAAGTAAACTTCAATCTTGCTTAGAGTTTATTAAATTTGTTTTTGTCCCAAGACAAAAATATTTTATCATTGGAACCTTTGTTATTATCGGATTCAGTGTTTTTGTTTTGGGGCGTGCGGCATATGCTTGGCCAATACCGAGCTGGGAAGATATCATGCACCTTTTGAATTCTGTTTTGTTCATGTTTGCCAGCATGCTTGGCTGGGTAGCAATGAAGATTTTCGCCTTAGTCATCATGGTGTGTCAATATAATACTTTTGTAACTTCACCGGCTGTGAATAAGGCCTGGGTTTTGGTTCGCGATGTTTGCAATATGGGCTTTGTGGTAATTTTACTAATTATTGCTTTTGCCCAAATATTAAATGTCCAAAAATATAGCATTAAAACATTATTACCTAAAGTGCTGATAACGGCGGTTTTAATTAATTTTAGTAAGTTGTTATGTGGTTTAATGATTGACGTTAGTCAGGTTGTAATGATGACTTTTGTTAATGGATTCCAAGCCACAGCTGGAGCTAACCTTGTGAATGGTTTGGGTTTGACCAAATTAATGAAAATGAGCGCGCAAAACGCTGAAACTGGTAGTGCTCAGGGCAACTCGCCATCTGGTGCTCAAATATTTTTAGCTTTGTGTTTGGGTATTTTAATACTTGTGGCCATGATTGTTGTCATGTTTTTTATTGCTTTAATATTAGTAATGAGAATAGTTACTTTGTGGTTGTTGGTTATTTTAGCTCCAGCAGCTTGGGCCTTTGGTATGTTCCCTGGTATGGGCGAAGGTAAGTATAATGACTGGTGGAAAAAATTTGGTTCAACAGTCGCGGTTGGTCCATTTATGGCTTTTTTCTTGTGGATTTCCCTCTTAGTTATGTCCAACCCAGACCAGATGATTGCCAATATGAATGAAATGAATGCAGGTATTGAAGCTAAGGGGGGCGACAAACCAGCGGCTGGTTATTTAGATAATTTAGCGCAAGCGGCTATGGGTTTGGCTTTGCTTATGGCCAGTTTAATCGCTGCTCAAGAAGGTGGTGGTGCTATTGGTAAGATGGCTTCTAAAGGGCAATCAGTTGCCACTGCGGCCGTACAAAAGACTGCTATGAAGTTTTCTGGAGCGAAGTTTGCGGCGGATAGAGGTAAAGCTGCATATTCTGGGTATAAAGCACAAGCAGATGCCAAGCAGGCTGAGAAGTTGAAGTCCTGGTCGGGGGCGGGTGCTAAAGTCGCTTCAACACAAAATAAAATACAAGCGAACTTGATCCACCCTGTTTCAGCGGTGAAAGCCGCTGGAGCCGGTATTAAGAAAGGTGCGGAAACTTATTCAAAAACAAGAGCTGAGGGTGGTGGTGTGTTAAAAAGTTTATCTGCTGGTAAAAAAGCAGCTGCCAAAGAAGGCAAGGCACGTTTTATGAAGGATCAAGGTGGCAAGATCAACATGCGCATGGCAAATTCAATTGATTCTAATGCTCACAAGGAGGCAATGGAAAAAGCGAAAACATCAATGAAAAATCGTGGTATTGAATCAGATACAGATTTAGATGACGTGATTTCTGGCAAAATAAAGGCCAGTGATGCAGAAAAAAAGAATGCCTTGCTTATGAAGGCTGAACGAGGTAATTTGACAGAGAAACAGGCAAAGGATGGTAAGGAAATGATGGGCGATGATGCGGCCAGTGCTGATGCATTTAAGACTAGCATGAAGAAAAAGCAAGTTCATTTGGCATATAATTTTGATGATGCTGGCGAAAGAGCACAGTTTGATAAAGACGTTAAAGCTGGGGATATTGATTTAACTAAACAAAGTGTGGACGCATATAAAGATCAGAAGTTTATGAGTGCTGCCGTTGGATCACTGGGGGCAAAAGCTTTTGGCGATCAAATGAAGAAGGTTGGTGATAGAAGTGATGAACACAAAGAGGCAGTAAAGAATACAGTGAAGGATCCTGCATTTGCACCAACAGCTTTAACTGCATTAAATAATCAGAGAACTGTCGCTGAAGCTGATGTTACAAAAAAAACAACAGAGCTTGCGGGTTTGACTGCCGGATCACCAGCACATACTAAAAAACAAGAGGAACTAAATAGAGCGATTGCAGTTAAGACTAAAGCAGATACTGATCACGCAAACACTAAGAAAGCTTTACCTGAAGCAATTGCTAAGGTGTCTGGCGATCTTGATATGGCGTTCACTCGTCGTGATGATAATGGTGTGCCACACCCAGCAGGTCATCCAGAGGCTGGAATTGACCAGTCAGGGTTATCTAAATATGTTAAAGATTTGGATGCAAAAGGATTGGCTAAGCTAAACCTTTCGGGTTCGTCGGATGCTGTAAAACATGGTGTAGCTTCTAGTGTTAATGCTAATGCCTTAAATAATTTAGCCAAGTCTAATGTTGAAGGTTCTAACGAGCAGGTTCAAGAGCTTACTAAAGCTATGGCCGCATTTGTTAATAGCCCACCGTTAAATCCAGCGACTTCCAGTTCTGCTGAGATTGCCGCAAATGAAGACAAGAAAGCAACTGCTCTTAAAGAATTATTAAAAGCAGTAAGTAAGGATGAGACATCTGCTGCTTTTGGAGACAAGGAAACAGCAATCTTAACTGCTGTTAATGCTGCTCAAGGTGCATTAAATAGTAGACGTGCTGCTGCCGGTGCAGCGCCCGTTCAATCAGCTCAGCAAGAAAAAGAAGCTGCTGAAGCCGCTGCTTCTGTTACAAAGGCGGCTGCTGACGCAACTGCTGCTGCGAATGCTGCTACGGCTGCTGCTGCTAGAGATGCGGCGTTGGCGCAAGCTATAGCTGATGCCTTGAGGCGTGGTGGTCCACCACCTTCACCTCCGCCTCCATAGATATGAGCGGAGTTATAGCTGCTACATTAGTAACTATAGTGTTTAAGAATTCGTAAGCTGTTAAACAATAATAACAACAAAGAAATGTCAGCTAAACAGCCACAACCAAATACATTTGGCCAAGTCATAATCCCTCAAGAAATAAATGATTTACGAAATTGTGATTTTGCTAGCGAGTTAAGCATGACTATTATCAGTCAGTTTTCCTTTACTGTTTTTCAGTTATCCGCTATGACACATTTGGTTCATGATATTTATTACAAAAAAGTTAGTCTTGATGATTTAGAAAAACAAATTGCAGTAATTTTTGCCTTGGATAAAAGTAAAAGTTTAGAACTAGCCAAGGAAATTTGCATTAAACGTTTACTTATTGCTGATAAAGAATGGTTTGATGGCGCTGTCTCGCAAAAATTAAAGAAGATGGGTGTAAATCCAGACGATTTTGCCGCCTTCCTGAGCGAATACCGCCGCTCTTATGAGGAAGAAAAACGTACTGCAACTGAAATGGAAAAGATTAGACAGGAAGAAGAAAAAGCAGAATCAGCAGAAGAGTATATCAATAAAAAGTTGAATGAAGCACCGCTTGTTGTAACTGATCCAGAAGAAGAAAAATTATCAGCCAAGGATGGTTTTTCTCATTACTTGGTTCCAGTGTTAATTGCTGATGATTATGCTTTGAAAATTGACCTGAATGTACGTTTGATAACTTTATTAACTGGAGACGAATCAAGAACATTTCAAAGAGAGTTATTAGATGTTTTGTATCAAAATGCCGAAAAGATTACGATTAATCCTATTAAGCTTAAGACCGAAATAGTTGATCCTTCTGTCGGTAATTGGCTTAAGGATTATGTTGCGTTTACAGGTATTGACGAGGTGGTTAGTACTATTAAAAAAGCGCAGTATTTTACGCAAGCAGAAAACATTAAAGTTTTAACGCCGGAAGAAAAAGAGAAATTAGAGAAATTGTTTGATTTATATATTAATATTAAAAACTTTTACGATAATGTCACTAAATATGATTTAGACGAGATTTCTATTTTCCCTTTCACGGCTAAAGAACAGCAAGATTTCTTGACCGAGCTTGAGTCTTATACAGCTTCTGAAGGTGAGGAAAACACGGAAGTAAAACCAGCGGAACCCAAATCGATCGAAGGATTGTTGCAAGAAAAAGTTGTTGAAGAAAAGAAAGTCGCTTTGGAAAAGGATGTTATCTCTCAAAAAACCAGAAATGAATTTGATAAAGTCGCAGATGTTTTTGAAGATTTCTTATTGCGCCGCAAACGCTACGAAATTATTGCTTGTTTAGAAATTTTTGCTGAGACCGGTGCTTTAGCTAATTTAATTGCCAAAGATGCGCGTTTTAATTCTTTGCTTTTTGGCTACTTTAAACGCAATAATCTCCATGCCGAAGAAGTGGCTTTCAAAAAAGACCCTTACCAAGCGCGTCAAGTACAACATTTCCTCAAATTTGTTTTCCTCGAACGTTTAGGTCTGTCCGAAAATGACGGCGCTCGTTGGGCGGTGCGATTATCAAATATCTTTAGAACAAAAGGCTCATTAGCTTATGCACAACTTGCATACTTAGATTTAAGTGATCATAAATTTAAATGGACGGAGGGACTATGACCGACATTGATCTTTCAAGTTACATGTTAGTTAAGGATAAAGATGGCCAACTGAAATATTATAAAGATGGTCAGTTTTTTAGCACTGAAGAAATGGATGCCCTAATTAAACAGAGTACAGAAAAACAAGACACTGTTGCAAGAAAAATTGATTTTAAACCTGTTTTAACTTTTACGGAAAAGAAAAAAGAATTAACTCCAAGAATAGTTGCGCCTAAAGCAGACGTAGAAGCCCCGACTGATGTCCCTCGAAATAATACTCTTGATGCGCAACGCTCTGCAGATCAAAAAGCTATTGAAGCCACAGTTAAAAATATTATTGCTCAACTCAAAATTTCTTTTTCAGATGAAGTTATTGAAAGACGTTTTTTTAATATTTTGACTACGTATTTCCGCGGTATTCGCACTCAAAAAGAAATTGAATATGTTTTAACTCTGCCACGTATTAGCGGAGGCATGGAATTACCAGCTGATAAAGCGAAATTAATTTGTTCATTACTTAGTCAACATCATGAAGAGTTGGGCAAGACACGTCAGGAAATTACCACTAAGGTTGCTGACGATATACAGCCTATTATTGACATGCAACATCGTTTGGAACCACCACCACCAATGATTTACAAGCCTATGGCGGTAGTAAAACCACCAAGCCCACCGGCGCGGACTATGGTTCAGCCGCCTATCGTCAAGCCAACAGCTACTCCCGCGCCGGCAAGCTCCAAACCTATCATGACCGATGTTAAACCAGCGCAGCGACAGCTAGCTGGGCCTTTGGAAGAATTAGAATACATGACTGTAGATGATTTTAGAAAACTTGGGCGCAACGACTCCGAAATCCGCGAAGAAGTTTTAGAACGAGTCATGCTTTTAGCTGAACAATCATTTGTAAAAAAGATTCAAGGTATTAAAGCCTGGCGCAAATCTCCAGTTTATAAAATGTATCTCATGCTTAGTCTAGTTGGTATTCAAGAAAATAAAAGCATTGTTCGAGTCATCGAAGAAAAACAGGCGCGCCACGAAGATTGTTTAACTCTCAGTGAGTTTGAAACTATAAGCGAATTAAATAGTAAATTGCGTTTTTAAGCATGCAGCAGTATTTAGTGCCACAATTTATTGAAGTTGAAGATAAGATCATCGGACCAATTACTACTCGGCAATTTGTCCAGATGTTGATTTCTATTTTGCTGGCTTTCCTTTTGTATAAAACATTAGCCTTCATGTATTTTATCCTTGGTGCGGTTTTAGACATTGGTCTTTTTTCCGTTTTGGCTTTCGCTCGTGTCAATGGTCGTCCTATCCACTATTTTATTTTGAATTTTATTCAAACAAGCAAGCGACCAAAATTACGTGTTTGGAATCGAGAATCATTTTTAAGTAATGTCCAATATGTTCCCTCTGGTGTTGGTTTGAAAACTGAAAGTTATGCGAAAAAAGAACCTGTTTCTGGTTCACGCTTGCGCGATTTAACATTGGTTATCAACACGGGTGGGGTTTATGAGGCAGAAGATTAGTTTTATTTATATAAAAAGATATGCAAAGTCAAAAATTAGCTGGAAATAAAGTAAGGCAATCAACGCAGATGTTTTTAGATATTGCGGAAATTAAAGGTGATACGGTTATTCTTAAAGACGGAACCTTGCGGGCGGTTATGATGGTTTCAAGTATTAACTTTGCTTTGAAATCAGAAGAAGAACAGGAAGCCATTGTTTCTGGTTATGTTACTTTTTTGAACTATTTGGATTTCCCAATTCAGATTATGATCCAATCGCGACGACTCGATATCGATAACTATCTTAAACGGTTAGAAGAAGCCGAACGCGATTTAACCAACGATTTATTAAAGAGACAGATTCTCGATTATAAGGGTTACATCAAAGAATTAATTGAACTGGGTGATATTATGACCAAGAATTTTTTCATTGTAGTGCCTTTTAGTCCTATGGAAGCGCGCAGTACTGGCTTTTGGGGGCGCCTAGCTTCGGTTCTTTCTCCAACTAAGATTATTCAGTTAAAAGATGAAAAATTAAATAAGTTTTTACATGAATTAGCACAACGAGTGGAGCATGTGCGTATGAATATTTCTAGCCTTGGTTTAACCACCGTTCGCCTAGATACACAAAGTCTTATTGAATTATATTACAATGTTTATAACCCCATTGTTTCACAAACACAGAAGTTAGCTAATATACAAAATTTGAGAATTGACGAATAAATTTACATATATGTTTAAACCAGGCGATGTTGAAAAGCAACCCTTAACCTCAGCGCCACCAACAGAAGTCCAAAAGGGCGAAGCGCAAATAGAGCAAGAATTGAAAGCTGACTCTTCTTCTCAAAAAGTTGTTTTAGAACAAGAAAAAGTTTACCGTAGAGGTATTAGTTCTGTTTTAGATATTATTGCGCCTGAGGCTTTTCAGGTAAATCCTAGCTCAGTAAAAATTGGTGACATGTATGCGCGTACTTTATTTGTGATGGCTTATCCACGTTACATTGGTGTGGGTTGGTTTGCTCCAATTATTAATTATAATGCGACGCTAGATATTAGCATGTTCTTTTATCCCATGAAATCAGAAGTCGTGTTGAAACAATTACGCAATAAAGTTGGCGTTTTGCAAGCTCAACTTATGACCGATGCAGAAAAAGGCGCTCCACGCGATCCTTTGCGCGAAACAGCTTTGCGTGATATTGAACAATTACGTGATGATTTAACCCAGGGTATTGAAAAGTTTTTTCAATTTGCGCTTTATATAACATTGTATGAAAAAGATGAAAAGAAATTAGATGTTTTAACAGAAGATGTCGAAGCAGTCTTAGGTACAAAATTAATCATGTCTAAGCGTGTTCTTTATCAAGCTGAGCAAGGGTTTAATTCTACGATACCACTTGGTAATGACGAACTCATGATTTCGGCTAACTTGAATTCATCGCCCATCGCTGCCTCTTTTCCCTTTATTTCTTCTGAACTTACTTCGGACAATGGAATTCTTTTCGGTATTAATCGTCACAACAATAGTTTAATTATTTTTGATCGTTTTTCTTTGCAAAATGCCAACGCCTGTGTGTTCGCTACTTCTGGAGCCGGAAAAAGTTATACCATTAAACTCGAAGTTCTGCGCACTATGATGCTTGGTACTGACGTGATTATTATCGATCCAGAACGTGAATATAAAAGTTTGAGCGATGCGGTGGGCGGTACTTATGTTAACATCTCATTGAATTCAACTGAAAAAATTAATCCATTCGATTTGCCACGAAAAGTTGGTGACATGTCGACTGAAGATATTATTCGTAGCGCAGTTATTACTTTAAAGGGTTTATTACGCATCATGTTAGGTGAGATGACGCATGAAGAAGATTCACTTATGGATTTAGCTTTGATTGAATCATATGCCAAAAAAGATATTACAGGTGATTCTGATTTGGAAAGAATCGAACCGCCAACTGTACAAGATTTGTATGATGTTTTAGATGGCATGGAGGGCGGCACGGAATTGGCTTTGCGTCTCAAAAAGTTTACCACTGGAACTTTTTCAGGATTGTTCAATTCACCGACAAACGTTGAAATGAATAATCAGTTGGTTGTTTTCTCGGTGCGTGACCTTGAAGATGAACTACGCCCCATGGCCATTTACACTATTGTCAATTACATTTGGAACGTGGTGCGTTCTGAGTTGAAAAAACGTGTGCTCGTTATTGATGAAGCCTGGTGGTTAATGCAACACGAAGATTCAGCAAAATTTATTTTCGCGCTGGTTAAACGTTGTCGTAAATATTATTTGGGCGTTACAACAATCACGCAAGATGTGAATGACTTTTTGCTTTCTCAATATGGGCAAGCGATTGTGACTAACTCAGCTTTAAAAATTTTATTGAAACAAGCGCCTTCGTCAGTTAATTTACTTCAAAAAGTTTTTCAATTGACGGAAGGTGAAAAATATTTATTGCTCGAAGGTAATGTGGGTGAGGGCATTTTCTTTGCTGGCGATAGGCACGCAGCTATTCGTGTTGTTTCTTCGCCACTTGAAGATCGACTAATTACTTCTGATCCACGTCAATTGCTCGAAATGGAAAAGAAACGTCAACAAGAAGCAGCTGCTCAGGCCGCTGCAACCGGGCAGGAAGTAAAAGAAGAATAAACAATTACGAATAGCTTCAAAATAATGATCTTACGAATTATAGCTTAACAGTAATTCGTAACAGTAATTCGTAACTTCAAAATAATTTTTTATTCGTAACAAAAAAATATGCAACGAGGTACAAAATTAAGTCTATTAGTCGTAGTGGGAGTTTTGATCATTTTAGGTATTATTGTTTTCTTTATTTTAAATGAAACTAAGAAGCCTACTCCAGTAGTAGACGAAAAGGCTCCAGTAGCTAAGCTTGAAGTTCCGAAGGATGAACCTAAACTTATTAAACCAGAAGAAACAGCTGTTGATAATGTGGCTAAGGCTATAAAACCAGTCGCCATTGCTTTTGTAGAACGTTTTGGTACCTTTACGAGTGATAGTAATTTTGCGAGCATCAGAGGTTTAAGTTCTATCATGACCGAATCTATGTTAGTTTGGACTAATGATATTTATATTCCCAAACTAGAAACAGAGCATGCACCCAATGGTTTCTTTTATCGAATTACAGCCAAGGCTCCAGTAGTACAGGTTTTAGAAAGTACCGCCACCACGGCCAAAATTAAAGTTACCGCTCAGCGCGAAGAAACAATTGGGACCGAAAAACCACGCGCTTTTTTGCAAGATATTCTTTTAGATTTAGTTAATGTAAATAATGTTTGGTTAGTCGATGCAGTATATTGGCAGAACGAAAGGTAGAATTATCGAGTGCTGGGAATTTTTGCTTGATTGTTTTTTCCCAAAATATTGTTTTGTTTGTCAAAAAGAGGGGGAGTATTTGTGCTCCGCCTGTTTTGATAAGATTGAATTAGCCAAGAACAAGTGTTATCTCTGCCAAGCAGAAACTGCTGAGCTTGGTATTTGTCCTGCCTGTCAAAACAAATCAAAAATTGATAGCATTATTGTCGCAACGCCCTATACTGGAAATATTACTGGGCAAATGGTAGAATCATTGAAGTATAATTATGTTGAAGATTTAGCTCCAATTCTTGCTAAGTTAATTGAGAAAAGGATTAAGCGAGACAAACTACAGGGACTTGTCATTAATAAGCTCTTGATTCCCATTCCTTTGCATAAAAAGAGGTTTTTGGAACGGGGGTTCAATCAATCAGAATTGTTGGCTGCGGAATTGGGACAGAGATTACAGGGTCAAGTCGAGAATAAGATTGTAAAACGCATCCGATATACAGCTCAACAGGCAAAATTGACGCGTGCTGAGCGTTTAAAAAATATAAAAGAAGCTTTTATTGTCGGTTCAATCCATCGAAATGTAGATGAGGTAATTCTCGTTGATGATGTTGTGACAACTGGGAGTACACTGTCTGAGGCAGCGAGGGCTTTAAAACAAGCTGGTATAAAAAAAGTAATAGCCGTGGCTGTGTGCCATGGATAAATATATGGAACCAAGTTTAAAAATTATTCTGTCTGGTGGCGGGACCATGGGGTCAGTGGTGCCTCTTTTAGCTGTACGTGACAAAATGCTGGAACAAGGTATGTCGGTTGAATTCCTGTGGGTTGGGACTGAAGCTGGGGTTGAAAAAGAACTGATTTCCAAAGAGCTGTCTTTTGTAAGTATTAAGTCTGGGAAGTTACGTCGATATTTCAGTTTTCAGAACTTTTTAGACCCTTTTCGACTACTTATCGGCATTTTCCAATCGCTCTCTATTATACGCAATTTTAGGCCTAATTTGATACTCTCGGCAGGTGGTTATGTTTCTGTCCCACTGATAATTGCAGGCAAATTGAGTCGAATTAAATGCATAGTTCATCAACAAGATTTGCAGGTTGGTTTAGCCAATAGAATTATGGCTAAATTCGCCACGATTATTACAGTTTCTTTTGAATCACTTCTTACTTCGTTCGATTCATCTAAAGCAAAATTGGTTGGGAATCCTGTTCGTCCTCGTATGCTGAGCGGAGACAAGACTCGAGGGGCCATTACATTTAATTTGATTCCTGATTTACCAACTTTAGTCGTAATGGGTGGTAGTTTAGGCGCAGAAAAAATAAATGAATTAATGTTTCAATCGATTCCGCAACTAATTGAATTTTGTCAGATAATTCATGTTGTTGGTAAGGGCAATATGGTTGAATGGACAGATAAAGAAAAATTTGGGGAATTAGCTAAGCGCTATCATCCTTATGAATATATTGATCAAGAAATGCCCGATTTGTATGCTGTGGCCGATTTAGTTGTTTGTCGTGCTGGCTTATCTACTTTGTCAGAGTTGGCGTCTTTAAAAAAGCCAGCCATCATCATTCCGATCCCAAAAAATCAACAAGAAATTAATGCTGAGTATTTTGCCAAACAAAATGCTATTATCCTTTTAAACCAAGAGAGTTTGACGTCGGAAGAGTTCATAGAAACAATTAGGGGTCTTTTTGGATCAACGAGCAGTTTGAATAACTTGAGTCAACATATTTCCGAGGCCATGATTTCTGATGCTGCAGGGAAGTTTGTGGAACTAATTAGACAATTAATCAAATAAGCAAACAAACAATTAAACAAATACGGCTACACGGGCCGTATTTGTTGTTGATAATAAAGCAAGGTCTTAGGATTAATTTATGATATAATAGGGTTATCTGATAGAACAAAATTTATGAAAAATCAGGAGATTTTGTGGTACAACCTATCAATTAGCGAAACACTCGCAGAACTAAAGACAAGTTCTGTTGGTTTGAAGTTGGAACAAGTAGCTGAAAGACAAAAACAAGTGGGGCCAAATGAGCTGCCGCACGAGAAAAGGCTACCCATGTTAAAGATTTTTTTACGTCAATTCAGCAATATCTTAATGTTGATATTGATTGTTGCCGCCTTAATTTCCTTTTTCTTTAAACACTACTTAGATGCCTCTGTTATTGCTACTTCTGTTTTGCTGAATATCGCTGTTGGATTTTTTCAGGAAAATAAAGCTGAAAAAGCCTTGGAAAAGTTACGTGGCGTTGTTTTGCTGAAAGCTAAGGTTATTCGAGACGAACAGTTATCTGATATTGATGCCAGAGAACTGGTTCCAGGTGATATTATTGAGATTCAGGCTGGGGATCAAGTGCCTGCTGATGCGCGTCTCATTGAAGTTAATAATTTGGAGACAGCAGAGGCAATTTTAACCGGCGAATCAATTAATGTCTTAAAAGAAACTGGCCGTCTGAGTGAAAATAAAGAAAAGGCTGTGATCATTTCAGATCAAAGAAATATGATCTTTAAAGGAACGCTGATTGTGGAGGGAAAGGGGCGCGCGGTAGTGATTCAAACCGGTGTGAAGACTGAAATTGGCAAAATAGCTACTTTACTGAAGACAACTGAAGATGAAAAAACTCCATTACAGAAAGGTTTATCGGTTTTTAGTCAAAAGATCGGAATTATCATAATGATTTTAGCCTTTCTCATCATCGGGCTAGGTCTTTGGGAGGGAAAGGACTTTCTAGAAATATTTTTAGTCGCAATCGCTGTTTCTGTTTCTGCCATACCAGAGGGACTGTTAATAGCTATTACTGTGATCTTGGTAATTGGGATGCAACGCATTTTAAAGAAAGATGCTTTAGTTAAAAAACTTATTGCGGCTGAAACGCTTGGTTCCACCTCTGTTGTCTGTGTCGATAAGACAGGTACTTTAACAGAGGGAATTATGCGTGTGGAAAAAATTTTTACAGCCAAAGACGAATATTTTTTCGACATTAAAACAAAGTATTTAGAAGTACCGTTACCAAAAGAATTTGAACGTTTAATTGAATTTTCATATTTATGCAATAACGCGGTTGCTAATCATCATGGAGCTGACCGTGAAAGTTGGCAGTTTGTGGGTACCCCGACAGAAAAAGCATTACTCGAAGCGGCTTTTCGGTTTGAAATTGTTGGTCAGGAAACAAAACAAAAATTCCCGCGTATAAGCGAAAAACCTTTTGATTCGTTTACTAAAACAATGACCACTGTTCATGAGCATAGTCAGAGCAAAATAGAAATTCGTAAAGGTGCTCCCGAAAGAATTATCGAAGAGTGTGAATATTATTGGCATTCTGGAGAAGCCCACCATTTAACTGAGAATGTCCGGACGGAAATTAATAATAATTTTGTAAAGTATGGTTTGCAGGGAAGAAGGTTGATCGCAGTAAGTTATCGAACTGCAGATGCTTGGGTTTTTCTGGGTGGATTTGTAATTCAAGATCCGGTTCGCGAGTCAGTTCCCGAAACCGTCCGTTTAGCTCATCGAGCAGGGCTAAGAGTCATCATGATTACTGGAGACGGAGGGTTGACCGCGCGAACCATAGCCAAAGAAATTGGTTTAAAAGTTGGTCGTGATGGTGTTTTGTTGGGTGAAGAACTGGACGTTCTGTCTGATTTGGAATTAGAAAAAAAAATCAAAGATATTGTTGTTTATGCTCGAGTGACACCAACGCACAAAATCCGCATTGTACAAGCGTGGCAACGCATCGGCGAGGTTGTAGCTATGACTGGTGATGGGGTGAATGATGCGCCAGCATTGAAAGCTGCTGACATTGGTATTGCTGTCGGTTCGGCGTCTGATGTTACTCGTGAAACAGCGGATTTGATAATACTTAAAAGTGATTTTTCTGTTATTATAGAGTCAATTAGACAGGGACGAATTATTTTTCAAAATATTCGCAAGGTGATGGTTTATCTCCTGACAGATTCTTTCAGTGAAGTAGTTTTAATTCTAGGTAGCCTGATTTTACGTTTGCCTTTAGCAGTAACGGCTGTTCAGGTTCTATGGATTAATTTAGTAACTGATGGGTTTACCTCAGCTTCATTAACCGCCGAAAAAAGCGACGATGATGTTATGAATGTTAAGCCGCGCCGAAAGTCTGAACCAATTTTAGACAGACAAATGAAGGTTTTGATTTTTATTATGGCGGCGGTAACGGATTTGATTCTATTAATAATTTTCTTTTTGTTTATTAAGGTTTGGCCACACGATTTAACTTATGTCCGCTCAATAATTTTTGTGTCTCTCGGTATGGATTCATTGTTCTATGTTTTTAGTTGTAAGAGTTTAGGGCGTTCACTTTTTAAAATAAAAATTTTTGATAACATTTATTTGGTTTATGCTGTGATTTTTGGCATACTTCTTCAAGTATTACCTCTTTATGTTCCCTTCTTGCAGAAAGCTTTGTCGGTAACCGCTTTGGGTTGGGCAGAATGGGCGTTGGTGGCCGCTTTGGTTGTGTTCAAAATCGGACTTATTGAGTTAATTAAATATGTTTTTAGCCGTCAAAACAATAAAAATAATCTTTTATGGAAAAATTAGTACTTAAAGAAAATGAAACAGTTGTCCGCGAGTTGCGCCATCATCCAATGATTGTAATTCCGCATTTGATAATTTCTTTCTTGATTTTAGTTTTAGATTTCTTCTTGATGTATTGGTTGTTTTTGCAGGGTTGGTGGGGTGTAGCCTTGTTCTGTGCTGTGATTCTTATTATTGTTTTCTATATTTTACGTTTAATTTTCCTCTACCGCCGTAATAATTTCATTATTACAACTGAACGTTTGATTGATCATGAACAACCAAGTTTTTTTGAAAGATTCCAAAATGAATTACCTCTACACAAGATAAAATCAGTCGAGGCCAAGAAAAAGGGAATCGGTGGAGCAATATTCAATTATGGTAATATAGTGATTGATATTATGGATGATGTCGCCCCCTTAGAGCTTTACAAAATAGCAAAACCATTGGAGGTTCAGCGAGAATTATTGGCCTTGCTCGACAAAGAAGGTGAAACGATAAAGGAGGAATTAGTAAAAGATGATCCGTTGGCACTTGTTTTAGCCGAAACAAGGCTTCTAAGTGTGGATCAGAAGGAACGCTTAATCGAACGTATTGGGCAGCAAATTGACGTTGAGCAGCCAGCAGAAAAGCCTGTAACCCCACCCCAGAATAAGGGTTTATAGTTAATGAATTATGTGCTATAATCTAGTATGAGCAAAGGACAAAAAACAAAATCGGAAAAAAGTCTTTTGTTTAAATTTGTTTTCATTTTTTTAATTTTATTGATTGTTGTTCTTCTCATCGGCTCGGTGCGTGAATTTTTAAGACAAAAAGAGCTGAATAAGGAAATGGCTAGCTTACAGCAAGACATTGAGAATCTTAATTTAGAGAGGAGTCAGTTCCTTTCATCAATTGAAGCGTATAAGAGTGATTTTTTTGTGGAGCAAGAGGCACGGCTCAAGTTCAATTTACAAAAATCAGGTGAAAAAGTTTTGGTTATTCCACAGGGAAGTAGTGGCGGCCTTGTTGGATTGGGGGGTGAAAATGCTTCAGTTGAAGCACAAAGCGCTAGCACTCGTTTCTATGTAAATAATGTACGAGCATGGGGGAGTTACTTTTTCCAGGCTCGTTAAATAATAATTAAAGATTAACTTAATTGTATGGATCAAGAAGTAAATCAGGAGGTTCATCATTCAAGCAAAAAACGTATGGGTTCAAAGACAAAAAAAATAATCGGTATAGTCGTGTGTTTGTTAGTTGTTGTTGTTTGTTTTTTTGGTATCGTGGGTTTAGGCGCATATAAGCTTAATTGGAATGGTGCCTTTGCTCAAAAAGTTTTAACTGTTTTGCCCTATCCAGCGGCAATTGTAAATGGACACATTATCAAATATTCTGACTGGAAGTATGAAACTATGGGCGTGATTGTTTTGAATCAGAAAAAAGGTAGCGATTATACTGCAGAAGCTGTGGGCAAAGAAGTTTTGCAAAAAATGATTTATGATCAGCTAATGGAAAAAATTGCTAAAAAGTATGATATTAAGGTTACCGATGAAGACATGCAGGCAGCCAAGGATTCTTTAATTACACAAGTTGGCAAAGCAGAAGATTTGGAAAAGAATGTGCGTGATTATTTTAACTGGGATGTCGACACTTTTATGAAACGAGTTATTTATTCAGATGTGTTACGCAATAAATTAGAAACAGAAATACCCAAGGCTGCTGACCTGAATAAAGCCGCTGAAAAAAAAGCCAATGATGTTTTAAAAGAAGTTCAAAAAGGTGAAAAAACCTTTGCAGAGTTAGCTCAAATTTACAGCGAAGATCCAGGTTCGGCCACTCAGGGTGGAGATTTAGGTTGGTTTGCACGTGGCGCCATGGTTAAAGAATTTGAAGATGCGGCTTTTGGTTTAGAAAAAGGCGCTGTGAGTGGATTGGTACGAACAGAATTTGGCTATCATATTATTAAACTCGAAGACAAAAAAACGGAAGCAGTTGCTGGAGCCAAAGAGCCTGTTGAACAAGTTAAGGCTAGCCATATCTTGATTAAGACTAAGTCTTTTGCTGATCTTTTAACTGAGATAGAAACGGAGGCTAAGATCAAGAAATTTGTAGCACAAGGAGAATAAAAAAATAGCCACCTGTGGGAATCGAACCCCGCCTCTCGCGAGAGGCGGGGGAACCCCACAACCAATGGCTGACCCGCCTGCCATAACCTTAGCCGATAATCGGAGTTGAACCGATAACCTATCCCTTACGAAGGGATTGCTCTGCCAATTGAGCTATATCGGCTCAGGCCGTGGCGGGCGGAAATACCGTCGCTCTACCATTGAGCCAAGGTGGCAAGTGATTCAATAATAAAGGGAAACGAAATTTTATTCAAGTATTATGAGAATTAGTTTGATATCGTTTTTAAGTGCGTCCATGTTGTTTTTATGTTTCGGGGTACATTCTGTTTTTGCAGTAACATTAATTACTGATATCACTATTGATCAAGCGACCTTATCTCGTGGCTATGCAGTTTCTAGCGCTGATACTAATTTCAACTTGATTGTCCGTCCGGGGGTGTTAGCAGAAGAATCTCGTGTTGTCATTAAGCAATTAGACCCAGACGATACGAATTTACCATTAGACTGGCAAAGAATTAGTGATTATTATGAGTATGAGGTTGTTAACGCGTCAGCATTAGTCAAAGATAAAGCCTTAGTGATCAATGTTAAATTAGACGAAGCACAGAAAAATCAAAAAAAGATCTTTGCCTGGGATGTTGAAAAAAATATTTGGCTTGAGGTTCCGACAGTAGTACGTGATGCCCAGAATGTTCGAGCGTTTTTGACTCAATCGAGCGCACGCTTAGTTGTTCTCGAAAAACAAATTATGGAACTGGGACAGGCCAGTTGGTATAAATATAAAAATTGCGATTGTGCGGCTTCTCCAGATTATCCCAAGGGCACAAAATTACGCGTCAAAAATATTGATAATGGGAAAGAAATTGTCGTGACTGTTAATGATTATGGTCCAGACCGTAGTTTATTCCCAAATCGTGTGATTGACTTAGATAAAGTAGCTTTCAAAAAACTAGGTGCTTTGAGCCGTGGAGTTTTAAAAAACATTTTAGTTACTTTAGAAAAACAATTATGATCAAGTTCCGCAATGTTACCAAGTTTTACCCGCCAGACACGTATGCTGTGAAGGGTATAAATTTGCATATTAAAGATGGGGAATTTGTTTCTATTATTGGACAAAGCGGTAGTGGTAAAACAACCTTAATTCGACTTTTAATTGGAGAAGAGCATGTAACCAACGGCAATATTATTGTTGGTGGTTGGGATATTTCAAACATCCGCAAAGGTGAAGTGCCAATATTGCGTCGACAAATTGGAGTTATTTTTCAAGATTATAAGTTGTTACCTAATAAGAATATTTTTGAAAACATTGCTTTTGCCTTGGAGGTCTGTGGCTCATCTGACAAAAAAATAAAGATAATGGTGCCGCAAATTTTAAAAGTTGTTAATTTGCTGGGCAAAGCCGATAAATACCCGCGGCAACTTTCTGGGGGTGAACAACAACGTGTGGGGATAGCGCGCGCATTAATCCATCGCCCCAAGATTTTAGTTGCTGATGAACCAACAGGAAATCTCGATTTAGCGAATTCGCGCGATATTATTGATTTACTAGAGAAGATTAATCAGTTGGGGACAACGGTACTACTCGTTACTCATGATCGCGAAGTGGTCAATATGCTCAAACGTCGTGTGGTTGTTTTGGATCGTGGTGAAATTGTGAGCGATCAAAAAATAGGACGTTACGTCATTTAAATATGAATTATTCTTTTTTTCGTGCTTTACGTTATGCCTTTAAAGATTTTGGGCGTAATTTTTGGTTATCACTTGTAACCATAACGGTTTTAGTCCTGGCTTTGCTTTCAGTCAATATTTTAATTTCTTTAAATGCCTTGTCTGATCGTGTTATTACGGCCGTAAAAGAAAAAGTTGATATTAGTGTTTTTATAAAGGCTGACGTGGAACAAGCGCAGGTCGCCAATTTCGAGGAAAAGTTAAAAAAACGTCCTGAAGTCAAAGAAGTAATTTTTGTTTCGAAAGATGTAGCGTTGGCAGATTTCAAGGAACAGCATAAGGACGATCCTAGGATTTTAGAAGCCATAAAGGAGGTTGAAAAAAATCCTCTAGCCGATACTTTAATCGTGAAGGCGAAAAGTATTGAAGATTACAAGCAAATTTTAAGTTTTATCAATCTGGAGGAAAATCAAAACATTATCAAATATCAGAATTATACTGATCATGAAAAAATAATTGCGCGTGTTAATGATATTAGCAAAAAAGCAGAGGAAGTAAGTTTAATTATTTCGTTGGTTTTTGCGGTTATTGCGATTTTAATTATATTTAATGCGATTCGAGTTTCCGTCTACACTAGACGTGAAGAGGTTTCCGTCATGCGTTTAGTTGGAGCTAGCAGTTCTTTCATTCGGTTACCATTTCTTTTGGAAAGCGTAATTTATGGTGTCTTTGCGGTTATTATTACCTTTGCGATTCTCTATGCTGGGTTCAGTGCTATTAGCCCTTATTTAAATGTTTTGTTGAATAGTTATAGCTTTAATTTAGTTGAATATTATAATCAAAATTTTGTCATGCTGTTTGCGGCTGAGGCTGGGGCTGTTGTCCTTTTATCAGTCTTAAGTAGCGCCGTAGCCTTAGGTAGGTATTTGAAGGTTTAGGCTTTACAAAAGGATAAGATTCTGCTAAAATTTGGGTACTTTTAGACCATATGGAGAGGTGGCAGAGTGGTCGAATGCGCTAGTCTTGAAAACTAGAGTCTCAGCAATGGGACCGTGAGTTCGAATCTCACCCTCTCCGCCACGCACCATTCACTAGCGTTTAGGTGCGTGGTAAACCATTCGTCGAAAAATGTTCCATGAAAAATGAAATTTTGGAGAGGTGGCCGAGTTGGCTGAAGGCACCACACTGCTAACGTGGCAGGGGGTAAAACCCCTCGAGAGTTCGAATCTCTCCCTCTCCGCCATAAAGTACACGCTTTGCGTGACTTTATGGTAAACCATACATTGAAAGTAAATTTTCAATCTTTATAATTCCCATTCAGATTCGAACCAGGAAGGGGTCGGGAAACAAGAGTTTCCCGAGGAGGAAGGTTGGGAAACCGTGGGTTTCCCAAAGGAACGCAGTGACGCTCGAGATCTCTCCCTCTATGGTATTCTCCCACAAAAATAAACAAAAAAATATGAAAACGTTTTTAAAGGCGCTTGTCTCGCCACAGATACCAGAGGACATCGGATCAGTTTTAATAGAGTGGACTTTTCCTGAGTATATCCAACGTAAACGTGGAAAGACCTGGTATATTGTAGTCGGTGTTTTGGTGGGGTTAGCCCTGGTGTATGCGATTTGGACCATGAATATATTGTTTGCTGTGATTTTGGTCTTAGGTGTGTTTATCATTGTTTTTCAAACATATCAGCCAGCAAGACAAGTTCCAGTTATTATTGGTGAAGATGGTGTTATTCTTGATAAAACATATTATCCGTATAAAGTGTTGAAGAGTTTCTGGATTATTTATGAACCACCAGAGGTGAAGTACTTATATCTTAATTTCAAAACCTCAGTACGAAACAACATGCCGATTCCTTTGAGTGATGTTAATCCTATAAAAGTTCGTGAAATGTTATTGAATTATATATCAGAAAATTATGAAAAAGATGTCGAAGATTTTAATGAGACTTTTTCAAGAATGATCAATATACATTAATTGGTAAGACAATTAGTCCTCGTAGTTCAACGGATAGAACGCAAGGTTGCGGACCTTGTGATCCAAGTTCGATTCTTGGCGGGGGCACCATTCTTCGCGCAGCGAAGAATGCCCTGCGTAGCTCATAGAGCGAAGCAAGGGCTGCGCTACGAATAGCAAGCCATTAATAGACAAGTGCATTACAGTTAATAATAAGTGTATGAAGGAATTACAGAATGAACCTGCTGCGGAAGCACAGAGATTGAAAGCAGAGAAGGCAGAATATGAAGCCTATTGGTTGAGCGTTTATGCTGAACCATTAAGTGTTCCAAAAAATTTACGTGAATGCGGACCGGAGGTCGCAGAGTTTGAGGCGCTAATAGCGTCTTTTGAGTCAGCACATTCTCTATCTGAGTTATCTGCAATCATCGACCTTACAGGCACCGATGCTCCAAACCATCCTGTGCGCGAACCTGCGAGACTGGCGTTAAGACCTATTTTCGTAAAGCGAAATAGTTTAAAAGATGAAACAAATATTTCTGCTGCGGAATATGAAAGATTGAATGCAGCATATATACGTCTTTCGAGAGCTGTTGGAGTCATCAATAATGGGAAAGTTGATCATAATAGATAAATAGTTTTTTAAAAGAGTCTGAAAAGACTTCTTTTTTGTTTGTATTGATTTTTTTATATAATAATGCTAATTTTTAGTGTCCGAGCGATGTCGATAACCATGTTGCTTACAAGGAGAAGAGGATGAAACGCACGCGGAAAGATGTTGGTTCAGCGTTGAAGTTCGCTGTCTTGAGTTTCAATCGGGCGGATGATGACGAAGCCTTGACCGACGCGATCGTGCAAGCTGCCAAGATCGAAGAAAAGCTCCGAACTGTCACCAAGATCGAGTTCGACGCCTACCGTCGCGATGTTCTGAAAGACGGGAATCCGGATACTCCGCTAGCGGCCTTCGGCGCGAAAGTGCGTGGTCCGGAGGACAACGGTGGCTTCGTGGGTGTCCCCTACCTCGACGTGGATGGTGAGTTCAAGGTCGAGGAAGATTGGACGCGTGGAAACAAGGGTGACCAGTGGAACGGCGAGTGGGAATTCCTGTTCGTGCCAATTGGGTGAGCTGTAGGTAAGTGAATCTTTCGTGGAGGAAGAAATGAAAGCCGCAATGCTTTCGTACAATACTTTCCGGCCAGGCGAGAAGAACGGCTGGAAGTTCAGGGAACACGCCGTGTTGTTGCTTCAAAACACACACGGAATCAGGTGGGGAGCTGACGATTC
>Ga0247841_10003231_pt1 | contig 30702 bp, 24 predicted proteins | sample LaCruzMarch2015__2_FD_192410 | JGI IMG/M metagenome (GOLD analysis project Ga0247841, IMG submission 192410) | Freshwater microbial communities from meromictic Lake La Cruz, Castile-La Mancha, Spain - LaCruzMarch2015_18m | ecosystem: Environmental > Aquatic > Freshwater > Lake | place: Spain... | reverse complement strand
TATAGCGTGTTCGAGACACAAAAATCACCTCCTTCCTAGACCGTTGGGGGTGATTTTATTTTTTCAAATTCGATGCTTCGCTTCAAACGTACACACCAGCTAACGCTGGTGGTTTGTTTTTTGTAAGCAACAGGGCCGCCGCAGTTCATCTGCGGCGGCCCTTTGTCGTTTATATAGGCTTTTACCGATTGCAAAACACCTCATCCTCACCCCTGTACAACCTCTCAGCAAGAGGTAATATAATAATTAAGAAGTTGTTTTGTTCTTTGATCTCCTGATAGCATGCTAATCTGTTTCCCCTCGTCATTGCGAGTCCGCCAGTTGGCGGATGAAGCAAACTATCCTTTATTTTCCGCACAAGTGCGGAAAATGTCGTCTTCTCATCTTACTCTCAGACAAAAACAACATATTATTTGGTATAATTAGTTCGAGGTAAAATGTTCAAAACAAGGAGGGGCTGGCCTCAGCCTTTGGGCGCTACGCCTTATTCTGATGGTGTTAATTTTTCGCTTTTTAGCGAGCATGCTTTCGGTGTCGAACTATTGATTTTTGACAGCGCCGAGAGCAAGGAGCCGACTCAGACATTCCTGCTTAATCCGCTTGAAAACAATACATTCCATTTCTGGCACATTTTTGTCGAAGATCTCAAACCCGGCTGCTATTATGCATACAGGGTTGACGGTCCGAATGATCCGTCTGCCGGCTTCAGATTCAACAAAAGCAAAGTTCTGATCGACCCATATTCAAGACTTGTTTCCGATAAGCTATGGAACAAAGGCGACTCCCTAAACGACACCGACAACCTGGCTACTTCGCTTCGATCGCTCATCACCGCCAAGTCCAATTATGATTGGGAGGGTGATCGCCCGCTGCGCAAACCCAGCAACGAATCTGTCATTTACGAAATGCACGTGGGTGCGTTTACCAAATCACCATCGGCTAATTCATCCGCACCCGGCAAGTTCACCGGTGTGATCGAAAAAATTCCTTATCTGAAGGATTTGGGTATTACCGCTGTTGAACTATTGCCAATCTTCAAGTTCGATTCAAAAGAACCGCTCCCTCAGAATGGGCTTACAAATTTTTGGGGCTACGGCACGTTAGGCTTCTTCGCTCCCGAGAATTCTTATCTTGTGAATGAGGAAAATCCGGAATGTCTGCACGAACTCAAGGATCTGGTCAAGGAGCTTCATAAGGCTGATATTGAAGTAATTTTGGACATTGTCTTCGGTTACACCGGCGAGGGGAACCAAAGCGGGCCAATGATTAGCATGAAGGGTATCGATAATAGTATTTATTACATCCTGCCACCGGACAAAAATTATTATCTTGATTTTTCCGGCTGCGGCAATACGCTAAATTGCAATCATCCGATAGTCATCAAATTTATCACTGATTGTTTGGAGTATTGGGTCAAAGAATTTCATGTCGATGGGTTCAGATTTGACGAAGCTTCGATCCTGTCGCGAGGCGAAGATGGCGCGCCGCTTGCTCGTCCTCCCCTACCATGGGCAATCGAGCTTTCAGAGACACTCTCCGACACCAAAATTATCGCCGAAGCGTGGGACACGGCCGGGCTTTATCAGGTTGGATATTTCCCGGGCTATCGTTGGGCAGAATGGAATGGACGTTTCAGGGACGAAGTAAGGCGTTTTGTCAAAGGCGATACGGGCATGATTGGTTCGATTGCTTCGAGAATCTCCGGCAGTGCTGACATCTATCAAATCGGTGGGCGCTTGCCAACCAACAGCGTCAATTTCATCACCAGCCACGATGGTTTCACCATGATGGATCTCGTTTCATACAATGAAAAGCACAACGAAGCCAACGGCCAACAAAACGGTGATGGGATCAACGAAAATCACAGCTGGAATTGCGGTACCGAAGGTGAAACAGACGACGAAGAAATTATAAAATTTAGGAAAAAACAGATCAAAAATCTAGCCGCCATCCTCTTAGTTTCAAGGGGAATTCCCATGATTCTCTCCGGCGATGAAGTCGGCCGGACTCAAAAAGGCAACAATAACGCCTATTGCATAGATAATGAGATCAGCTGGTTTGATTGGAATCTAGTTGAAAAAAACCAAGATTTACATCGATTTTTTAAATTGATGATTCAGCTTAAGAAGCGCCATTACAGTCTCCATAGTAAGGCTTTTTTCAAAGGAGAGACGAATAAAGAAGGCACGCCCGATATCAGTTTTCACGGATGTAGAATCAATAGCCCCGGCTGGAATGATCCGGAGTCGAAGGTTCTTTCAATCACTTTCGGCGCTCACACCGAGGAAACCGACATTCACATTATGATCAATATGGATTCCAATGATCTGGATTTTGAATTACCAAAAATCGAGGGTAAGAAATGGTTTCTTTTTGCCGACACCGCCCAGGACGCTCCAAACGATATTAGAGAATTTGGTCGAGAAATAGAAATTAAAGAGGAGATATACAACGTCAAAAATCGCGCTGTTGTGATAGCGGTATCTAAGTGATATTTTTAATAAGAAGACACATTTTGGAAGCTTTGCGAGGGGCGTCGTGTTATGCAAGTTAAGAAGTATGTAGACAAAAAATACAAATCTTCCTTGGCTGCCCTTTTCGAGAAAGCAAAGTCTTTTGCCGCCGACATCGTTAGACCGGCCGGTGAGCAGAAAATTTTGATGTTCGGCTGGGAATTACCGCCGTTTAATTCAGGTGGATTAGGCGTAGCGTGCTATGAACTTGCCGAGTCACTTTCTAGGAGGGGATCTAGGATAACTTTTGTGTTGCCCAAGAAACAGAATATCAAGCTGCCGTTCGCCGATCTCGTTTTTGCCTCAGATAAAATCAAAATAACCGGCATAGATACCGCTTTGCGCCCATATCAAACTGCCAAGTCATACACCAATGAAGTGATTCTGTCCGAGGACTCTCGCTACGACCCGAGTCTGCTGGGTGAGGTTATAAGATATGGCAAGCGGGCAAAAAAAATCGTCAGGAATAATAAGTTTGACATAATCCACGCTCACGATTGGCTTTCTTTTCCAGCTGGGATCGAAGCCAAGAAGCTCTCCCACAAACCTCTTGTCGTACATGTTCACGCCACCGAATTTGATCGCTCAGGAGACGGACCGGTTGATAAAAGAATTTGTCAGATAGAAAAACTCGGTTTTGAAAACGCCGATCGCATTATCGCTGTGAGCCAATTTACGAAGAATAAAATTGTTAGAAACTACGAAATTGATCCGGAGAAAATTGATGTCGTCCACAACGGGATTAAAGCCGCGGATAGAGTCTTGGACGAGAATTGTTTTAAAAAGCTGAAGGAAAGTGGCCAAAAAATTGTGCTTTTCCTGGGCAGAATCACAATCCAAAAAGGGCCAGATTATTTTGTTAAAGCGGCCAAAAAGGTGATCAAGTTTAAGCCAAATACAATTTTTGTGGTAGCCGGGTCAGGTGATATGGAAAAACAGGTTATTCAAGAAGCGGCCTATCTTGGAATATCCGACAAGGTTGTTTTTACAGGATTTTTAGACCATGAAAGATTAAATAGCATCTATAGTTCGGCCGATGTTTATATCATGCCGTCTGTCTCTGAACCATTTGGGATCGTTGCTCTTGAAGCACTGGCTAATAAAACGCCCACGATCATTTCAAAACAATCGGGCGTTTCAGAAACAGTCGAAAATGTGCTCAAAGTCGATTTTTGGGATATTGATGAAATCGCCAATAAGGTAATCTCTGTCTTGGACAATAAAAGTCTGGGGCAGTGCCTGTCGGATATGGGCGCAGTCGAGGTTCAAGGCAATAATTGGGATCTTGCTGCCACTAAATGCCTTCAAGCCTACCGAAAAATCAGGTAAGCTAGAATCTATGGCGTCAATTTGCTTCTATTTTCAGTTACATCAGCCTTTTAGGGTGAAAAAATACACCGTGTTTGATATCGGCCACGACCACGATTATTTTGAGAATTCAAAATCAGACGCTCTGGATAATAAAAAAATCCTGGAAAAAGTGGCGAATAAATGCTATCTCCCGGCAAATAAAGTATTTCTTGAGCTTTTAGAAAAACATCCTGAGTTCAAACTTAGCTACTCAATTTCCGGCGCGCTTTTAGAGCAACTTGAAAAATATAAGCCCGAAGTGATTGAATCCTTTAGAAAACTTATCGCCACCGGTCGGGTAGAGTTACTAAGCGAGACTTATCATCACTCTTTATCGTTTTTATACTCTCCTGCAGAGTTTAAACGTCAGATCGAATTGCACAAGAAAAAGATTTGGGAACTTTTTGCGGTCTCGCCAACAGTTTTTAGAAATACGGAGTTAATTTATAACAATGATCTGGCAAAACAAATCGAGTCGTTAGGCTTTAAAGCCATAATGATCGAGGGCGCTGATAAAATTCTATCCGACAATAATCCAAATTTCATCCATAGGGCTAAAGGAACAAAGAATCTAAAGTTGTTACTGAGAAATTATAAGCTTTCCGATGATATTGCCTTTAGATTTTCAAATCGCGATTGGGTCGAGCATCCCCTAACCGCCCCTAAGTTTAGTAAATGGGTTTCGGCAATTAACGGCAACGGACACACCGTCAATCTGTTTATGGATTATGAAACTTTCGGCGAACACCAATGGCACACAACCGGAATTTTTGATTTTTTACGCGAGCTACCGATGGAAATTCTCAAAAACCCGGATAATGATTTCGTCACACCATCTGAAGCAATCGTCCGCTACGAACACATTGGCGAATTAGATGCTGAGGAATTTGTTTCATGGGCTGATATCGAGCGGGACCTTTCGGCTTGGCTGTCAAATCCAATGCAACACGACGCCCTAAAAAAAATTTATGCGTTAGAAAAAAAAGTTCTTGCCAGCCGTGACGATAAAATTATCGACGACTGGCGCAAGCTACAAACCTCAGACCACTTTTATTATATGTGCACCAAGTTTTGGGCTGATGGCGACGTGCATAAGTATTTCAGTCCCTACGAATCTCCCTACGAAGCCTTTATAAACTACATGAACGCCCTTAAAGACCTAAGTATTAGAATCAAGCACTCTAATAAAAAACAGATTACTTCAAAAACAAAGCCAAAGAGCTCATCAGGAAGACCATCAAAATTAGCAAAATAATAGTTCTTTTAGCACGACTCATAGAATCATTCTAACTGATTGAAATAGTCAGTCAACCGTGATATATTGGTCTTTCGAGGCGCGTCGGCCATGCCTGCCCGGACGGGTACCCCCTACCCCAATAACCGGGTGGGTATGGCGCACGGGGCAGACGTGTCTCACACGGGGAGAGGTGGGCTTTCTCAGCCACCTCTCCCTAAATCGCTTTTATTAGGGCTACTTCATCAGAGCTTTTTTGAAATCTCATTTGTGTTATCTTGTATGCATGGGATATTATAATCCGCCAAGATTTAGAAATATTTATTTACCCGGGGCAAAAGAACCATATAACTTGAGCCGGTCAAAAATAGATTCATTTGTAAAATGTCCACGATGTTTTTATCTTGATCGTCGTCTCGGTGTTGATCAGCCACCCATGCCCTCATTTTCTCTCAACGATGCTGTTGATGTTCTGCTGAAAAAAGAGTTTGATATTTTGCGAAAAAGCGGCCAGAGGCACGAACTAATGGAAAAATATGGTATCAATGCGGTGCCACTGGTCCATCCAGAACTCTCCGATTGGCGTGATGATCAGCGCAAATTCCTTGGCGCCAATACTCTGCACAAGGAAACTAATTTTCGCGTTAGCGGCATTGTTGATGATGTTTGGGTCACCCCAGAGGGCACATTCATTATCGTGGATTATAAAGCGACCAGTACCGCCAAAGAGATTTCCCTGGAAGATGAATATAAACAAGGCTATAAAAGACAAGTTGAGCTTTATCAATGGATTTTTCGTCAAAAAGGTTTCAAAGTTTCAGATATCGCTTATTTTGTCTTCGCCAATGCTAAAAAAGATAATGAAAAATTTGACGGTCAGTTAGAGTTCGCCGTCAATATTATTGCCCATGATGGCAACGATGCGTGGGTTGAGCCAACTTTGCAAAAAATTTACAAGTGTCTAAACACCGAGGAGATTCCACCTTTTAGCGAAAACTGTGATTATTGCAAATACCGTAAATTTAGCCGAAAGCTTGAAATCGAAAACGAGCAAAACTCCGCTACTGCGGCCGAGCTGTCAAAGCCTGCACTTATAAAGGAAGAAAAGCTAACAAAACAGCCCTTATTTTAATTTTTTAAAAAGGAGAAAAATGGCTAGGATTCTGATGGTAATCGCCCCAAAAAACTTTCGCGACAGTGAATATTTTGTCACGAAAAATGTTCTCGAGGCCGCCGAACATGAAGTTCTGACCGCCTCAAAAACTGCTGGTGAAGCAGTCGGTTTTGAGGGTCAAATCGCAAATGTTGAATATCGCCTTTCGCAAATCGAAGTTGAACCTTATCAAGCCGTTGTTTTTATTGGCGGAGAAGGTATGAACGAGCTCGTCAACGATGAAGAAATGGTACGCGAAGCAAAGAAATTTTATGAATTAGGCAAAGTCACCGCGGCAATCTGTGTCGCCTCAGCAATCCTGGCCAACGCTGAAATTTTGAGAGGCAAAAAGGCCACTTCTTGGGCTGGTGTCAAAGATTTGCTCACCCAGAAAGGCGCGCTCTACGTCGATCAGGAAGTCGTACAAGACGGTAAGGTCATAACCGCTATTGGTCCGGGCGCCGCCAAAGCGTTCGGTGAAAAAATTGTTGAAGTTTTAAAAAGTTCTAGCGAAGTCTGAGGGCCGCGTATATCCTTCGCAACCTGATCCGCTCACGCGTCAGGTTGCGGGAGGAAACGCGGCCCCGGAACCCCTAGCGGTTCATGAACCACCAGAGGAGAAACAACGCCACCACAAGGATGGCGCCGGCGAAGATGTTCTTCGCCATGGGGAGTCACCCCCTTTCTTTATCTGAAGACCCCACCACAGATCGAGCTATTGTATCAAAAAAGGGACTTTTACCCAAATTGACTTCCTTGGGTGTGGGTATGGATGAGATTGCCGCGCTCCCCACGGTCGCTCGCAATAACGATATGCCGAGATTGCTTCATCCGCCTATCGGCGGACTCGCAATGACTATTGTTTGTCATCGCGCGGCATGGGAGCGGAGACCGCGCCTAATTCAAATGCTGTGACGATCTAGCGATAATTAATACGCTAACTAATATACATTTTCTGACAAACCTGATCAGCTTTGGTAAAATTTGCCCATGAGACGAATTTACAATAGCATCAAAAATAGAGAAGCTGTGCCGGTTTATTACGCCGGATCGGTTTTAATAAATATCGCCAACTCACTGACTTTTGCGATATATACGATTTTTTTATACAAAAACGGTCTAAATTTATTTCAAATCAGTCTGATCAACGTTATTTACATGGTAACGATTGTTTTACTCGAAGTCCCAACCGGCGCTTTAGCCGATTCAATCGGCCGCAAAAGAGCTGTTTTAATCTCCTCCGCTATTGCCGTGGCGGGTTTTGCTACATACGCCGTTTCCAGAACTATTATCGGTTTTGCCGCCGCTGAAATTTTAATCGGCGTAGCCTCCACCCTTGCCTATGGCGCTTTTGAGGCGTGGCTCATTAATATTAGTTCCAAGCAAGGCTTCACCGGTAAGGTTGATTTTGTTTTCTCGCAGGCAAATATTTACGCCAAGATTGCCGGTATCGTTGGAGGTATAGTGGGTGCATATTTGGCAACGGTCATGATTGTTCTCCCGTTCTACATCGGTGCAGTTTTGTGTTTTGCCCAATTCATGTTTTTTCTTATGTTCATGGTTGACGACAATGAAAAAACCAAAAAACTTAACTTTTCAACTGCTTTTGGCCAAGTCAAAAAGATTACGTTTGAAGCCACGAAATATTGCCTCGGTCATCGTGCACTCATTTGGGTCATTGTTGGCGGTGTGATTTTTTCGTTTGTTACCCAGCCGTTAAACATGTACTGGGCGCCAAGATTCAACCAAATGGTTGGCGATAAGCTTTGGATGATGGGTTGGCTGTGGGCGCTTCTATCCGCTGGGTCACTCTTGGGCGCGTTTTGGACACAGAGGCTTTTGAAAAAAGGTAAAAGCTACGCTTATATTATGATTCTTGGAGCCATCATATTTTCATCAATGGTGGCTATATCCGCTTCAAGCGCCATTGCATGGCTGGCTATTTCAAGTTTTGTGTTGCATGAATTCTCACGCGGGTCGAGCAGCCCCGTTCAATTAGCCTACGTTAACAAATTCGCCAGTGAAGACAAAAGAGCTACTATCCTCTCCTTTGAATCAATGATTTCGACCGTTGGTTCGGCCTTGGGATTGCTGTTCTTTGGATATCTTGCGCAACGGGCTACTATCGAAACTTCGTGGTTAATATCAGCTCTATTTGTTCTATTGATAATCCCCGCCTATCTCAAAGCTCAAGAGGCCGAGCGGAATGCTTGACAAGCTATAAAGATTTTGTGACGGCTGGTATACTTTATCTGTAATTTTGAAACAAAAGCATAAGGAGGGAGGTGATATAATGTCAGACGAAGAAAAAGATATCGAAGTCGAGGGTGAGGACACGACCGCTGGAGATCCAACACCAGAAGCTGGGGTAGGAGAACCGGCCGGAGAGTCAACGGGTGCTTGGGGAGAAGATAATGATAATACGCCCAAGCCAACGACGCCCGAAGAAGGTGGCGACGATGAAGATGGAGATGACGAGGAAGAGACTCCGTAAAAGTAGTAGTGTGAAATTACCAAAAAAGAGCCGTTCAACCGGCTCTTTGTCGTAGCCGAGGCGACGTGCGGACGGTCGCAGCCCGGCCGGGCGCAGAGCACCAGGCCGAAGCCAGTCCCATCCAACATCTGGTTCATGTTGTGGCCACCCGCCAAGGTGGCCACGTCAGCCGCGAACTGCTCCGGCCACTCCTCGGGCCACACAACACACGCAGCCCGGATAACATCGGCCATGACAGCAGTCTTCAGATGCGAAGGGATCTGCTCGCTCGCCGCGTGGCGGGCGGTCTGCTCGAGCGTTTCCCCAAGAGCAACCAGCTTTGCAGTGGGCAAGCTGTGTCCTTCGGCCGTGGCGTTGACAATTGTCATCGCCACGGAGTGCATAACCTTATACGCCTCACGGTTCATGTGAGCTACCTCCGTCCAAGGTACTTGCCTTCCGTAAAGAAGACAGCATTAAAACGTACCTCTGCGCTTTTCTCATGTCAAATGACTCTTTTTAATCACCGATTTTTGCTATACGATAAGCCTATGAAAATATTTCTGATTTTTTACGTTATATATTTTGTCTTAATGCTGCGCGGATTATATCTGGCCATGGGTCATGCCAGGTTTAAGTTGCCAAAAGAGAACTTTTTAACTTGGCAAATAATCGCAGTTGTCCCAGTCATCGCTCTTTTCGTAACTAGCTTTAGTATATTTAGCGAGCTTGTGGCGGTTTCTTGCACGCTTCTACTCGGTGGATTTTATTTACAGCCAACTCCAAGAATCAGTAAAAACATTCTTTATGCCCTGATCGTTCTCAGCGCCTTTATGGCAGCGGTTTTGACTTTTTAATTAGATTCGTTTACATTCATCTCTAATGAAAAAAGTAGTGTTGTCAGTTGTAATTGTCCTGTTTTTAATCCCAAACATCAGCTTGGCGGCTGAGGCGTCAAGCTGGGCTCAGGCTTCAGCCGACGGCACGACCGCTCAAGCTTCGGCCGAAGCTGCCGTCGATGGCATTGGCGCTGAGGCTAACAGCGCCGCCGAAGCATCCTCAGCTAGCGCCGAAGCAGAGACTGTCGTTGAAGAGGACGGCACTAATGAAATTATTGAACAGCCAGTTCATCGGACAATCGACCGAAAGCCAGTTCTCATCGTCGCAGCTGCCACACCAAGTAGTGTGGCTAACAGCGAAACTCAGTCATCATTCGTCACGCCAACAGCAGATTCTGCAGAAACGAAATATATAACTCTCGAAGGAAAAACGGATACGGTTGTAAAACAAAACACTAGAATTTTAAATCTATTTATCGGCACTTTAGCGGCCACAGGACTAATCCTTGCCCTAATGATTACAATGTTGATTTTACAGAGAAGATCTCTCTATCGTCTGGGCGAAAAACAAAATATGAGCTATAATTGAGATGTTAAACGAGGAGGGGCATGACAAGAAAAATTGTGTTTGTGGGTTTTCTGGTTGTAATCGGACTGACTCTCACCGGTTGCAAAATAAAAAATTCTTCCAATACCGATGACGCCGATAGCGCGTCAGTCGTGCAAAGTGGAACCGCTCTCCCCAATCCTCCGACACCTCCAGTCCCTGAAGCACCAGCCGAATAGCCCTCCTACTCTAGAGATAGAAAATGCACTCTTCCAACATGGTTTTAGAAGCGTCTGTGGAATCGATGAAGCGGGTCGCGGGGCTTTTGCCGGACCATTAGTTGCTGCCAGCGTTATCTTAGGAAAACAAGGTATTGGTGGTCTGGATGACTCTAAACGCCTTAGTAAGAAAACCCGGGAACAATTATATTTGGAGATTACTAAAAAAGCAGCCTCTTATTCGGTAGCCGTAATCGACGTAGATTTTATTAACCGCCTTGGTATCCAGGTCGCTTCTTACAAAGCGTATCGCCAGACCGTAGAAGCTTTGAAAAATAGACCAGATTTTGTGCTTTTGGACTACTACGAAATACCTGATTTTAATGTTATGCAGTTCGGCTTGAAATTTGGTGATAGGATCTCCCAAAGCATTGCTGCCGCCTCAATTGTGGCTAAGGTTTGTCGAGACAAAATTATGGGTCAACTTTCACATGATAAACGATATAAATTATTCGGTTTTGAGACCCACAAAGGCTACGGTACACTTCTTCATCGTAAAGCAATCAAAAAATATGGATTATCAGATCAACACAGAGTCAAATATTGCCAAACGTGTATTGACAGTACCAACTAAGAGTCGTTTAATCTTAATATAAGGAGAAAAATGATCAACCCGCTACAAAAAATATCTGTTCCCAGGTTTGGGATAAATGTTGAAGATATGAGAAATGGTACTGGTTTCGCAAAGCTTAAGAAAACGAGTATCTGGCACTATTTGTTAATCGCCGCGGCCGTTTGGCTAATCGATTTTGTCATTAGCGAAATTATTATCTCTGGTGGATTATACACGAGAAGCGTCTGGCTAGTTTTAGTCGAAATCCTGACAGTTTCGTTTTTTTTGATGATATTTAAACAGACGCCACAGGACGCAAAGGAGAGGCTCAAGTGTTCGATCACTAACTTCATTACATTCATTGTCCTTGATTTTTTTGCGGTGTATTTGCTATTGGAGAGTTCAAACCGTGATTTCTTTAGGTTTTGGGGAACCTGGGCAATCTACCTTTTGGTTTTTGTGTATCCACTCGTAAGATTGAAGAAAAAGTCCTCTAGCGACATCGGGAGTATGTCGGACACCACTCCCCAGGAGAACGATCTATTGACAAAAGATAGCTACTCCTTATAATCAGATTGACGATCAATAAAGAACTTAGGGAGGAGGTGGAGAAAATGGCATATAGCGTAGAGTCCAAGAAAACTGGACAAACCTATTATCTGCACACGAAGGAGGTCACTCTCAGGGGCGGAAGAAGACAGCCCATCTACTATTTCGCCAAGGACGTTAGAGAAGGCGAAGCTGTAGATTCGCTACCAGCTGGCTATATTGTAATGGAAAATTCAAGAACCGGCCTTCCAATGCTTAAAAAGGGTTAGCCTTAATTTAAGAATTAAAACAAAAACTCCTTCGCCTGAGGGAGTTTTTGTTTTTTGTCCTTACGGCACATGCACATTGCGAGACATCATCAATTTTGTTAGAATTTCCCTGATGCGTGCAAAGAGAAAATCAAGAAAAGACCTTCCAAGATTACTTCTGTTCGCTACTTTGCCAGTTGACATTGTTATGGTGTTAGCTGCTTTTGTGGTCGCTTACGCCGCCAGAAGCGCAAACACTAGTTCAATCCCCGTGATTTATATCTGGCCTTTTGAAAAATATCTCAGACTGGCACTAATGATGCTTCCCGTCTGGATAATCGCTTTCAGTTTTTCGGGACTTTATAGCCAGCGCCGCCAAAGAGTCTTTGAATTCGGACAAATTATCACCGGGTCTAGCCTTGGCGCAATGGCGCTCGTGCTCTACGTCTTCTTCCAGCGAGGCGATTTTTTTTCAAGGCTGATTGTTTTATATGTTTGGGCATTAGCAATCGTTTTTGTTGGCCTCGGTAGAGCCATACTCAGTCTAATTAGAAACAATATTCATTATTTTGGCGCAGACAAGGTGAATTTAGCAATTATCGGCCGTAAAGATGCCATAACAGCCAATATGATCGAGCAGATAAAGGCTAGGCCGAATCTGGGATATAACCTGAGCGGCGTTGTCAGTATGAATGGCCCCGTAGAGATTCCCGGCATCGCATATCTCGGCAAAGTTAATTACCTTGAGAAAATCGTCAGTGATGAAAAAATTGACGAAGTAATTCTCACGGATACAAACGCTAATAATGACGATGTTTTTTTTGTCCTAAGAACATGCCAGGAAAAAAACATTGTGTTTAAAGCCGTGCCTGCCCACGCACAGGTTGGCGCCAGAACTTTACAGTACGACGAGTTTTCGGGTGTCCCGATCATTGAATTTCAAGGCACGGCGCTCCAGGGTTGGGGAGAATTTCTAAAACGAATTATTGACATCGTTGTCTCGCTTATTGGCATTATCGCAGTCTCCCCCATCATGCTTATTTTGTATCTAATAATTAAGCTGGATTCTAAAGGTCCGGCAATTTATCAGAATGTCCGAGTCGGTAAATGCGGAGAATTCATGACCTATAAATTCCGCACAATGCACATCGAATATTGTACCGGTAATTTATATGGAGGAAATCGAGCGGAAAAATTTGAGGAAACTTTGATTAATTCGGAAAAAAATATTAAACCAAGCGAAGCTCTTTACAAGATTACCGATGACCCAAGAGTCACAAGAATGGGAAGATTTTTGCGCAAGACGAGTCTTGATGAACTGCCGCAACTATTCAATGTGTTTTTGGGAAATATGAGCCTAGTGGGTCCTCGCCCCCATCAGCCCAGAGAAGTGAAAAATTATACAATCGAGCAAAGAAAACTGTTGTTGATGAAGCCGGGAATGACTGGGCTAGCACAAATTTCCGGAAGAAGCGACCTCACTTTCGACGACGAGGCGCGGCTCGATATATTCTATCTGGAAAATTGGTCAATCGCTTTTGATTTTTTTATCATTATCAAGACCTTCGCCGTTGTTATCAGGGGTAAGGGTGGTTACTAATGAAACCACGCAAAATTGCTATAGTCGCCGAATGGTTGACTAGCCGAGGCGGGGCGGAAGGTGTCGTTGATAATCTGTTGCAGATTTTTCCCGATGCTGATCTTTATACATCAGTTTTTAACGAAAAAACTCTCCCTGAATATGCCAAACTAAAGCCCAAAACATCGTTTCTGCAGAAAATTCCGTGGTTAAACAGAAAACACCAACTGGTCGCACCACTCTTGCCGTTTGCCATGCGAAGAATGAAACTGTCAGGATATGATCTGATTATTTCTAGCTCCTCTTCGGTGGGAAAATTCATCCAAAAAGATATAGGCACTATTCATGTTTGCTACTGTCATACACCGATGCGTTATGCATGGGAAACCAAAACTGACCCGCGAATTATCAAATTGCCTTTTGGAAAATTCTTTGTCAGACTCCTGAAAAAATGGGACATAGAATCAAATAAGGGCGTTGATTTTTTTATTAGCAACTCACAATACACAGCCAGCAGAATCAAAAAATTTTATAATCGCGACGCAACCGCAATATACCCTCCGGTCGTAATCAATGAAAATTATCCATCAGTTAAAGAGAACAATGATTTTTATTTTGCTATTAGCCGTCTAGTCAGTTATAAGAGAATTGATTTAGCAATCGACGCCTGCATTAAGCTAAATCGAAATTTAATTGTAGCCGGAGACGGAGCTGAACTGGAGAATCTAAAGAAACTCGCGCAAGGACACAACAATATTAAAATTCTTGGAAAAGTTTCAAACAAACAGAAAGATAATTTGTATAAAGCAGCGCGAGCGGTTATATTTCCTGCAGATGAAGATTTTGGTATTGTGCCGATAGAAGCCAATTCGTTTGGAACACCAGTGGTTGCCTTCAACAGAGGGGGCTGCCGCGAAACGATTCAGGACGGTATAAACGGTGTGTTATTCGAAAGACAAACAACACAATCGATCTGCGAAGCAATTGAAAAGTTAGAAAAAATAAAATTTAATTCGGTTGAGATAATTAAATCCGCCAAGAAATTTTCAGCAGAAAACTTTCAAAACAATATCAAAGTATTTATCGAATCAATAAAATAGTATAAGGAGAAAAGATGGAATTTCATGACTATTACGCGCTGTTAAAGAAAAATCTCGCTGTTTTGGTGACAACCACGCTGCTTTTTGGGGTTGTGGCGGCAATTTTTACGATAAAACAAAAAACGACCTACCAGACCTCGATGACAATTGATATTTCAAGGCATCAAAACCAGAAACAGTCAGATGTAAATTATTTCCAATATGACAATTACTACACATCACAGGTCGCTTCGGCGCTTGCTGATAACGCAACCAGCTGGCTCTCATCTCCATCCATTGTGTCATCAATATTTACTAAAGCAGGCTACGAAGCGCCCGAAGGAAGCTTAAAGGATATGGCAAAAATTTTCACCGCCAAGAAAAAAGTAGCATCCTCAAGTGCGATCGATTTATCCTACGTTTCAGACGACAAGCAAAAATCAGAAACGTTAATCAAACAAGCAGGAGAAACTGTCAGCGACCGAGTTAGCAATTACAACAAGACAGACACCTCGGGGAAATTCGAGACATATCTGAGTGATCCAATCATTGTTGAGACGCCAAAATCAGTTACCTTAAATACTATAATCGCCGCCCTGATCGGTCTTTTTCTTGCCCTCTCTTTCGCAGTCGTTAAAGAATCGTTAAAAAAATAATTCATGGCTGATGCGAGGGGAAAAAAAAGATCAGTTGATTCCGTCGCTGGAAAAAAAAGAGTTATTCGCCTCCTGATTAGCCCAGACGGACAGAAATACCGCATCAAAATTCACAAACCGAACCTCGATCTCAAGCGCTCTAAGAGAAAAACTAAGGCGAGGAGAATTCTCGTTTTTTTATTTGTCGGGGTTGTTGTTTTTGGCACTGGAATTTTAATAATATCTCGCACAACTCTTTTTAGATTATATTTACTCACCAGAGATTGTCGTAATACTTCTTATATTGTCGGCTTCCAAAACAGTGGCGAGCTAAGGCCAACGGGCGGTTTCTGGGGAAGTTTCGCTTATATGCAAATTCCGGACAGTCTCAAGAAAACGTCGATTTTTTTTGAGACCAATCCATACAAGAAGGATAATCCCCTACTCAAGAGCACTGATGTCGAATTACCAAAGCCTATGAAAGAAATTTGGCCCGACCGGCCGCAGAGCTTCGTCAACGCCAACTGGTCAGCAGATTTTTCGGAGTCGGCGAAGACAATTGAGTGGTATTTCGGACAAGGCTGGAATCAAAAATCGGATGGCGTAATTGCCGTTTCGTCACTAGCCATGATTGATCTACTTGATCTAATTGGACCCATAACCCTTCCCGACCAAACCGTCGTTCGAAGCGAAAACTTCACACAGATTATGAGCCAGAAAATCGACACCGAATACTGGTATAGCCCGGAGAATCACATCATCAACGAGCCGAAGACTCTCATTAAGGATCTTGCACCAATTGTGGCGCAGAAAGCAAAAAGCGTCCCTCCGATCAAAATGATTAAATATCTAAATGAACAAATAAAATACGGGCGGATTTTAGTCTATCTCAACGATTCGCAAAAACAGGAAATTATTTCTGACCTTGGTCTTTCTGGAGAGATTCTGCCATACCAGGTTGATTATTTATTCATCAATAACGCCAATCTTGCTGGACATAAAACAAGTTTGAATGTTTTTCAAGACATAGATTATTCGGTTAAACAGCAGGACAAAAAATATGTTGGCGAGCTCACCTTGAGCAGAAGTCATTTGCCGGATATGTTTCCAAATCTTGAAAACAAAAATTATACACGCATTTTTGTTCCGCTTGGGACAAAAATCGCATCAGCGGAAAATAACGGGACAAATATATTGGATAAAATTGATAAAACCGATGAATTCGGGCGGACGGTTTTTGGGTTCTGGTTTTCGACTAACCCAGGTGAAAAATCAACCGTCAAAATCACCTACGAGCTGCCATTCAAACTTGATTCAAATCGCGAATATCATTTGGTTTTACAGAAACAAAGCGGAACCAATTTTGATAATTTGAAGCTCGACTTGCCCAGCGGAAAAAAAATAGATACAATTCTGAAGGACAAGGTGCTCAAGCTCTAGAATTGTCATCTGGTCTCTGCTAAGATAATATAAAGCCGCAAAAGGTTATTTTATAGTTTGCAAAAATGAACGAAGAAAAAAAATCAACTTACAATGCAAGCCAAATTACAGTCCTAGAGGGTCTAGATCCTGTTAGAAAGCGCCCTGGAATGTACATAGGTGGAACCGGTCTCGATGGCTTACACCATTTGGTGTGGGAGGTTTTGGACAACTGCATAGACGAAGCGCTCGGTGGATACGCAAATACAATCAACATCGAAATACTTCCCGATAATACCGTGAGAATAACCGACAATGGCCGCGGTATCCCGATTGATGTTCACAAACAAACCGGAAAATCTGCCCTTGAGACCGTTCTAACAGTTCTACACGCCGGCGGAAAATTTGGCGGGGGCGGATACAAAGTATCTGGCGGTCTACATGGCGTTGGTGTCTCGGTTGTTAATGCTTTGAGCGAATATCTGGAAGCCGAGATCCATAAGGACGGCAAAATTTACAAGCAAACTTATTCTAAAGGTGTACCGGTTTCCAAGATTAAATGTGAAGGCCAGACTGATCATACCGGCACGATAATCACGTTTAGGCCAGATAAAGAAATTTTTGAAACAATCGATTTTAATTTTAAAATAATTGCCGATAGAGCCAGGCAACAAGCCTACCTGACAAAGGGCGTCAAAATTTCGACCATCGATAAGCGCGAAGAAGAGCAAAAAAAGTTAACCTTTTATTTTGAGGGTGGAATTAATGCTTTCGTTAGACACATCAATATTAACAAATCTCCGCTTTTTGATCCGCCGATATATATTCTCAAAGAAGTTGAGAATGTCGCAGTCGAAGTGTCGCTAGCATACACTCAAGATTTCAACGAACACACCTACACCTTCGCAAACAACATCAGCACCATTGAAGGCGGCACACACTTAACAGGATTTAAAACCGCTCTCACGAGAGTCATAAATGATTACGCCAAAAAGAACGATCTAATCAAAGGAATTGATAACGGTCTAACTGGGGACGATGTCCGTGAAGGACTAACCGCCATCATCTCCGTCAAGCTGGCTGATCCACAATTTGAGGGGCAGACAAAGGCCAAGCTCGGCAATCCCGAGATGAAGGGTATCGTTGAATCAGTAGTTTCAGCAGGAATTACTCAACATTTCGAAGAACACCCCTCGGATGCTAGAAGGATTATCGAAAAAGTCGCTCTTTCCGCCAAGGCAAGACTGGCCGCACGTGCCGCACGCGAGACCGTCATCAGAAAAGGTGCCCTCGAGGGAATGACACTTCCGGGAAAACTAGCAGACTGCAGCGAAAAAGACCCCGCTAAATCTGAAATCTACATTGTTGAGGGCGACTCGGCCGGAGGGAGTGCCAAACAAGGTCGGGAGCGAAAATTTCAGGCTATATTGCCACTTAAGGGGAAAATTCTAAACGTCGAGCGAGCACGTCTTGACCGAATGCTTAGCTCCGATGAAATTAAGGCTTTAATTGTGGCAATTGGCGCAGGCATCGGTGAGGAATTTGACCCCAATAAAGCACGTTATCATCGAATTATTATCATGACTGATGCCGATGTTGACGGTTCACATATTAGAACTTTACTTCTGACTTTCTTTTTCCGCCATTATCGCGAGATTATTGAGAGAGGGTATATTTATATAGCTCAACCCCCGCTTTTCATGGTGCAATCGGGCAAGGAAAAAACTTATGCTCATACCGAGGTTGAGAGAGATGGAATAATCGACAAAATTAAAGCCAAAAACGGTCGTCATAGCGTTCAACGCTACAAGGGTCTTGGAGAGATGGATCCGATCCAGCTCTGGGAAACAACTATGGATCCGGAGAATAGAAAACTTCTGCAGGTCACGATCGATGACGCCGAAGCAGCTGATGCAACTTTTTCGATGCTGATGGGCGATGAAGTTCCACCGCGCAAAAGGTTTATTCAGACTAGGGCCAAAACAGCCGCCAACTTAGATATTTAATTTTAAAATGGAAGAAGAAATAATACCACAAACAGAAAATCAAGAAGAAATTGACGGCACCACCGATCAAGATAATTTTAGTCCTCTAACTCAAAACGAACCAGCTCGCGAGACTAGAACGGACGCGGGTTATATTGTAGAAAGACCGATCATTAGAGAGATGGAACAATCTTATCTTGATTATGCCATGAGCGTCATTATCGCTCGCGCTTTGCCTGATGCTCGCGATGGTTTAAAGCCGGTGCATAGGAGAATTATCTACGCTATGGGCGAAATGAATTTGACTTCAACCGCCAAGTACACCAAGTCCGCGAAAATTGTTGGTGAGGTTTTGGGTAAATATCACCCGCATGGCGACATGGCTGTTTACGATACAATCGTCGGCATGGCCCAGAATTTTCGTATGAACCTTCCGCTCGTTGACGGCCAGGGTAATTTTGGATCAATGGACGGAGACTCGGCAGCAGCTAGTCGATACACCGAAGCACGAATGAGTTCAATCGCCGAAAGAATGCTCGACGATATCGATAAGGACACGGTAGACTTTACGGCAAACTACGATAATACCCTGAAAGAACCGACCGTCTTGCCAACGAGAGTGCCAAATCTGCTTCTAAATGGGACTGTTGGCATCGCTGTTGGTATGGCAACTAATATTCCACCGCATAATCTCGGCGAGCTCTGTGACGGAGTAGCAGCTTTGATTGAGAACCCGGATATTTCAATAGATGAACTCTCAAATTATGTTAAAGGTCCTGATTTTCCCACCGGCGGGACGGTTTACGGTGCAGAAGGCATTAAAAGTGCTTACGCAACAGGAAAAGGGAAAATCATCATCAGAGGTGAAAGCGAAATCGTTGAAGACAAGAAAGGATTTAAAATCATTATTTCTTCAATTCCTTATCAGGTAAATAAAGCTGACTTAATTACGAAAATCGCCAATCTCGTCAAAGAAAAACGCATCGACGGAATTACTGACATAAGGGACGAATCAGACCGGAATGATTCAGTGCGAATTGTGATCGAACTAAAATCAACCGCTTACCCCAAGAAAGTCATCAACCGAATTTATGATCTAACCTCACTACAAACTGCATTTCACATCAACATGCTTGCGCTCGTCGATCGAATTCAACCAAGAGTCCTTAATCTTCGAAGCGCCTTGCAGGAATTTATAAGTCACAGAATTCTAGTTGTGCGCCGCAGGACTCAATTTGACCTTGATCGTGCTCGAGAAAGAGCGCATATTCTCGAAGGCCTTAAGAAGGCTCTCGATCACATAGACGAAATTATAAATACTATCAAGAAATCGGCTAATCGCGAGGAAGCGCAGAAAAACCTGATCGAAAAATATGAGTTCACACAAATTCAAGCAAACGCGATCCTTGACATGCGTCTATCGGCTCTCGCTGCTCTAGAGAGACAAAAAGTCGAGGACGAACTCCAAGAAAAGCTTAAGTTAATCGAAGAGCTTGAGGCGATTCTGAAAGATAATAGTAAGGTCCTGGTCATCATCAAAGATGAGTTGAATGAAATAAAACAAAAGTACGCAAAGCCGCGCAAAACTAAAATTGTTAAACAGGAGCTGGGAAGCTTCAGTGCTGAAGATTTAATTCCAAACGAAAAAGTCTTTGTTACTCTTACCAAGGGCAACTATGTCAAGCGACTACCAGCCGATTCGTACAAAAAACAGGGTCGAGGCGGCAAAGGAATAATCGGTATAGTGCCAAAAGAAGAAGATGAAGTCTTACAAATGGAATACGCCAACACTCACGACACCGTCTTTTTCTTCACAAATCTTGGCAAAGTTTTCCTCGGCAAAGTCTATGATTTACCCACGACAAGTAGACAGTCACGCGGTCAATCGATCGTCAATCTCATCCAACTCTCCCCCGAAGAACAGGTCAGCTCAATGTTAATATTCCCCTCTGATGAAAAATTTGAGGGTAAATATTTCACGTTTGCCACAGAGCAAGGAACTATTAAACGTACAGAGATATCGGCCTATCTGAATATCCGAAAAACCGGTATTTTGGCAATTAAAATGAAACCCGAAGATCAACTAAAGTTTATCAAAGTTACTTCTGGAGACAATCTCATAGTGATGGTGACTAAAAACGGCCAGGGAATTCTTTTTGAGGAATCTCAAGCAAGACCGATGGGACGAAGCGCCGCCGGAGTCATCGGGGTGAGATTAAAAACCAACGATCGGGTTATCTCGATGAACTCGCTTGACAAAGACCCCGACATCGCCAAAAAATTCGAGCTTGTGACAGTTCTACAAAACGGGTACGGTAAAAGAACGGAAATCCTGAAGCATTTTCCGCTACAAAAACGAGGCGGATATGGAGTTAGAGCTTCGAAAGTATCCGAAAAAACTGGCACTGTCGTTGAGGCTCTGATCACAAACGAGTTTAAATCAGACTTGATTATGGTCTCAAGCCACGGTCAGGTTATCAGAATTCCCGCCAAATCCGCCAAACAGCTTGGACGTGATACCCAAGGCGTGAGACTGATGAGACTGCAATCCAAAGATCGGGTCGCCTCTGTCACAGTTAGTGCGCCAGAGGAAAGTATTGATGCATCCGAAGCAGGAGAAGCCAAGACTGGTAGTGATGATAAAACTGAAAAAGCAAAGAGTGCTGAAATCAAACTGGAAATAAATCGTTATGACACAAAGTGACAATCCAAAAATCAGTTTAAGCGAAGTTGTCCCAGTCAAAACATTGGCCGAGGAGATTGGTGTTGGTTCGGGCGAGGTTATCAAGAAATTAATGCAAAATGGAGTCTTGGCGACAATAAATGAGAGTATCGACTTCGATACGGCTTCAATTATCGCCCATGAGTTTGGTTTCGAAGCTGAGCCAAAGGAACAAGAACAAATTTCGATTCAATCCTCGACCGGAACGGAAAACAAAAATGTAAAACTGGTTCCACGGCCACCGGTGGTAACAATTATGGGTCATGTCGACCACGGTAAGACTAAACTGCTAGATTCGATCAGAAATACAAATATCATTGACACTGAATCTGGCGGAATTACCCAGCACATCGGAGCATATCAAACTTCCGTAGAAGTAACCGAATCCGGTAAGAAAATAAAACGCACAATCACCTTTTTGGACACGCCGGGACACGCCGCTTTTTCCGCTATGCGCGCCCACGGCGCCAATATTACCGACATCGTAATTTTGGTCGTGGCTGCCAACGAGGGTGTAAAACCGCAAACGATTGAAGCAATCTCTCACGCTAAGGCAGCCAAGGTCCCCATCGTTGTAGCAATTAATAAAATTGATCTGCCTGATGCCGACCCAGATCGTGTTAAAAGAGAACTTTCCGAACACATGCTTGTACCGGAAGAATGGGGCGGTAAAACACCAATGATTCCACTTTCGGCTAAAACCGGCGAAAATGTTGAGACACTTCTGGAGACAATTGTACTGACAGCTGATGTGGAGGGGCTAAAAGCCCAGGTTGATAAATTGGCAAAGGGTATGATTATTGAGTCAAAAATTCAACCGGGCAAGGGGCCAATTGCCACGGCAATTATTACCGAAGGGACTTTAAACACGAGCGACATTATTGTTTTCGAGGATGATTATGCCAAGATCAGGTTTTTGGAAGACTGGCGAGGCCGCCGGATTAAACAGGGTGGACCTTCAGATCCGATACTGATTGCTGGATTCAAAAAGATTCCTCGAAGCGGTATCATTTTTACGGCCGTAAAGGACGAAAAAACCGCTCGTAGCATTGCTGAAAAAATTCAAAAAAAGGAATCTGTTAAATCTATCGCCAGATCAGTTGGTTTAGGCGAAATCTCGCAACAAGCCAAAGAAGGAAAGATAAAGGAACTAAATATCGTTCTACGCGCCGACACAAAGGGATCGCTCGATGCGATCAAAGGAAGCCTTGACGAGATTATTGCCCACGACATTAAAGTTAACATCATCAGTGATGGGTTGGGTTCAGTCAACGAATCAGATGTTAATTTGGCCACAGCCAGCCACGCTGTAATCCTCGCCTTCGGAGTAGCTGTTGCCCCGGTTATTCTAAAATTATCGGAGCAGAACGGCATCAAAATTTCTAGGTACGATATCATTTATCAATTGATCGATGATGTTACTAGCGCTCTTGAAGGAATGCTGGAACCAGAAATAATCGAGACAAAAATTGGCACATTAGAAATCCTAAAGATTTTTCTGAAAGTTAAGGGCAAGGGAATTGTTGGAGGAAAAGTAACCTCAGGAAAAGTTACCCCCGGGACTAAAATCGAGGTGTATCGCGACAAGGAAAAAATCGGTGAACTTAAAACCGAAGCAATCCAAATCGGCGGCGAGAAAGTAAACTTAGTCGAATCACCAAGTGAATGCGGCGTGAGCTATATCGGTGAACTTAAACTAAAGCCAAAAGACAAATTCGATTTCATTTTAGTCGAGGAGCATCTAAGATCGGTCAAGAAAAAATCTGATTGAAAATTTATGCAGATATGCGTATTCTGTAAATAAAGGGAAAAGGAGGAAAGATTAGCCCCATAGGCAACGGTTTCGTGTTGGGTTCTACGAGCGAAACGATCTCTTTGATAGGCACTGTTTTTAACAAATTCACCATTCTCTCTCTAGTTGATATTTTAATAGTGGGATCGCTTATATATTGGCTCTTTTCGCTTATCAAGGGTACCCGCGCCATCCAAATAATTTATGGGATCGTGTTGCTGGTAGGTATTTGGGGCGTAGCCAAAGCTCTGCAACTCAGCCTACTTATGTTTATTTTGCAAAACACCCTTACGGCCTTGATTGTTGCAATCCCGATCGTTTTTCAGCCAGAACTTAGAAATGCACTTGTTAAGATCGGGCGGACAAGATTTTCGACAGACTGGCTTGATTTAAAAAAGAAAGATATTCAATACGTCGTCGACACCACTTCCAGGGCATGTAAAATTCTCTCGAAAAATAAAACCGGGGCGTTGATTGTCATCGCGCGAGCAGATAAGTTGAAGGAACACGTGGAAAAAGGCCAAACTCTCGACGCGAAATTAACCCTGGATTTATTACTAACAATTTTTACCCCAAAATCACCACTGCACGACGGAGCGGTTGTGGTTTCGGGTATGAGAATTAAAGCAGCAAGAGTAATCCTGCCGCTTTCTAGCGAAAATAGATACAGCTACAAAATTGGCACAAGACACAAGGCTGCTATTGGTTTATCGAGCGTTTCGGACGCAGTTGTAATTGTAATCTCTGAAGAGACAGGCAATATATCACTGGCAATCAACGGTAATCTAACACAAACTGAGCCGGCAGGGCTGGAGAAAGAGCTCTCAAAATATTTAATTGTCAAAAAAATAAGAGAAAATCAGGATGTTCAAACAAAGAGCTAAATTAATCTTAACAAGAAACTGGAAGACAAAGGCTGTCTCCATTCTCTCCGCGGGTGTGTTGTGGTTCATAATTTCTCTTAACCAATCGTCAATAGTAAATTATCCAAATAAAATAAAAATTGATTTTACGGGACTCGGAGAAAATTTAGTAAGCGTTGCTTCTGATGACAGTGTCCAAGTCAAGATAAACGCTGACCCGATCAAACTAAAGAGTTTAAACGATGAAAACTTTAAGGCAACCATCGATTTAAGCGGTCTTGGCGAAGGCGTTTATGAGAAAGAGGTGAAAATAACATCGGCCGAGCCCAAGATCCAAGTAATTTCCAGCACTCCTAAAAAAACAACTGTTAAGATTGACAAAAGAGCCACAAAAAAGGTCCCTGTCAGGGTTAAATATGAAGGGGCAACCGAAGATGGTTTGATCGTTTCTGACACAAGCGCAGACCCAAGCGAAGTTGAAATTGTTGGTCCAAAATCAACAATTGATACTATTTCAGAAGCCGTCGCGCCGATAAAAATAAGTCAAGAAAAAGAAAGTTTTGAAAAAGTTTCAAATCTTTTCCTTTTTGATGCACAGGGTAATCAGATAAAATTTATTAAAATAAGCCCCGATTCAGTCAAGGCAAAGGTTACTATCGGGCCAGCTGGAGAGACCAAAACTGTTGGTATCAAGGTAAACACAACCGGTGATACCGAAAGTGGCTATTGGGTAAAATCGATCACTACCGATCCGCAAGTCATTACAGTTTCCGGATCGAGAACAAAACTATCTCAGATCCAATATGTCGAAACCGAAGAAATAGATATTAGCGCCCTTAATACAACCAAAACATTCACAACAAAGCTGAAAAATGAAAACGGGATAATTATCAACGAAAAATATTCCTCGATTAAAGTGATCATTGAAGCCGCAAAAAATGAGAACGTTAAAAGTATTAGCGTAATCCCTCATTTCAACAATTTACAGACAAATTTTAAGTTGTCCTCAATTGAACCAAGCGCGGTTGAAATTAAAGTCACTGGTGACTCAGTCTCTTTGTCGCAACTTAAAAGTGCTGATTTTGCTTTGAATATTGACCTTAGCAAATATCAGAAAGGAACGCATGAAATTGATCTTCAAGAGTCCAACTTCACCCTCCCAAACAGTTTAAAACTGATCGAACTAATTAGTGAGAAAATAAAGATTACCGTTGAGTAGACTTCTTATCTTAACCGCTTACATACACCTTTTTTTTGACTCCTTGATCGCTAACAAGAAAAATTGTCTCAGCGACAAATCATATTCGACACCTTTTCCCTGGACTACACTCGGATGTGAATTTAGTGGATTACCCGCAAATTAATCACAAAGACTATTTACTTATATTAACCTTGAATTGGAAATTACCCCTGCCTGGATCATCGAGATCGTTAAAATTAATGACGTTGCTGCCACCGTTTGGTGAATATACGTCGTAGTCGAAGTAATTAGAGTCATCACTAAGCTTTTTTATTCGCAAGATATTATTCCAGCTTGCCGCCGTATTTGGTTGTAAGTTCTTCGGTTTATTAATATATTGGACTCTAAGCGTAAAATGCTCACCCTTTTTTACAGTGATCGAGTTGTCGGTTGCGTCTTTCCACGCTCCCTGATAGTAGGTCTTAAATGTGAGTTTAGAGAGGTCGGGTGTAGAAGTTGATGAGGGAGACGCTACAGCCAGGTTGGCGCTATTGGTATTTTGCAGGTCATGGCCAGCCATCGGCCAATAAACATCGCCTTCTTTGTACTGGCCGGAAAAACCAAAGGCGTTGATTCCATTAAAGTGTGGAAAGTGCGGACTATATCCATTGTGATGAAGGAAAGGCCCTTCCGAACACTGCGTGACAAGGTCCATCTTTCCATCTTCGTCGATGTCGGTGACAACTACCCCGGAAAAATATGCGCTTGTCGGAAAATATCCACCAATCCTGCCTTCATTTAATAAGAAAAGCTTCGGGGCAACGCGGTCTTCCAGCACAATTTCTTGCTGCTTGTCTCCGTCTAGGTCCGCTGCAAGAATGCTGCTACCAAAATAATTTTCACTGCTCGGGGATTTATATGGCCAGCTGAATAAAGCCTTGCCGAATTTATCGGCTAAATTAATGGCTGTGATTTTTTCACCTGCAGTTGTGCCATAGCCAAATGACGTGTAAAGATAGTAGCTGTTCAACGCTGAATTGCTGGTTTTGACTGGAGCTACCTCATAATTGAGATATGTCTTATCAGCGAAAAACCTGCTGACTTCATTCCCATTGCTATTTAGCAACACCACCCCCGATTTTAAGTACTGCTGGCTGGTATCGAGGTCTCTTACGCCTAATGCGATTAAACTACTTTTTGCGTACGACGCGCCTGGGACAAAAAGGGAATAAGTTGCAAGATCTGCTATTGTTTTTTTCCATATTTGATTGAGATTTTTATCAAACACCTCGACATACGAGCTAACTTTGAAAGTATCCTCTCTAAAAGATGCCTGTGTGAGAATCAGTTCGTTGTTCCCGTCATTGTTGATATCGGCAGCAGCCAAGCCACTTTTTACTAAATTTCCACCTTTTTCATTATTTACTTCCTTTTCCGATAAGACCTTGCCAGCACTATCAGTAATCACAACTTTTATTTTTGTGGCGAAATCACCCATGTTGTAGCTATAATTTTCAAAATTCTTCTTGACTATTATCAGCTCATCTTTACCGTCATTGTTAATATCAGTCACTAAATCGCCAGGTTTGTCTCTAAAATAAAACGCGGATGAAACAATTGTGCTTCCATCATTCGGGTCATAGCGCCATTTTTCCTTGCCCGTATAGTCCAGCGTTATCATCATGTCTTTATTGCGACATGATAACGACATAATGACTTCTTGTTTTCCATCCTTATCTAGGTCAGAAACAAGGGGCCGAGCAAATTGGAGGCAGTTATTTTCAAATGCTTTCTCCCAAACTAATCTATAATCCTTTGTAGAATAGACCTGTGTCCTATCATAACTAGTTACGATCAAATTCTGGTTTTTGCCATCGAGCTTTGTCACGATTGGGTCAGCGTCAAGAGGCACGTCTAAGGCGAGCGGAAATCCTTTGATTTGCTTATTGGCGATATAGGTATATTTCGCCACGGTGCTGGTTCGCTGTGAATATTTTCCAGTGCCAATTATTGAGATTGTGCTTAAACGCAAGTAGTAGAAACCGTCTTTGAGCTGACTTGATGATTTGTTGAACTCGGCCAGTGAAGCACTCGTGATCCGCCTAGTACTTTCCAGTAATTTCTTGTACTTGATTTCACCAACCGGCCGATATTCGACAGTATATTTAGTAAAACCGTCTCCCGTAGCTGTTCCATTTATTTTAAAGCTCTCCTGATATGATTTTTGGAAATCATTTAAATTCGCGACGGGAACTTTTGGCGCGGATGTTAAAATTGGATCGCTCGCGTCCGAGGGTGCAATTAAGCCAAACCCAAAAATATCATCTTTTCCACTAAGGTTTGTCAAATAGGCATCTTTCCATGTCGCGGTTTTCAAATCAAGCGCCGTTTGATCGATTGCATTTCTGATGTCGCTAAAATCTTTTTTATTCCAGTCCGGGTGCTCGGCCAACAGAAGAGCGGCCAGCCCTACAACGTGTGGGGTTGCCATTGAAGTTCCGCTCAGATAGGCATAATTGTCGCCGACTAAGTTATATGGTTCGATCGAGGTAACACCCTTTGGAACTGTGGAAAGGATTCGCTCCCCGGGAGCAACGACATCTATCTTTGGCCCATAATTCGAGAATGAACTGTTCATATCGATAAGGCCACCGCTACTATTATGAGTATTCATCGAACCAACCGTTATAACTTTATTCGAATTGGCTGGAGCAAAATCTAAAGCATCGTCTGAGTCATTTCCTGCGGCGGCAACGAGGACTACTCCTTTACTATAAGCATAATCAAGGGCTTCGTTGATCACCGGATTTTCTCCCCTACCACCCCAACTTAAATTTGCAACTTGCGCTCCGTGATCGGCAGCATATTTGACCCCCAGTGCTAGATTATCTGTAAAACCACCGCCATAGTCGTCCAAACACTTAATTGGCATTATTTTTGCCTCTGGTGCGACTCCAACAACGCCAATATTGTTGTTGCCAACCGCTGCAATTGTTCCGGAAACATGAGTGCCATGGCCTGCACGATCCATATAGTCTTTGGATTCAGTCGAAGTAAAATTGTAGCCGATGATTTCTCCGGTAGTATCTTTTAAGATATTATCCTTGAGATCCTCGTGGGTATAGTCAACGCCCGTATCAATAACCGCTACAACCACATTCTTCCCTTTTGTTCTATCCCACGTGCTTTCTAGGCCAATCCTTTTCAATCCCCACAATCCATTATTTGATGGAATTGACGCTGCCGAATAATTAGGATCGTTGGGAATCCAAGACGCTTTGAGTTTGTAGTTCAGTTGCGCCTTCTCTACATTTGGATCAGCCTGGATCGTCTTAAGAACATTAAGGTGTTTTTGATAGGAAAAATCATCGATTACATCTTTTTTCTCAGGTGAGTTCTTGACTTGGATCGTAATGTCTCTCTTTTCGCTGTCAGTTATAATATTATCTGTCGTGACTTTGTAATATTTACTGAGATCCGAACCTGAAGAAGCTGGTTTCGGGCTTATTCCAGCAGAAGCAGTTCCAACTTCATTTGAGCCAAATACTTGCGTTGAGGATTTTATTTTTACTCCTCCAGCAGAAGCAGTTCCAACTTCTTTACTTGGTGGCGTTTTGTATTTAACAATAAATTCGTTTTCGGCAAATTCGACTTTTTGTTTGGGCACTTCTTGTTTAGCGGTTTTGTTTGCATCCGCACTGATCTTTAACTTGCCGGTTGCAAACCCCAAAGATATAAAACTAAAAACCAATACGACGACCGTGGAAAAAACATAAATTTTAGTTCGTTTTGATAAAGACATAGAATAGCTTTTTTGCGAATTTCTTTAAGCTTGCTCTAAGTATAGCAAATGATAAGTCCGAAACAACTAGCCCTTATCTAGTTTGCTTGTGGAGATTTTGCTTGGTCAAAATCTATCGCATAAATACGCGGTTTTTTGGAGAAATCGACCCTTCCGTGTTGGTCTCTAAAAAATCTCAGGCAAAAATTATTGTCGTGCAAATGGCCATGAGCAACCCCTATTTTTGATAAAGAAAACATAATTTTGTCTTTATCACGAGTCAATTCTTCTAAATAATCACCCCTTAATTTTTCCCATTGCGCCAATGATAGATCAAGAACACCAGTATAAATATCCACAACGCCGCGCGCACTGTGTTTAAACGACAGTATGGGTTCGATAGGAACGTAGTCGAACCCCTCCCCCCTCCAGAAATCATAGTTCTCATAAGCACTTTGCCACCCGACGAAGGCCTCGGGTCTAATTTGTCTGACAATCACCTTATCCTTGAGCGATCCGTCGATCAGAACTGTTTTTGAGCCACTTTTAGTAAAATCTTGTCTGCCAAATTTTTCGCCAAAGAAGTTGGTACGATTATAAAGCGGCGGTTCCACTAAAAAATTTGGAACCTTCTCCTTCGCCAATTTGACCAACTCTTCGAGAGAGTTGCCGAGGCTAATATCTGAGATAATTCTCGTCGCTGCCTTTTGAATGAAGGGGTCTCCGGAATTTAGAGCTTTTTTTATCATTTCTATTCGATGTGGGATGTGACGGATCGCTATACTTGCCGCAAAACGTACTTTTGGATCAGCCGAGGCGAGTCCAAGATCAACTAAATATGGCCTTCTGTTTACAGGGACAAATTCAATCATCTCAACCGAGCGTAAGACAACGGCAGGATCACTTGAAGTCATGCCTGTCTCAGCTATTTGCGTGATTTTTTCCTCAAGACGCGATTTTGTTTCAGCTGGACCAGACCAAAAAACCATTTCTGCAGCACATATTTGTTCTTGCGGGTCCGATGAATTTAGACCCGCCTCAGCTATCCGGGCTATATCGCAGCGCAACCCCTCTCTTACGTTGTCGGGTACAATAGCAACAGCTTTCTCTGCCATCGCGGCTCTAACTGATGGGTATTTTGAGGTAAGACCAATTCTAGCTAAATCGGCTCGCTCAGTTTTTGGAACTTTTCTAACCGTATCAGTCGCGATAATCTGAACGTTAACGTCCCCCGACTCAAACGCAGCTATGATTAGACCAGCCATAGCCTCATCCGGTGCGGCGTAGATCTTATTTGCCGCAATCGTTCTAGCTTCAGCATTATCTAATTTAAGTGCTAAAAAGATTAATGCCGGCATATCCTCTGTCGGTGCATTCCAAATCGCTTTTGCGCCAGCAACTTGGATACGCGGAGTGCTCGAGTTTAAAGCCTCTTCAATTAACTTGGCGCGGTTACCTTCTGTCTCCGTATACAACCTTTCCTTTAGAATCTCCGCCTCATCCTGTTGGCCGATATCTCCCCTTATCGAGTCGTCCTGACTCCTATCGGACAAATATCTCTCCAACGCGTGACGGGTAATCATCTCGTACCCAGGTATCTGATACATTTCTAGATCTTTTTCAGAAATGGTCTCAAATCGATCTTCGATTGATTCACCGGAAGTTTGCGATTCCTGTATTGTCGGCTCTCTCGTTTCTTTAAACATAGATACTCATTGAAAAAAATATATACGAAGCGTGTATGATCTTCAAGTAATATGTTCATGAATAAAGTTAATCCAACAGCACTAATTGAGCCGTGGGACGCAGTAGATAATAATAAACGGTTACCGTAATTCACTTATTATTGCATCGGTATTCCGTATCTCTTTTGTATATCAAACACTCTTTTCAAACGAAGATCAATTTCTTTCTTCAGAAGTAGGGGGCT